>Ga0065722_100148_pt1 | contig 11854 bp, 12 predicted proteins | sample BansetMetagenome_FD_59109 | JGI IMG/M metagenome (GOLD analysis project Ga0065722, IMG submission 59109) | Bankia setacea gill microbial communities from Puget Sound, Washington, USA - Caecum Enriched | ecosystem: Host-associated > Mollusca > Digestive system > Ceca | place: United States...
AAAACGTCAGCGGCCTGCGCTCGAAAAATGAGAATATCTCCGATATCAGCTGGTCTTCTACCGTAGAGGGCGAATTTCTGACCCAGGTTCGCGTTGAAGTGAAAGCCGAACGCGGTATTATCGCCTCCCTCGCTACCCGTATCGCNAATACCAGCACCAGTATCGAAGGTATTCAAGTTGACGAACGCGACGCTGAACACAGCGTCATTACCCTCACTATTGAAGTAAACAGTCGAGTCCATCTCGCCAATGTAATGCGCTCTGTTCGCAACATGCGTTCAGTAGAAAGCGTTAGCCGNCCACAAAACTAGCCAACCACAAGCCAAGAGAATTCTTACCATGCCCAACAGAGCCATTATTCATTCAGAAAATGCGCCGAAAGCCATCGGCACTTATTCTCAGGCCGTAAAAGTCAGCAATACGGTTTATCTCTCGGGGCAAATTCCATTGGTCCCGGAAACCATGACTATGGTCGAAGGCGATTTCGCCGCCCAAGCCGAACAGGTTTTTAAGAATTTAAGCGCGGTATGCACAGCAGCCGATGGCAGTCTTCAGCATATTGTGAAACTCAATATATACCTCACNGATCTTAGCCACTTTCCTAGTATCAACGACGTCATGGCCAAATATTTTCGAGAACCCTACCCCGCTCGTGCGGCCATCGGCGTTAAAGAATTACCCAAAGGCGCCTTGGTTGAAGCCGACGGCATAATGGTAGTTTAAGAGGCCTTAATCACCGAAAGTTCACTNGCGTTTGCGCTTATCGCTTGCGCCTGAAGCGCAAAATTAAAATGATTAAAGTTCAGACAGNAATCAAAATCCGCCGAGGGCGACCACGGCTGGGCGGGGTCAAAAAATCGTGCCGAATAGGGCGATGCTCTTAGTTTTCGATAAACAATACCATCATCCACTTCGCGCCCCCGCAATAACTCGGTAAGATAATCAGCATATAACCAGTCTTCATCCGATGCCTCGTTGGCGTTGAGCCCCATCCTTACCAAGGTAACAATTTTGGGTGACAAGCTCTGAATGACCGCTGCTGTTGCACGCGCATTCACAAAGGCACCGGTATACACTGTTTCGGCGTTTCTCGCGTTAACCAATCCCTGCGTGCCCGCGTGCGTAGTGTGCACAACGGTTTTACCCTGCAATCGCTCACCGGCGATTTCGCTGGGCGAATTACCAAAATCAAATCCCGGTAGGCGTTTACCATACCGCTCCCCCAATAACACTGGGCGAGACAACGTATCCGCCATCGCCAGCGCTCTATCACTGTCGTCTACCGCAATAACCGTCTCCGCACCCGCATTAAAGCAATAACACGCTGTAGTGAAAGCCCTGAACACATCAATCACAACCGTAACCCCGCGCGCCTGCTTAGCGCCCGCAACAAAATCGACAACATTAATCTGCATGATGCGCTCTCAATATCAGAAAGGAAAAATTAAATGAAAGGATGATTTACCAACTGAAGACCCTAGTGTAGGCTTATTAACGATTCGTAACTAATAGATTTAGGGCATAAAAGAAAAATTAGTTGTGGTTAGATTTTCAACCTAGGTTATCAAACCAACTCAGGGGCAACCCCATCATGACTCTGACAGAACTGCGTTATATCGTAACCCTTGCACAGGAACAGCATTTTGGCCGCGCCGCAGATCGCTGCCACGTTTCCCAGCCCACCCTGAGTATCGCCGTTAAAAAACTGGAAGAAGAGCTAAAGGTTTCCATTTTTGAGCGGTCCAAAACGCGCGTGTCACCAACACCGCTGGGCGAAAACATTATTCAGCAGGCGCAAAAAGTTCTTGAGCAGGCGGCATCGATAAAAGACATTGCCAACTCAGGTAAAAACCAACTGACCAACCCTTTTCACATTGGTGCCATCTTCACGATTGGCCCCTACCTATTTCCTCGACTGATCCCCTCATTGCAAAAACTAGCGCCAGACATGCCGCTTTATATCGAAGAAAGCTATACAGCTACGCTACGCCGTCGAATTCGCCACGGTGACTTAGACGCCATTGTTGTCGCCCTGCCTTTTACCGAGGCCGATGTAGTTACCCAACCGCTGTACGAAGAACCTTTTGTTGTTTTATTGGGCAGAGGCCACCCCCTGAGCAACAAAACACACATCGAGCCCGCAGAACTTAACCAAGACAACGTGCTACTACTCGGAGAGGGCCACTGCTTCCGCGATCAGGTTTTAGAGGCGTGCCCCACGCTAAAGCCCTCCGTAGACGACCCTCGCGGAAATATTCGCACGGCCGCCGAAGGTAGCTCACTGGAAACATTAAAGTATATGGTCGCCTCAGGATTGGGTATTACTATTTTGCCGCAATCTGCCGCAATGACAGGCCATTACCTTAGCGACGACCTCATTATTAAACCCTTTGTCGACCCGGTACCGAAAAGAACTGTAGCGCTAGCATGGCGTGCAAGCTTTCCCAGGCTACAGGCAATCGATGCCATTCGAGATTCTATTACCGACTGTAAAGTAGGGGAAAACTTTTAGGCTTATTACAAGTATATAGGCTAAGCAATTAGTGCAAGTACATTGCCGTAGAAGTAACCAGCCGCTGTAGACGCTCCAGCGGCTGGGGACGCTCAAAGTAAAAACCTTGATAGTATTCACAACCAAGAGATTTAAGGCTGTTCAATTCGGTTTCAGATTCAACACCTTCGGCAATAACCGCTAAACCCAAACTATTGCCGAGCGCAATTATCGTTTCGACGATGGCTCGGTTGCCCACATCTTTATCCATATTGCGGACAAAACTCTGATCAATTTTCAGCGTAGAAATTGGAAACCGGTTCAAATAAGCTAACGACGAATAGCCTGTACCAAAGTCATCAACAGATATGCGCACCCCCAAATTACGCAAGCGGTGCATTTTGCTTACTGTCTCAGACATATTCTTAACCAGCGTGCTTTCCGTTAATTCTATTTCAAGCAAGGCCGGATCAACGCCTGTGCGTGAAATCACCCCAAATAATTCATCCACAAATCCAGACTGATTAAATTGTAGTGCGCTCACATTTACCGCNATACAGTCAAAATGCTCGGGTAACCCATGGCGCTGTAGTTGTTTAATATCCTCACAAACACGACGAATGACCCAGCGGCCGATTTCCAGCATTAGGCCGGTATCTTCCGCTACCGAAATAAAAACGGCCGGCGAGCAAATCGCCCGATTTGAGTGATTCCAGCGAATCAATGCTTCGGCGCCAACACATTCGCCCGAATCACAAAACTGTGGCTGATAGTGCAACGTGAAATCACTAAAATCTTTAATCGCCGCCTGAAGTTCCTTTTCTATTTCCAGCCGACGCTCAATCTCTCGGGACATTTCTTCATTATAGAAAGCGGAAGAATTAGGGCCTTGGGATTTCGCAATATACATCGCACTGTCGGCGTTTCTGAGCACGATATCTGCCGAACTGCACTTACCTGGAAAAACATCAATACCTACACTCGGGGTAATGTGGAGCATATGCCCATTTGCCAGTACCGGTATAGAAAAGGCGTCTCGTAATTTACCCAGTACACAATGGATCGTTTCTTCAATATCGGTATTTCCCTGTCCAGAAATCAACAACACAAATTCGTCACCCGCCAAGCGAGCAACAACGTCCCGATCGAATACGAGCGTTTGCAATATACGTGCAACCGCCACTAGCAGCGCATCGCCGGTTGAATGCCCTAAGGAATCGTTAACCGATTTAAAACGATCAAGATCAATAAACAACAACGCACTCCGAATACCGTAGTCTTGACAGAGAACAATTTCATCTTCTAGCTTTTTTAATATAAATCGACGATTGGGTAGCTGCGTGAGCTCATCGTGGTACAACTGAAAGCGTATTTTTTGCTCTGCCCTTTCACGAGCCTCTATTGCCAGCAACAACTGCTCGTGCTCAATCGACGCCTGACAGCTAATTGCCAACCGTTGAAANATCGGCCGTAACAATTGCAACACAGCGTCAGCCAGTGGTTTGTCCATTCTATGGAGTACCACAACGCCAAAATTTGCAAGGTTATAGTAATGAAGGACTTTACCGTAATCTAATTGCGCTTCAGTAACAAAGCTACCGTTATCTCTTTCCGTTTTTTCAAAATAAGCACCAAGGCTGAGCGGTTGCTGTAACTGCTTTCTGTGGGGGGTGCTCAAAAAAGGTGTGACGAAACTATCCGGTAAAATATTGGTACACTGCACAGCATTGTTAGCATCTAGATATAGGTAAAAATGCAATTCCGCAATACCCAGCCGACGAATACAGGTTCTAGAAAAATGCTCAAGCATCGGCCTCAATAATAACTGCCGGCCAATGGCCATACCCAATTCATGCTGAATAGAGATTAAACTGAGCGCATCGTTGTTAGTCGTCATTTGACTTTTTTACTCGAATTTAAAACTATTATTCATAGTGAAGCGCGGAAACAAGGCTTATACGTCTCTCAAGAAAATAACGCTATTACCGTAGACTTATTCAACAATTGAAACGGGCCATGACGGGATTGGCCAATCTCCCCCAATGTTAGCGCGCCTATCACCTCGGTACTTTTATTTAAATGGCCAACAATGGCCTCCAATTCTCGATCGAATTCATTTGCTAAAAATAAGCTGCGGCTNATACAGTCAAATACCAGTGCGGTTTGCCGCTCTTCCACAGGCTTAACATCCTCAGGTATGCCGCTGGCGACCAGCGCTTCTTTAGCCGCCNCNGCCGAGGCCGCCACCAGGCTTTCGCAGACTCCCTCCAGTAAATAGACGGTTGAATTAACCGGCACATCCCCCACACAAACCAATGAGGTGCCATCGAGCTTAAGGGGGTCTCGCACCAAGATATCGCCATCAACACTCGCAATACCCAGGGGGTAAGTTTTGGCAATATCAAAAAACGCATGATTAGAAAAGCGCATGCCCGCATGTGCTTCAACAACCTTGCGATAGACGTCAAATGCTGGCTGGTAATTCAGATACTCTAACGTATTGCCGTGGGCACCGGTAACCAAGAAAGGCCCCTCTAACGTCTGCCAGCCATGGCTCACTCCCGCCGCATAGCGCCGCTTAGTAGCGACAATAAGCGCAGCATCTTCAAGCATGCCTTTATTACTAAACAAGCAGGGCTTCTGAATAAAATCAAGCGAACCGGCACCGCCACCCACCGGTTTACAGTCGCCACCCACCGAGGAATACAGCTCCTCTACCAATCGCTCGATATTGCTCGCCAACCCATCGGGCAACACAATCAGCGAAGGGAAGGCTTCCAGTGACGCCTGCATAGCGGCTACTTGTTCGGTAACGGCCGCTTCATCACGACTGAGCTGCTCGATAGTAAACACCTCAAAATGCCCCTTTAACCCCAATACCAACGTGCCACTATCTAGCGCCTCGGCGCCTCGAATTAGCTTTGGAAAAACGCCACCAAAAAGGGGGATTCCGACACCGGTAAGAGCCGGATCAGCTAGGGACGGGGTCCAGTTGTCTGCATCACAGGCAAGAATGCACAAAGCATCCGCTCCTGCAGCCGTCACCCGAGCGATTGCGTGTGCCAAAGCGTTCGTTTCAGGGACTTCACAAACCTCAAGCGCACACACCAACGTCATGGAGTTAATTTCACTCTTAAATGATATAAGTATAAGTGAAAATTTATTTTCTGCCGCTAGCAATGAGCGCTAGGTCTGAGACAATAGCGATTCAATCAATGATGGGTGTGTTTATGGACGTTAAAGCAGCACTACAACAACGAAAATCTGTTAGAGCCTTTCTCAACAGGCCCGTCGAAACCCAAACTATCCACCGTATTCTAGACGCAGCCCGGCATGCGCCCTCTGGTACCAATGCACAGCCTTGGCAGGTTGCCGTTGTCAGTGGTAAAAAAAAGAAGGCGCTAGAGGAAAAACTGGTAACCGCTTTTCAGTGTGGTGAAGAAGAGAAGATGGACTACCTCTATTACCCGCTGGAATGGATAGAACCCTACCGCTCACGCCGACGCGCTTGCGGCCTGCAACTCTATACTGCGCTCAATATTACCCGTGCAGAGAAGGATCGCCAGCGCGCGCAATGGCAAGCCAACTACACAGCTTTTGAGGCACCCATTGTGCTGTACTTTTTTATCGATCCGGCGATGAAAACAGGCTCGTTTATGGACTACGGTATGTTTTTACAATCCATAATGCTCTCCGCAGTTGAAGAAGGGCTAGCAACCTGCCCCCAGGCTGCACTGGGGCAATACCCGGAAATCGTCAAGAAAGAACTAAGTTATGAAGGTATGACGTTGGTATGCGGCATGGCCGTGGGCTACGAAGACAAAGGCGCACTGGTTAACAGTTATCGCACACCGCGAGAGCCAGTAGAGGTTTTTACCCGTTTTATTGACTGATCCTAGGCCATTGCTAGCACTGATCGCCTAAACTGTGGTCAAATAGTTGCCCAAAAAATAATTAGCTCAACCACAATGCATACATTGCGCCTAACAATACTTGCCTGCACCAGTCTACTACTGGCGGCCTGTGGTGGAGGAAATTCAGAGAACCCGTTAGACGCGGCCGTGTTAACGCCGAATCTGGAATCAGTCGAACAATGTGCCCGCAGCGATATAGAGTCCATTCTCAGTAACCGACTCGCATCAGCTTCTACCGACACCGACTTTACCTTTTATTTGGAAAGCAGCGACGGCCAAGCATTCAGTTACAGCCGTGGCGATGCCGACCTCACGCGTAGCTACGAATCGGCATCCACATCAAAGTGGGTTAGTGCCGCCATCATTCTTCAGGTGGTAGATCGCGGCTTAATGGCCCTGGACGACCATCCACAGGACTATCTGCCGAAAAGCGTATGGGATCTACCAGAAGACAGCGTGCTTAAAGATATTACCTTGGCCCAACTCTTAAGTTTTACCTCAGGGCTAGACCAACCGCAGCTATGCGATAATTTACCCAATGCCGATTTTTTCCAGTGCGTTAGTAATATTGCCGACGACCATTTGCAATCGACAAATTTACCCGGCGGCATTTTTCATTACGGCAGCAATCACTTGCAGGTTGCCGGCGCTATGGCCGTTGAGGCAGGTGGTTACAGTAGTTGGCTAGAGCTATTCGACGAATTTAAAGCCGTAACCGGGCTGTTCCCTTCATCTCATTACAGCCTGCCATCACAGAATAATCCGCGCTTGGCTGGCGGTATGACTTGGACGGCCACCGACTATATCGACTTCATTCGCGCCTTCCGCGATGCCGATTTTTACAGTTCAACAGCCCCGGTTGAGCAAGCTACCAGCGATCAAATTGTGGGCGCTGTGGTCAGTAACTCTCCCGCAATGAGCGGCATTAACGAAGACTGGCACTACGGTTTTGGCCTGTGGATTGAATGCCACGAATCATCGTTTAACAGTACCTGTGCGGAAACTCCCACAGTCTCCAGCCCCGGCGCCTATGGCGCTTACCCTTTCCTAAACACGTCTAACGGCGCCTTTGGTCTTATTGCCCGCCAGGGGCAGTTGGGTAGCTTTGGTGAAGGTTACGCCCTGCTGGATGGTGTGCGTGATCTAGTGGATAACTGGGTAGAGTGCCAGTAAAAAAGTGCCAGTAAAAAAAAACTCTCTTCACTGGTAACACCAGCGAAACACTGCATTACGGCAGGCTGGAACGCCCTTCAACCTCATGTAAAACCCATACTCACCTCGGCTTGGTGATGCGCGTAAACAATTCTGTCTTGCCATCTTTTCGTAACAACCGTACATCGTAGGGTTCAAATTTATCCCCCATTTCCATCCCCGGGCTGCCTATAGGCATACCCGCAACGGCCAAGCCCATAGCATTGGCTGGCTTCTCCGCGAAAAAACGTTGGATGACATAAGCGGGTATATGGCCTTCAAAAATATAGCCCTGGCGGGAAACGGCCGTGTGGCAAGATTGGTATTCACTGGAGATATTCCAGCTCTGCTTAACCGCAACCAAGTCTTCTGGGTGTTCAACCTTTGAGGTGAAGCCGGCTTCTTGCATATGCGCAACCCAATCGGCGCAACAGCCACAAGAGGCACTTTTGTACACCAGCAGGTCGACATCCGTTGGTGCCTGCTGAAAGTCCCCATGGTTAGTTGCCATTGGTACTGGTGCTGGCGCTTCATCCACCGGTTGCGTATCTACACCTTTTGAGCAGGACAAAACGCCAAGCAGTAACATAATGACAAACAAACTTTTCATAAGCTTCTCCAGTAGATACCCGAGGGAAATCGGTGATGGGGNGTATTCAGTTGCTATCCGTTACGTCATCGCACAGTAGCCCTGCAACAGTCTAGGTGAAAACATGCAGGAACAGTCACTCTATTGCAACTTTTACAGCGTAAATTCTCTCTATAGCGCAATGGCTAGCTATTAGTCGTTCCAACGAGACCACCCGCTATGCTGTTAGCACCCCCGCGTCGTAATCACGTACGGCCTGCTGAATTTCTTCAACCGTATTCATTACGAAAGGACCGTGCTGCACAATAGGTTCTTTTATTGGCTTACCCGCAAGCACAATAAAACGCGCTTGATGTTCCCCGTTATTGGTCACCAAAAGATCGCCTTCGGGGTTAAATCGGCTAAGCATCTGGCTTTTGGTTTTTACCGCTTTACTGCCGAGCAGCAACTCCTCTCCTTCATACACATACACGAGAAGGTTATACCCTTGTGCAACGGGCATTGTAACCTCCGAATTGGGCTGAAGGTGAACATCCAAAAACAGTGCGTCAGTATCGGGTACAGTGAAGTAGCCCTGCATTTNCTGCCCGTCAATACAGGCCTNACCCGCAATAGCTTTAACGAACAGTTTATTCAATTGGTAAGCAGGGATCTCGTTTCCAGGCACATCTTCATAGTAAGCTGGTTTCATTTTTTGCGCTGCGGGTAGATTCACCCACAGCTGGAAGCCGCGCATCTTACCTTCGGTTTGTTTTGGCATTTCAGAATGAATAACACCTCGCCCCGCTGTCATCCACTGCACATCACTGTCATTTAACAAACCGACATTGCCCATATGATCACGATGCTCCATTTTGCCCTGGAGCATATAGGTTACCGTTTCGAAACCGCGATGCGGGTGGGAGGGAAAACCACCGATATAGTCGCTGGCTTCTTCGGAGCCAAATTCGTCCAGCATTAAAAACGGGTCAAAACGTTGTGGACGGGTTCCACCAAATACCCGTAACAAGTTCACCCCCGCACCATCAGAGGCAGGCTGCCCATGTATTTGTTCTACCACTTCTCGAAAAACGTTGCCGGTCATTACGCTACCTCATGCTCAGTTACTAATTTCACCTGTTTGGCAATTTGCAATTGCGCATCAGCGATAGCCTGCACGCGGCTGTCACCGGATTTATTTAAACCTTCGGCGTAAATGAACGCTATATTTTTAAGGCCAATAAACCCCAAAAAAGTTTTCAAAAATGCTGTCTGACTGTCGGCGGGAGTGCCCTGATAATTTCCCCCTCGAGTCAAAAGAACAAAAACCTTTTTTTCGCCCCCCAAACCAACGGGGCCGTTATCGGTATATTTGAAAGTAGCGCCGGCTCGCGCTATGTGGTCAAACCAGGCCTTAAGGGTAGACGGCACGCCGAAATTATACATAGGTATGCCCAGCACCAAGATATCCGCCGCTAAATATTCGGCTATCAGTGCATCAGCGAGTTCGGCCTTGCCTTCACCAATCGACGCGAGTGTAGCCGCATCCAAATGGGGAATGGGGGTTTCTCCCAGCTCGTGGTGGACAACCTCCAGCCCTCCGAGTTGCTCGCCAAGCTGGGTCATTAGGTTTTGCCCTAACTGATGTGAAACACTGTTGGCCGGAAAAATACTGGAATCAATGTGCAATACCTTGGTACTCATAAATCTACTCCTTTGCCTGCTTACGTATATAAACTACGGTGGTTCCAAACAATGAAGCCAGTATAAATCTTAATATTTGATTGAATGTACGCTATATTTGCATCAATTGATCAACTTTTTTAACCAATTATGAAGATCACATTAGAACAGTGGCAGACCTTTAAAACCGTCATCGACGAGGGCTCCTTCGCCAAAGCCGCCGAGGCGCTGAACAAAAGTCAATCCAGTGTCAGCTATATAGTCGCCCGTCTTCAGGAGCAATTACCGGTACCCCCGCTGGTACAGCGCGGCCGTAAAGCCGAGCTCACGGAAGCCGGTAAAGTGCTCTATCGACACGCCGCCAGCCTGCTTCAGGAAGCGGAGCAACTGGAAAAAACCGCCGCTTACCTGGCCAGCGGCTGGGAAGCCGAAGTTGCGCTCGCCGCCGATGCACTGACACCCACAGCCGCACTGCTATGTGGTTTACAGGCTTTTTCAAGCCTTAGCCCTGCTACCCGTATTCGCCTATTTGAAACAACGTTATCGGGTACCGATGAAGCCCTGCTGACCGGGCAAGTTGATATTGCCATCACCGGTCGAGTTCCGCCGGGCTTCCTTGGTACACCACTGCTAACGATAACCATGGTTCCCGTTACTGCAACCAGCCACCCTCTAGCGCAATTGACAACGGTGACGGAAAAAGATTTGAAGCAACAACGACAAATTGTTGTCCGTGACTCTGGCACCAAGCGAGAACAAGATGTCGGCTGGCTTGGGGCAAACCAACGCTGGACAGTCTCCAGCTTCGCTACCAGCATAGAAGCCGTTAAAGCCGGGCTCGGCTTTGCATTTCTACCCCGGCACTGCGTGGAACAATTACTGACTGAAGGTAGTCTAAAGATATTGCCGCTACAAATGGGTACCGAACGCAGCATTCCCCTGCAACTAGTAGTCGCCAACCAAAGCAATGCCGGNCCTGCCGTGCAGGCCGTGGCCGAAAAACTAATCGAGAAATTTCAGCAAGAGGTAAAGGCACGCCGTTAATGTAAACTCCATTTTCAACTTCAATGCCTAGCCCCCACCTACGTCAAGGGATAATAATGCTCAATAAAACGATTCTGGCAGCTATTTACCTTACCCTGTTTAGCCATAGCAGCAACGCGCAAACTTTCCCTGAACAACTATCCCTAGCGGCNATCGAACGTACGCAACACNCTATTGTGTACGATGGCCGTTATCAAAAAATCGCCTACCCCGGCGGCGATGTAGAGGCCGGCATGGGTGTTTGCACCGACGTTATTATTCGNAGTTACCGTAAACTCGGCATCGATTTACAGCAGCTCGTGCACGAAGATATACGCCNGCACTTTACGCTTTACCCCTCCAAACGAATATGGGGGCAGAATAAACCCGACACCAATATAGACCANCGCCGCGTACCCAATCTGCAAACTTTTTTTACCCGCAACGGTCAGTCACTTTCACTCAGCAACAAGCCCGAAGACTATCTGCCCGGAGATCTGGTAACCTGGATGCTACCCGGCAACCTTCCACATATTGGCATTGTGGTAAATCAAAACGACTCCATCAGCGGCAACCCGCTCATTGTTCATAATATTGGTAGCGGTCCTAAAATGGACGACAACCTATTCAGCTTCACCATCACCGGCCACTACCGTTTCGCACCAAAGGAATTACCTAATGAGCAACTATAGAAAGTGGCTGCTAAGCGAAGTAGAGCTTTGGCTGAAATCAAGGAATTATTGATAGCGAAACAAGCGAATAAAATCTCTACACTTTACCCCTATCAGGCGGATACCAACTGGGGGAAAATTGTGTTTGCCGGTATTGGCTCGGTTATTTTTGGCCTCGGTATTATTCTGGTGTTTGCCTACAATTGGCAGGATATGCACCGCTTTACCAAGCTAGGGGTTGTACTGCTGTCCGTTGCCATCACGCACGGCATTGGTTTTTATTATTCTCACGACCAATCGGCTCATAAAAAAG
>Ga0065722_104476_pt1 | contig 11854 bp, 6 predicted proteins | sample BansetMetagenome_FD_59109 | JGI IMG/M metagenome (GOLD analysis project Ga0065722, IMG submission 59109) | Bankia setacea gill microbial communities from Puget Sound, Washington, USA - Caecum Enriched | ecosystem: Host-associated > Mollusca > Digestive system > Ceca | place: United States...
ATGACTTCGGGGTTAGAGACAATAGTGCCGCCGAGAGGAACCCCGTTGAGCGAGAATAGCGTGACCGCCTGCTGAATCAGTTCCATAAAGACTGCTGCACTTGTATCTGGATCAGCTGTCGTGTCGCCGGCACTCACGGGTGTGCGGTGGCTACCTTCAATGTAACGTGTAACCATAATCATCGGTGTATCACTAGCCTCTAATTCAGCAGACTTTATGGCGCCGCTTTGGTTGATGAGGGGTTCTGAGCCAACGAGGGGGGCAGGGAAGCCATCGATCACAAAGCCATCATTCAAAACCGTGGACAGCGGGCCATTACCGTCTCCCCAGATGGTATCAGCGCCATTGGGGATTACGGCGTCACTTGGGTAAGCCTGTGTACCGTCACCGACGATTTCACTGATCACAATACCGGTTTCGCCTTGACTGGCGAGCGAGGCAATAAAATTTATGGGGTCAGCAGAATCCAGAACACCTTGGAACACGTTTAAAAAGGTTTCTAGGCCGCTGCGCCCTTGAGCTAGCTCCTCACTGGCGGCGGCGAGTGCAGGCAAAATAACGGGGCCGAAGGTTCGGGAGTTAGTGAGTAAGCGAGTCACTTCTCCGCCGGGGAACATGGCGGAGGCTGCATGGATTTTGGGCAGAGAGCTGAACGGGCTATTTTGAATAGTGGGGTGATTGTTAACGGAGAGGAATGTTAGGCCGTCTATAGCGCCAAGGGAATGACCCACTAGGTACACTCGACTAGGGTCTAGGTCATTAGCTTCGCCATCGCCATCGACATCCATTGTTGCCAAGCTGGCGTTAAGGTTCAGCAAATCCAATACCATTTGACGCATACTGTCTCGTGAATTAGCGAAGTGCTTGAGGTTAATAAACAGGCTGCCAGAGCTACCAAACTCGGCATCATAGTTCATGGCAATAGGATTTGCAGAGGCATCAGACGTGTAATTGTAGTGGCGCTCTACTAGGCCTTCTGCGGGGCTGCCGGGTAAATTGGATTCCATCGAGTTACTTGGGTCGTTCACACTCAGCATGCCCGGCACTATGCTACCACTCGGTTCTATACCATGGAGTGGTTGGTCTATTGCAATTGTCGCAAAGCAAGGAGCCCCGGTTACGCCGCTTAAATCCGCTTTAACGCAGGCAAATGCCAGTGCGTCAGCCATGGGGAGCGAAGTGCTGCGCTCAGCCGTAATACCGTGTACAAAAATGACTACTGGCCAACCCTCTGCAGGCTTGGCGACACCAAAATTGGCCAAGGTTGTGGGTTCTGGCAGAGTTGCAAGTACCGGGACAGGAACGTCGGCGGCTTTGGTGGGGAAAGGGTAGCGATAGGTGATTTTGGTGGATGGTGGGGTCGTGCCCATGTCGTTATCAGCTCCAATATCCAAGTAGGCGCCGATTTTCTGATCTGCTTGCCAGCTGCTGGCAACTACGTTGGTGCCGTCTTCGGCGCTAGGCAAGGCCTGATAAATGGGCAGTGTGATCTGACCTTGATAAACCAGTGCTGGAGCCACCAAAGCTGGATTAATCGCGCTGGCTAAGTCAACACGATAAAAGCTGCTTTCTCTAGGGCTAGGCACCGGAAATAAACTGCTGACGGGTTCTTGAGCACCTGAGGCCAAGGCCACAACTGTGCCTGAAGCCTCTGTGGCAATATCCACATAAGGCGCTTGGTCACCCGCTTGTTCGCTGCCACTATCGTGCACACTTATTGCCGCTTCTGCGGCAGCTCTTTGCATGATATAAGCGGCTGAGCCATCGGCTGCGATGGTTTCATAGTTTGCACCGGCCGCTATGGCATTGGCAATGTTGGCGTTGTAGAGCGCATTTGGCGAGCTGTCTGGGTCTGGTAGTTGTGGTGAGGTTAAAAGAAAATGAACAGTGGCGTTAATCGCTGCGTCGGTAACGCTGGTTTGCGAGCTGTTATCGCCACTGACATTGTAAATGCCGGAAGCCAATTTACTGATGGCATCTTGCTTGTATCGGGTACGCAGAGATTTATCGAAAAAAGATTCGGGTGCGGCGACACTGTTGAGTACGCTCGTGGTACCGCCAGTGGTAAAGGTTAAGGAAAAAATAATGTCGTCGTGGGTGGGTGTGGAGACGGGTAAGCCCGCAGCCTCAAATACACTGGCCATAAAGCCAAAATAGCCATTGGCAAGCTGCTCCCATCCGTGAATGGCGTCTCTCACAGGGGCGAGGCCCAGATCACCAAAATTGCTCTCTGGATTGCGAATATAATCATACGCTATAGAAGGGTAAACGCTGTTGCCGGCCCAATCCTGAACGTTGGTAATGACGATTAAATATTTTGTTTCTGGCAGCAGAGGCTTTAAAGGGTTTATGCGTACGGTATTAAATTGCACCCCGTCCAAGCTTAGCAGTTCAGCGCGGGCGGTCGGAGAGGCTAACTCCATGAGTGCTGTACTGTTAGCGCTGGCGATAGCGGTTTGATAGGCTATTGCGTCTACAAAAGTTGGTACTTCTACGCTGCTATTATTGACTTTTGCCTGAAGGAGGCCATCGCCACTGGGGTAGCTGAGCGGCAAAAGGAAGACATTTTGATTCGGATTAGGAATGACATCGCCATTAACCAAAATAAAGCTGCTGGCATCAAGAATTTGTGCCGGATTTAGCGGCGCCGAAAACGTAATATCAATTGGGGCGATAGTCGAATTGCCATCGAGGTAATCAATGCCTAGCAGCACGGGGTTACTGGCATCATCCCCCGCGTTCATGGTGCCGTCGGCGGCCTCTTCAGCGGCGAACAGAAGGTCGTTGGGAGCAGGCAAGTCGCTGGTAGCGGGGCTGAATACTACATAGGTTTTGATTGCTGGCACAACGCCACCTTCTGGTACCGGGTCGTCATTTTTTGAGCAGCCGCTTATCAATAACAACGTCAGCACTGCTGTGAAAGTGAGTCTTAGCATTAGCATTTCTCCAAACCTATATGAAGTTATTATTAGTGTCGTATCCCTAGCTAGGCCGATACAAATTTAACGGTTTGGCCATCACTGGCCCAATGGTAGCAACCATCGTGGTGAAAACTAAAGTGGTATTTGGTGATATAGAGTGGCTAAGGTACAATGCGCGCGCATTTTTCAACCAATATTTCACTTAAACTTGAGTCGTGGCGCGCATATGGAAATTAATCCCCTATTAAACAAACTGACCGACCTACAAGCACGTACGGATGTGCTTAGGGGGTATCTTTGAATATGCTGAAAAAAAAGAGCAGTTGGCTGAAGTAGAGCTGGAGCTAGCCGAGCCCAATGTGTGGAACGAACCAGAGAGGGCTCAAGCTTTGGGGCGGGAGCGCTCTTCTTTAGAGGCGGTTGTCGCCACCATTGAAAACCTTGATCAGGGCGTTGTTGATTGCCGTGACCTTATAGAAATGGCTGTTGAAGAAAACGATGAAGACAGTATTGCTGATGTGGAAACCGAAATAGCGGGCTTGGAACAGCAGTTGGCAAAGCTGGAGTTTCGGCGCATGTTTTCCGGTGATATGGACCCAAACAATGCCTTTCTCGATATCCAGTCTGGCAGTGGTGGCACAGAGGCGCAGGATTGGGCCGAGATGATTTTGCGTATGTATTTACGTTGGGGCGAAGATAAAGGTTTTAAAACTACTTTGGAAGAAGCGTCTGCTGGTGATGTTGCCGGTATTAAAAGCGCCACTATTCGTTTTGAGGGTGAATATGCCTTTGGTTGGTTACGTACCGAAACCGGGGTTCACCGCCTGGTGAGAAAATCACCTTTTGACTCTGGTAATCGCCGTCATACTTCTTTTGCTTCTGTGTTTGTTTCTCCTGAAATTGCCGATGATATTGAAATCGATATTAATCCCGCAGATTTACGTGTAGACACCTATCGTGCGAGCGGTGCAGGAGGACAACATGTTAACAAAACGGATTCTGCCGTGCGTATCACTCACGAACCAAGCGGTGTTGTGGTGCAGTGCCAAAGTGAGCGTTCGCAGCACTCGAACCGCGACAAAGCGATGAAGATGTTACGGGCGAGAATGTATGAACAAGAGCTGTTGAAGCGGAATGCAGAAAAGCAGGCTTTGGAAGACAGTAAGTCCGACATAGGGTGGGGCAGTCAGATTCGATCCTATGTACTTGATGACCAGCGCATCAAAGATTTACGAACCAGTGTTCAAACCAGTAATTGCCAAGCGGTGTTAGATGGCAAGCTTGATGAATTTATCGAGGCCAGCCTAAAAGCGGGCTTATAGTGACTCTTTGTGAGCACACGCCCAATTTAATTTATTGCAATGAGTTAGGAAACAAACTCCATGAGTAAGCATGTACAAAATGACGCGCCACAAGATGAAAACAAATTAATTGCTGAACGCCGTGCCAAATTGGCTGAACTTCGAGCGCAAGGCAATCCATTTCCGAATGATTTTCGACCACAAAATAAAGCGCAGTCTTTACAGCAGGAGTTTGGTGAAGAAACAAAAGAGGCTTTAGAAAGTAAAGCGTTGGTGGTATCCGTTGCTGGCAGGATTATTCGTAATCGTGGAGCCTTCATGGTTGTTCAGGATGGCAGTGGACAAATTCAGCTCTACGTGACGAAAGAGGCGCGGCCCTTTGCCAAATCGCTTGATTTGGGCGATATAGTGGGGGTTGAAGGTCAGCTGCACAAATCGGGGAAAGGGGACCTATACGTCAGCCTAGATCGTTACAGTCTGCTGACGAAGGCTTTGCGGCCCTTGCCGGACAAATTTCACGGCCTAGCAGACCAAGAGCTGCGCTACCGTCAACGCTATGTCGACCTTATTGCCAATCCTGATGTACGCAATACCTTTGTTATTCGTTCGAAAGTTGTGCAGTTTATTCGTGAGTATTTGAACAGTCGCGAATTTCTGGAAGTAGAAACGCCAATGCTTCAAGCTATTCCTGGTGGGGCGACGGCAAGGCCTTTTGAAACCTTTCATAATGCATTGGATATAGACATGTATTTGCGTATAGCCCCGGAGCTTTACTTAAAGCGTTTGGTGGTTGGTGGCTTTGAGCGTGTCTATGAAATCAATCGCAATTTTCGCAATGAAGGATTGTCTACGCGCCACAATCCAGAGTTTACGATGCTCGAATTCTATCAGGCTTATACCGACTATAAAGATCTCATGGATCTCACTGAGGACATGCTGCGCAATTTGGCTATTGCGGTACTCGGTTCCACTGAAGTGGTTAACACCAAATCGACTAAAGGTGAAGAAGAGCCAGAGACGGTGACCTACGATTTTGCACAGCCTTTTCAGCGCTTAAGTGTATTCGATTCCATACTGCACTTTAATCCTGAGCTGAAAGCAGAAGATCTTAGTACCTTAGAGCCTGCGAAAGCGGTGGCCAACGGCTTGGGCATTCCGCTGAAGGAAATCTGGGGCTTGGGTAAAATACACATTGAAATATTTGAAAAAACGGTCGAGCATCGTTTGGAGCAGCCGACGTTTATTACTGAATACCCGACGGAAGTGTCGCCTCTGGCGCGTCGCAGCGACGACAACCCCTTTGTTACTGATCGCTTTGAGTTTTTTGTTGGCGGTCGCGAAATAGCCAATGGTTTCTCAGAGCTTAATGATGCTGAAGATCAGGCCGAGCGTTTTCAGCAGCAAGTGGCTGAAAAAGACGCAGGTGACAATGAGGCCATGCATTTCGATGCCGACTATATTCGTGCGCTAGAGTACGGTTTACCGCCAACAGCAGGAGAGGGCATCGGTATAGACCGCCTAGTTATGCTGCTAACCGATTCGCCCTCTATTCGCGATGTGCTGTTATTTCCGCATATGCGTCCAGAGTAAGCCCTTAATACACAGGTTAAGTTTTATGAGTGACGCAAAAACATCGGTTAAACTTGACCAAAGTTGGTTGGACGTGGTGGGCGATGAGTTTGAAAAGCCCTACATGAAATCGCTTAAAGCCTTTTTACGCGCGGAGAAACAAGCGGGAAAGGTGATTTTTCCTGCAGGTGATGACATATTCAATGCGCTGAATGCTACCGTGTTTTCGAAGGTTAAAGTGGTGATCTTAGGGCAAGACCCCTATCACGGGCCTGGGCAGGCTCATGGGTTGAGTTTCTCTGTATTACCCGGCGTAAAGCCCCCACCTTCGTTGGTGAACATTTTTAAAGAGCTTCGGCATGACTTGGGCAGCCCTATTCCAGAGAGCGGCTGCTTGCAGTCTTGGGCCAACCAAGGTGTACTGCTTTTAAACGCCACATTGACTGTTGAGCAAGGCAATGCTGGGTCTCATCAGGGAAAAGGGTGGGAAACCTTCACCGATGCCATCGTTAACGCCCTCAATGACCATAGGCAGAGTCTGGTTTTTATGTTGTGGGGTAGCTACGCACAAAAAAAAGGCCAGTTTATTCATTCCGATAAACACTGCGTTCTCAAGTCTCCTCATCCTTCGCCCCTATCGGCCCATCGCGGTTTTTTGGGGTGTCGCCATTTTTCTCAGGCAAATCGGTATTTAATGTCGTCTAAAATAACGCCAATTAACTGGTCTGTGTGAATTTATCTTGAATAAAGTCTTTTTGTCGTAAAAACCTGCTACCTTTGAATATGCGTTATAGATTGAAGAAACCTTAGTTATGGTTGGGTTTTTCTGCGCAAAATATGAAGACTAACAATTATTTTTCCGAAGTAGATGCAATTCTTGACGTGCGTCAATCCTAAAATTTCCCACTAGAAAGCTGCTTCCATATAATGGGCAGCGTAAATCGACACCGACCATAAATAGCATGAATGTTACCGGTGTAAAAAAGCGGGCAAATTGGCTGAGAGTAAGCGCCGCTAAGAAAGGAATTTATTCACCCACCTTTGAATTTGGGAGACAACAATAATGGCTGTAAAAATTGACCTCAGTAAATATGGTATCCATGATGTGGAAGAAATCGTCTATAACCCTTCATATGATCAGCTTTATGAAGAAGAGACAAATCCGAAGCTAGAAGGATATGAGCGAGGCGTGGTAACTGAACTGGGCGCAGTCAACGTGAATACCGGTATATTCACAGGTCGATCACCAAAAGATAAATTTATTGTTTATGATGATGTGAGCAAAGAGCATCTTTGGTGGGATTCTAATATCGCCCACAATGACAACAAGCCCGTTACACCGGAAGTATGGAAAGACCTGAAAGCATTGGTTGTAGATCAGTTATCCGGTAAGCGCTTATTTGTTGTTGATACATTCTGCGGTGCAAACGAAGACACCCGAATGAAAGTGCGTTTTATTGTTGAGGTGGCATGGCAGGCTCACTTTGTGACCAATATGTTTATACGCCCCTCGGAAGCAGAGCTAGAGAACTTTGGTGAGCCAGACTTTGTGGTGATGAACGGCTCTAAGACGTCCAACCCTAAGTGGAAAGAGCACGGCATGAATTCTGAAGTGTTTACCGTGTTTAACATGACAGAAAAAATGCAGGTTATTGGTGGTACGTGGTACGGCGGCGAAATGAAGAAGGGTATGTTCGCCATGATGAACTACTATCTACCTCTGAAGCACATGGCTTCTATGCACTGCTCTGCCAACGTTAGTGAAGATGGTGACACGGCGATTTTCTTTGGGTTGTCTGGCACAGGCAAAACCACACTTTCTACCGATCCAAAACGCAGACTGATTGGCGACGATGAGCATGGTTGGGATGACACTGGTGTATTTAACTTCGAAGGTGGTTGTTACGCGAAAACCATAGACCTTGACCCAGAAAGTGAGCCCGATATCTTCAACGCCATTAAGCGCGATGCGTTGCTTGAAAACGTTACAGTTGATGCAAACGGCAAAATCGATTTTACTGATAAGTCTGTCACTGAGAATACACGTGTGTCTTACCCTATCGACCATATCGAGAACATCGTAAAACCTGTTTCTCGAGCAGGGCATGCCTCTAAAGTCATTTTCTTAACAGCAGATGCCTTTGGCGTATTACCACCCGTATCTAAATTGACGCCAGAACAAACGAAGTATCATTTCCTCTCTGGTTTTACAGCCAAACTAGCGGGTACTGAACGCGGAATTACCGAACCAACGCCTACTTTCTCTGCGTGCTTTGGTAAGGCCTTCCTCACGCTTCACCCAGTAAAATATGGGGAAGAGCTGGTAGCTCGTATGGAAAAAGCCAATGCAACGGCTTATCTTGTGAATACTGGCTGGAATGGCACAGGCAAGCGTATTTCCATTAAGGATACTCGCGGTATTATTGACGCCATTCTCGATGGTAGCGTAGATAAGGCTGAGGCAAAGAATATCCCTGTCTTTAACTTGTCGGTACCCAAGTCTCTTCCAGGAGTTGACGACGCTATTCTTGATCCTCGCGACACCTATAGCGATGTTGCGGAATGGGATCAGAAAGCGGCTAAGTTAGCTGGCTTGTTTGTCGATAACTTTGTGAAGTTTACCGATAACGATGAAGGTAAAGCATTGGTGGCTGCAGGCCCTCAGGTATAAGCAAACCTTCACACAAAATGATCAAGGCGCCATCGAATAATGGCGCCTTTTTTTATGAGGAAAGAGTAAGGGTCTTTCTGATCGAAAAAACCGTTTTTTTATGGCTTGGACCATACCGCAAGCTCATTGCCCCCGGGTTCACGAAAGTGAAAGCGTCTGCCACCGGGAAAGTCGAATATTGGTTTTACAATGCGTCCCCCTGCCGCCATTATCTTTTCCTGTGTATCCTCAAGATTTTCGCTGAACAAAACCACTAAAGCGGCACCCTCTTCTGCGCGAGAGCACAAATTGGCCCGGTAAAAGCCACCGTCCAGCCCGGCATTGTAAAAAGCACAATAATCGGGACCAAAATCCTCAAACTGCCACTGGAAAACGGTACTGAAAAACACCTTGGTGGCTTCGATGTGTTGGCTTGGGTATTCAAGGTAATTGATTTTTTCATGGACATGCATAATGATCGCTTCCTGGATTTGGCGTATACGCCGTCAATGCTGCTATTATGGCCGCCAGCTTTAAACTTTATGGGATGATCTAATGATAAAAAAATTGGCTATCGTGTGTCTTTATGTACTGGTTTGCTTGGGGCTACACGGGTGTGTTTCCGGGCCGACGACTCAAGGCGTCGCCGCTGTTGGTATTAATAAGAGCCCAAAGGATACTCGGGAGTTTCTGTCAATCTCATTGGATAATGAACTAGAGGTTCTATTAATTCAAGATGCCAGCAGTGAAATTGCGGCGGTATCTCTGGCGTTGGGGGTGGGGAGTTTTCAAAATCCACCTCAACAGCAAGGCTTAGCGCACTACTTGGAGCATATGCTGTTTTTAGGTACAGAAAAATACCCAGAGCCCAATACCTTACAGCAATTTATTGACCATAATTCTGGTCGCTGGAACGCCTATACGGCGCCGGACCATACCAACTATTTTTTCTCGCTACCTGTCACCAAGCTCGATGAAGCCATGGATATGTTCAGCGACTACTTTAAAGCCCCCCTGTTTGATCTTGAATACAGTGATAAAGAGCGAAATGCAGTTAACAGTGAGTGGTCGATGGGGCGCAGCCAAGATGGGCGAATTATCAACTATTTAAATGGTTTGACTGGCAATCCAGAACATCCCGGAAGTCAGCTAGCGGTGGGGAATCTCGAGACCTTGTCGGATAAGCCAGGCTCGATATTAAATGACGAGTTAATGGCATTCTTTAGTCAGTACTATTCGTCCAACATCATGAAGCTAGTGGTGGTGAGTAATAAAAGCCTTGAAGAGCAAGAGCTTCTAGTGCGCAAACATTTTTCCGGTATTCAAAATAAACATATAGCCAAACCTACTGTTCCCGTGCCAGGCATGACGGACGATCAACTGGGCAAGAAAATTCATTACGCGTCTGTTATGGATCTAAAAATGCTCTCAATCAGTTTTCCAATGGCAAACAACCAGAGCCAGTGGCGGCATAAGCCAAATGAGTATGTCATTAACTTATTGGCATCTGAGGAGCCCGGCACGGTTGCACAACAGTTGCGGGAGAGAAATTTAGTTAAGGCTCTCTACGCTCGAGTTGACCCCAAAAGCTATGGTTATAACGGAAGTTTCGATATCTATGCAGACCTGACGGATGAGGGCATGCTAAAGCGAGATGAGATCATCGCTGCAATTTTTGCCTACATTGAGCTAATTAAAACACAAGGTATTGAAGAGAAATATTTTTTAGAGCAAAAGGCGATTAAAGAAAAGAAATTTGCCAACCTTGAAATGCAGCAACCCCTAGATACGGCAATTGGTTTGAGCGCAGAAATGCTTAGTTTTCCGAGTGAGTGGTTAATCGCTCACCCCTATCATTATGGAAGCTTTGACGCAAAGGCCATTGATCTTGTGCTGTCTTCTATGACGCCGGAGCGCTCTAGGATTTGGTATATAGGTCAACATGAACCCGCCGAAAACGCTATACCCTATTTTGAGGGGGCTTATAGCCTAGACGATATAACCCCTGAAGATCTTCATGCGTGGACGGGGCTGGCGCAAAACATGACCTTTAAGTTGCCGGCTGAAAACGACCTATTTTCGAAAGATAAAGCTGAAGTTGTCGCCTCAAGTATTGTTCAGCCTAAGCGTGTAAAGGCTTCAGAGGGCATTGAGGGTTGGCTAAGCCATAGCGTCGAATTTCAAGACCAAAAAGGCAAGTTTGAGCTGTTGTTTAATACGGACCTAGCCGATAAGTCAGTAAATGACTATGTGTTGGCGAATTTATTTGTGAAGGTGTTGAAGTCTCAGAACCTTACTTTAATGGATCGCGCCCAGCAGGCGGGTATTTCTATTTCTTTCTCTTTTACGGGCAATGAATTTGTCGTAAGTCTCGCGGAGTTCAACGCTAAGCATGATGTGCTGATGGCCACCATAATGGCAGACCTTGCCACTTGGGATGTGACAGATGAGGAGTTTGCAAAAGCAAAAGACTCTTTGAGGCAAGATTTACAAAATCGTGAGAAGGCACCGCCCTTCCGGCAGATGTTTGGCCTATTACAACGGCAGCTGCGTGTTCACGGCTGGAGTTGGGAGCAAGAAAAGGGCGTCGTTGACTCTTTGGCGATTGATCAACTAAAGCAATTTCATCGAAACTTGATGAGCCATAATCGGGTTAGAGTCTTTGCCTATGGGAACTATAGCGAGCAAACAGTCGACGCTATTTTGGCGAGCATTGAGAATAATCTGCCAAAAAACCACACGAGCATGCCGCAATATAGACGTGCCTACAAGGTTCCTATCGCTGGAAAAAACATTCGCTATAACCATGAGGTGAAAGATCATACTGACAATGCGCTTGTGCACCTTTTTATCGCACCGGAGCAGTCAGTATTGGGTGAGGCACAAATGATGACCTTAAACGCCCTAACTAAAAATAGTTTTTTTACCCAGTTACGTACCAATGAGCAGTTGGGTTATGTGGTGGGCACGGCGGCGCAAACTATGGAAGACTATCCGGGAATCATGTTTTACGTACAAAGCAATACTACGCCTTTAGTCGATATTAAGGCGAGAATTGATCGCTTCAGACAAGAGTTTTTGGCAGAGCTTGAGGCGACGGATGAAGCCGTGATTGAGCAAATAAAACAATCTCAGTTGGATAAGCTTAATAAGCAAGCATCGGATTTCTATGAAGAAATGCAGCCCTACCTAAGCGATTTTTACAAAGGCAAGCTGACATTTGATTCGCGAGAACAGTTAAAAGCTGCCTTTGCGCAGGTGAATAAAGCCGGTCTGCTAGAGTTGTACAAAAATATTGTTCTTGCTCCAGGGGGAGCGGATGTATTGGTGCAGCTGAAGGGCTCGGCATATAAAGATACAGTTTTCGCCGAATAAATAGAATGAGCTTTAATCTTCTATAAATTGGGCCCGTA
>Ga0065722_100026_pt1 | contig 11837 bp, 8 predicted proteins | sample BansetMetagenome_FD_59109 | JGI IMG/M metagenome (GOLD analysis project Ga0065722, IMG submission 59109) | Bankia setacea gill microbial communities from Puget Sound, Washington, USA - Caecum Enriched | ecosystem: Host-associated > Mollusca > Digestive system > Ceca | place: United States...
AGCGCGCCTGTCACTTCCGCCTAGGCAAAGTAAGCCGCACGCGGCAACCTAAAGTGTACCTTTCTCCATTGTTTTTGGCCTCTATGGGGCCTTGAGCGGGCACGATCAAGGCTTGAGTACATTGAACTCATTCAATGTACTCAGGTACTCAGGTACTCAGCGACTGTGCATAGGGTTAATGCTCGTGCCGCCTATCTAACGCCCACATTCATTGGCAGCATGTTCGAACAACGCAGCAAATGAAGAACCTCCTCGGCAATTACCCGATTTTATCTCTTAACCCGCTCTAACCATCACGCCCCTGTGACAGCACACAGGTATTACACCATACGAAACACAGGGGCTAAGCACACTCACTATCACTTCACTTCCGGCTGAAATTCACTCATCAACCGAACACCATAAATACCACCCGCTGTGCTACCCGCTGCAGCTTTGAACTTCAATTCAAATTTACCCTTGGCAATGGACGCGCGAACTTTTTCCGTTAACGGGTAATCTACGGTATAAAAAGTATCGCCATGACCTTCAACCAAATTTACTTCGGCCAGCTCGATGCCATTAATTAAAATACTGAAGCTACGCCCGTAATCCAAGCCATAGTAGGTTAAGCGTACAAATTTTGTTTCGGCATTTTTGTCGTTCATTTGGTAGCTAAACCAACCGTTACGCGCATGACGCCAGTGCCGACCTTTATGCACACCGGCTTCGGTGTTGTCGCCCTTAAAGAAGTGGTCGGCTTCTGGTTGCTGTTCACCCGGCGCTACTTTGTCTACCGTTGCCTGCTGCAATGTCATCAAGGCNTTTTCGTGNGCAGCTTGTGTGGCTTTTTTCTCTGCCAAACCTAGCTTATTGTAATAGGGCCAATAAAGCATATAGCGGCTATCGTGCACACGAAAGAAAGGCACCAACACCAACTCGCCGGCATTACTTTGCTGGACGATATCATTGGCCGTAAAAGCAAGATCATTACCCGGCAAGCGTATTATTTTATCGGCAAGTTCTGGCGTTTCACTGAGGAACATAGGCGCCGAATCCAGGCTACACATTTCAGCCTGAGCAATATGGCCCATACGGCTATCATCCGAAAATACATTAAGTGTTTCGTCTTTAATGGGGTTGGCCGCTGCGGCCAGTACCACCGGGCCATACGTAACCGCGTAGTAGTCGCTTTTATCGGGCATTTGCTCTAGCTCGATATGCATAGGTAACGTTACTTCAACTTTATCGCCGTTGCGCCAACGACGTTTTAACTCAATAGTTTCACCGGGTGCGGCTTTAACTTTTTTATTGCGCCCGTTTATAGCCAACTTAAGTTCGCCCGCTTTAACCCACGCTGGGTAACGCAGGTTAAGGGTGAACTTTCCTTTACCGTTAATTTTAAGTGTGGTGGTATCGGTATCGGGTAGCGTATTTGTTTGCGAAATACGAATGTTTTTTTCAGCCCAATTTAATTCGGAGGGAATAAACAGGTTTACGTATAGGTTATTACCCTTATGAGCATAAATAAATTCACCGTATTTGGAATGATTTTCGATACCCGAACCTACGCAACACCACATGGCGGTGTCGGGTTGTGAGTACATACGGTAGTGCTGTGGGCGCATGGGAGTAAAATAAACCAAGCCACCCGTTTGCGGATGTTGCGACGACAATATGTGATTGTAAATAGCACGCTCGTAATATTCTACGTACTTAGCCTGTGGATTGCCTCGGTATAAACNTTTGGTCAGTTTAAGCATGTTGTAGGTGTTACANGTTTCCGGGCCTTCGATATCACTGATCATCGATTCAAAATTGTTGCTCGGNTGAAAATGCTCACGCACGCTGTTACCGCCAATAGCCACNGTGCGATTATTCACCACTTGATCCCAGAAATAGNCTGCCGCGTCTTCCCAGGTTTGGAAGTCGGCGACTTCGGCCAAACGCTGATAACCCACCACTTTGGGAATTTGAGTGTTGGCGTGCAGGCCGTCTAACTCGTCACGCTCGTTAAGCAAGGGTTCCAAAATTGCCTGATGGGAAAATTGCTGGGCCAATTTTAAATATTTTTTGTCGCCGCTAATTTCGGCAATATCCACAAATACTTCGTTCATGCCGCCATGTTCTGTACGCAGCATATGGTCAAACTGTGTTGAGGTTAAGCCCTGTAGCGTTAGCCATGTCCAATCGGCCAGGGCCAACAGCATAGTTTTGGCTTTTTCGTTACCGGTATAGACCCAGGCATCGCGTAAACCCGCATAGGTTTTATGCAGGTTGTACCAGGGCACCCAGTATTCATTCAGGGAAAATAAATCGGCTCGCACATTCGCTTGCGCAATGTCTTCCCATAATTTTTTGCCATTAGGAATGCCACCAATGTAACCATTGCCGCTGTGCGACTGCGCACGCTCCAGCTCGCCTAACATATAATTTAGTCGGTTAAGCATTCGCTCATCGCCTGTCGCCGCCCACGCGAGGCTTAACGCGGTAAGATAGTGGCCACCAATATGCCCATTAAGACCAGTGTTTTCCCAATTACCGTAACCTTCTAGTTTAGGTTTTAACCCAGCCTCTATAAGAAAAGGTGCAAGCAACTTGTCTGGCTCTAGTGCCAACAGGTATTCGATGTTTTTATCTTGCGCGTGCTTGAATGGGCTCTCTAGCAGACGAACATCGGAAATTTCAAACATCTCTACTTGTGCTGCAAGGGTCGACGGCAATAAAACCATTACCATAACCAGCAATGCGATTAATTTTTTAATTGAAATAAAGTCTTTCATCTAAGAAAACCAGCGTAATTAAAAGAATGTGATCTACCCCACCACCCCTGCGCCTTAGTGTGCGGAATAATTTCAGCCCCTCGCGCTAAAAGAACGAGCACTCGCGAACGCAGGCACCCACTTTTAAGCGATGCCCAAGGCCCCAAAGACTAGACTCCCACGTTCGCGAGAGTGACGGTATCGAGGGTACNAGAGTGACGGTATCGAGGGTACGAGAGGTTTTCCGCCTGTACCCGGCCACTACTGCATAACTTCACGCTACGCCTCGATTAGCGCGGGGTTACCGAATACCGGCATCCCCTTTTCGTCCCATTTTAGCGGCTTTACATAGGTATGGCGGTTTGGGTCCCACAGGGGGTCGCCTTCAATTTCGGTGTAATTACGGGCGTGGTACACCAGCATATCGTTATCGTTTTCGTCTTTGGTAAAGCTGTTATGACCGGGACCGAATACTTTGTATTCCGGCGCGGAGGTTAATACAGGCTCTTTCGATTTGGTCCAACTAGCCGGGTCTAGTAGATCGGCATCTTGCTCAGCCCAAAGAATGCCCATGGCATAGCGTTCATCGGTGGCAGAGCCGGAGTAGGAAATAAAAATACGGGAACCGTGCTTAACAATAGACGGGCCCTCGTTTACCCAAAAGCCTTGAATTTCCCAATCGTATTCTGGCTTAGACAAACGAACTGGAACCGTTGACAATTTAGTCGGCGTCTCCATTTTGGCAATCAACAAATTGGAATTACCGCGAACGTCTGGCTCTTTTTGTGCCCATACATAATAGAGTTCGTTATTATGGGTAAAAGTGGTGGCGTCGAGACAAAATGCATCTATACCCGAATCGACCTTACCTTCAAAAACCCATTCGCCCGCTAAGGGGTTGTCGGCTTTACAGGAAATGGCATACATACGATGTTGAAATAAATCGAATTTAATTTCACGTGAAGGTGCCGCAGCAAAATACACATACCAAGCGCCCATATTAAAATGGATTTCCGGTGCCCAGATTAAATCGCTATAGGGGCCCTCGTCTGGCTTTGTCCAAACCATTACCGTTTCAGCGCTTGCCAATTCATCAATGGTTTTTGCCCGCCGCAACTCAATACCATCGTACGCAGGAACCGAAGCCGTAAAGTAATAATAACCGTCGGTGTGCTTGTAGATATAAGGGTCAGCACGCTGCAATATAAGTGGCTTATTTTCAATCATGTCACATTATTTCCAGTTGAATTTATTCAGGTAATTTCTGTTCTTTCATCATGGTGTTGTAGTAACTGTCGGTTATTTTATACAGGAACATAACCCCACCCATCATCGCGTGAAATACGCCGGGAATAATCGTAAGCATTAGGGCAATACCCATAAAGTGATATAATCTGTTTGCTCCACATTTGGTTGATACTCAAAATAAGTGAGCAACAGCCCCACAATTAAACCAGCAAGCCCGCCACCGGCCTTCTGGCAAAAAGAAATACCACCAAACGAAATNCCCGACACACGACGCTTATTTTTGAATTCACCGTAATCCACCACTTCTGCAATAGCCGACCAAAAGATAGGTGCGTGCAAATCCACGACAAAACAGATAAGTATGTAGAAAATAAAGGCAAGAACTACATCACCCTTGCCCACCACAAAATACATCAGTACCGAAAGTACGAGCACGAGTAATTGGGAATAGCGGAAAAGCTTGACCTTGCAGTAATTCTTGGTGATCCAGGTACTGGCAATCATGGAAAAAATAGACGCCGTAATACCCGCGCCGACAAAAACGCCTGCCAACTTGGGAATATCAAGATAATAGGTGGCGTAGTACATCGCCACGTTACCGCGTATGGCATAGCCCACGGTGCCAATAACACAGACAGCACACAACAATAACCACTGGTCGTTTCTAAACAGGCTCGCTATTTGTGTAAATATGGGTGTTTTATCAACTTTATGCTCCAACCGTTCGTGGGTTTCTTTGAAGCAAAAAAGGAATAAGCCAACAGCAAAAATAGCCATTAACGACATGGCTAATGGGTAGCCTTTTTGCAGGCTTTCGATATCGTCACCACCACCCCATTCGCGCGCCAACCAAGGCACGGCCGCCACAATAATAACGTTAGCCACTTTAGCAAAAGTCATACGATAACCGTTCGCAGAAAGGCGTTCTTTCGGGTCTGCGGTCATCACACCAATTAAAGAAATATAGGGAATTGCAACGCCGGTGAAAATCATGGTTGCAAAAAGGTATGTAGCATAGGCCCAAATCAACTTAAAGGCGTAGCCAGCATCGGGAGTTGTATAAAGCAGCACCACCGATATGCCATAAGGCACACTTAAGAATAAAAACCAATGTTTAAAGTGGCCCCAACGGGTTTTCACCCGATCGGTGAGCATACCCATCATGGGGTCGGTAAACGCATCGACAATACGCGCAACAAAAAACAGAATNCCCATATCCTTTGGGTCCAAACCAAACACATCCGTATAAAAAATGGACATCAGGAAGAACAGGCCGGCAATCATAACGTTTACCGCCATATCACCTGCTGCGAATTCCCATTTTTTCAGATAGAGGTAATTTTTCAGCTTTCATTATTGTTTGTTTCTCTTTAATTGCACCGCTTGAAGGTGAACATTTTGAACACACAGCTACAGGAACCTAAGGCTAGGTTACAGTTTTAAAAAACTCATTATCTAGCAAGTGTTTCGAAATTTTCATACCTAAGGAGTTGGACGCTCACCAAAATCAAAAATCCGTTTTCTGTTTAATCCTTATACACAAACACCGACAAAAGTCGGCGTTTGTGTACATCTATATAACCACGAAAAGATTAAATACCGCCATTCAAATGGTAATACACGGCATTAAATCGAAGCTCCTTCTTCAGCTCTGGAATAGTGGTATCGGCACCAATCAGAACCATTTCCACATCGGCCATCTCTACGAAATCCGCTAATTGCTCCAAGGTAATGCCTTGCGTGTACACGCTGTGGTGCGCAGCGCCGGAATGAATCCAGGCGGCCGCCGCTATTTCTAAGTTCGGGCGTGGCTGCCACAGCGCTTTCGCAACAGGCAGGTTAGGTAATTCTGCCGGTGGCTCTACGGTATCTACCTCATTAACAACCATGCGGAAACGCGTACCCAAATCGATAAGCGAAATATTCATGGCATAACCCGCTTTGCCGGTAAACAGCAGACGAGCAATGTCTTTTTTAACTCCAATGGTGTGACGCTGCACTTCCACAGTAGGTTTTGCCGCTGCAATAGAAGGGCAAACCTCAAGCATGTGGGCACCCAATACCTGATCGGGAGAGCCAAAGTCGTAAGTGTAGTCTTCCATAAAGGACGTACCGCCTTCCTGGCCCTTGCTCATCACTTTTACGATACGGTTCATGGCGGCCGTTTTCCAGTCACCTTCACCTCCGTATCCGTAACCTTTACTCATTAAACGCTGCGTNGCNAAGCCGGGCAGGCCGCTTAAACCGGTAAGGTTTTCAAAGCAGTTGGTAAACGCCTTGCAGCCTTTGTCTTCCAAAAAGCGCTCCATGGCCAATTCCAGGCGCGCTTCGTTTTGCAGCATTTCCAGTTGATGCGCGTCGGAGAATACGGCGGCTTCAATAGCGTAATCTTGCTTATACAGTTCTATCTGTGCAGCGATATCTTCAGCGGACACTTGCTCACACGCTTCGGTTAATTCGCCAAGGCCATAGGCGTGCACTTCAAAACCAAATTTAATTTGTGCTGAAACTTTATCGCCTTCTGTTACCGCCACCTGGCGCATATTGTCGCCAAAACGGGCTACTCTTAAGGTGCGCGCTTCGGCTAGNCCCATAGCCGCGCGAACCCAATCGTCTACTTGCTTCTGTACAGATTCTTTCTGCCAGTGCCCCACAACCACTTTGCGCTCTTGGCGTAAGCGTGTGCCAATATGACCAAACTCTCGGTCACCGTGAGCACTCTGATTGAGGTTCATGTAATCCATATTAATGTCGGCCCAAGGCAGCGCCGCACCGAACTGCGTGTGTAAATGCAGGTAGGGCTTATTTAATACGCTTAACCCGGCAATCCACATTTTTGCGGGTGAAAAAGTATGCATCCACAGAATTAAACCAACACAATTATCATCGCTATTGGCCTGCTGACAGACTTTCAAAATTTCTTCGGGAGTTGTAACAATGCCTTTTGCTTCAATCTGCGCAGACAAAAGCGAAGAGGAACTTAAACCATTCGCAATTTCCTGNCTGTTTTCAGCCACTTGCTGNAGGGTTTTTGGCCCGTACAGNTGCTGTGAACCGGTAACAAACCAAACCGTTTTGTTTTCAAAATTCTTCATATCTAGCCTCTNAAAAATCGGTCAAANGCTGACTACTGACCGTAGTACGCATTCTTTCCATGCTTGCGCATNTAATGTTTATCGATAATCGCTTGCTTTAATGGCGCACGACTAGGNTCGAGTGTTTTTGTTAAGTACGCCATCTTCGCCATTTCTTCCAATACTACGGCGTGGTACACGGACTTGGCNGCATTACTGCCCCACGTGAAAGGCGCATGACCGGCAACAATAACCATCGGCACTTCCTCGGGGTTTATACCCGCAAAGGCATCGGTAATTTGNACACCGGTTTCTTCTTCGTAATCGCGCTGGATTTGCTCATCGCTCATCACCGCCGTGCANGGCACTTCGCCATAGGCAAAATCGGCATGGGTAGTNCCAAAGCAGGGAATGCCCATTTGCGCCTGCGCCCACGCAGTCGCATAGCTAGAGTGGGTGTGCGTNACACCACCAATAGATTCAAAATGACGATACAAATGGGTATGGGTTTTGGTATCGGAAGACGGGCGCATATCACCTTCAACAATCGTATTTTCCATATCCACAATAACAATNTGTTCGGGCTTTAAATCTTCGTAAGGTACACCGGAAGGCTTAATGGCGATAACGCTAGCATCGCGATCTATTTGCGATACATTGCCCCAGGTGTAAATCACTAAGTTGCGCGTATGCAGCTCCATGTTAGCTTCATAAACTTCGCGCTTTAATTCGGTAAAACGGCTCACGCCAAACCTCCATTCACAAAACCGCCCAGCTTCTGATAACGGGCGTACAGACTATCGTAAACACTCGCGTGCTCTGCGTTAGGTTCATAAGACTGACACACTTTTGAAGCCATCACGGCTTGCGCGTCGGCGACNGTTGCGAAAGCACCNCCAACNGTTGCGGCAAAAATAGCGGCGCCTAAAGCACAACTCTGCTCGCTCTCCAGCACCTCGATTTTGCAGTTCCACACATCGGCGCAGACCTGCATAACAAAATCGGATTTTTTCGAAATACCGCCAATAGCTACAACCGAGTTAACCGCAACACCCTGTTCACGGAAGCGTTCAATAATAGCGCGTGCACCAAACGCCGTCGCTTCAACTAAACCACGGAAGATTTGCGGTGCGTCGGTGCCCATTTTTAAACCGGCCAAGGCCATGGCCACCGTTTGATCGGCATCCGGTGTGCGGCGACCNTTAACCCAGTCTAGCGCGGTAATACCGGCTTCGCCGGGCGCAAGCTTAATTGCTTGCTCACTTAACTGAATAAGCATTTGGTCGTCGAGTTCTGCCAGTAGCTGTTCTTTGGTGGCATCATCCAGCGCGCGACTATTGGCAATAATATTTTTAGCGGGCCAGCTAAGTAATNTTTTGTACCAGGCATAAAGGTCTCCGAAAGCACTCTGCCCGGCTTCTAACCCAACCATTCCAGGGAGAACAGAGCCATCCACCTGACCGCAAATGCCTTTTATGCACTTATCGGCCACGTCTTCGTAGCTGGCTACAGTAATATCGCAAGTAGAGGTGCCCATAATTTTGGTGAGCACGCCTGGGCTAACTTTTGCCGCAACNGCACCCATATGACAGTCGAAGGCACTAAAGCCAACCGGTACTCCAACGGGCAGCCCTAGTTTCTCGGCCCATTCGGCGGTGAGTTCGCCAACTTTTTGATCGGAACTAAAGGTATCGGCGGGCAGCGTGTCACGCAGGCCGTCCAGTAATGGGTCGATACCGGTAAAGAATTCATTGGGTGGGTAACCGCCCCAGCTTTCGTGCCACATAACCTTGTGACCTGCGGCGCAGCGGCCCATGCGGAAGCTTTTGGGGTGAGTTGTGCCGGTAAGGATGGCCGACATCCAGTCGCAGTGTTCTACAAAGGAGTAAGTGGCCGCACGTACTTCGGTGCTTTCACGCAATACGTGCAACGCTTTGGCCCAGTACCATTCCGAGGAGTAGATACCACCTTCGTACTTAAGATAATTTTCACTAGCCGATTCGGCGGCAGCGGTAATTTCAGCCGCTTCGGCCACGGCGGTGTGATCTTTCCAGAGCACGAACATGGCATTGGGGTTTTCAGCGAACTCGGGCTTAAGCGCAAGCGCAACACCCTCTTNGTCCACGGCTACCGGGGTTGAACCTGTAGTATCAAAACTAATGCCTATAACCTTTTCGGCGGCTCCGGCCGGNGCATCCNGCCAAAGACCAGACACAACCTGCTGCAGGCTTTCGAGGTAATCGAGCGGATGCTGGCGAAACTGATCCGCAGCCGGGTCGCAATACAACCCCTTCGACCATCGCGGGTAGTAGACCACTCGCGTTGCCACTTCTTCGCCAGTTGTAACATCGACTAGAAGCGAGCGAACAGAATCGCTGCCATAGTCCAGACCTAATGCATATGAAGTCATAGAGAAAACCCACCTGATACGGTATTCGACCAGACCACAACGAGGAAGCCGGCGAACCATTATATTGTATTATAATATTATCCCTAACTGATCGGAGCAGTGTCAAATGTTTCTGCGCCCAATTTCGCTATAGGACTAATAGCATCGGCTAAGTTTGATTCAAGTATACATCTTTAGCTTTCAAGCACTTACAACGTTTGCAAAGGCTTAAAAATACAGCGGGGCAAGAGAAAGACTAATGGAGACCTCAATGGAGCTGAGTACTAAACCCAGCCACCATCAACGATAAAGTGCTGGGACGTGCACATGCGGGAGTCGTCAGAGGCCAGAAACAGGGCCATGGCGGAAATATCCTCTGGCACCACCAATTGCTTTAAGCACTGTGCCTCACTGATAGTTTTCCGCGCGCGGTCATCTATACGGTCTTCGAGCTGACGCTTAGTCATTACCCAGCCGGGAACCAGTGTATTCACACGGATGTTATCTGGCCCCATGTCGCGAGCTAAACCACGGGTGAGCCCTTCAATGGCGGCCTTAGAGCTGGTGTAGCCTGGCATACCGCCTTGCGTGGCATACCAACTCATGGAGCCCAAATTAATAATGGAACCACCGCCCATCTCTTTCATATCCGAGTAAACCGCCTGGGAGGCAAAGAAGTGGTGGCGTAAATTTACTGCAATACGCTCATCCCAATAGTCGACATCTACGGTACGGAAGTCGTGGCGATCGTCATCGGCGGCGTTGTTTAGCAGNACATTAACAGGGCCGAGCTCAGCCCGAACCTCCACAATGGTTTTTTGCAGCAGGCGAATATTGCGTAGATCGCAGTGGTAGTAACGGGGAGTTGTGCAATTTTCAGTGGCGGTGGTGTGCTCGATTAACCACTCAGCGCAGTCATCNAGAATATCAATAAATGCGACCTTGGCCTTCTGTCGACAGAAAGCCTCCACCATGTTTGCGCCAATACCGGAGGCTCCGCCGGTTATCAATACCACCTTGCCTTCCAGGCTGGGGTAGACATTGGTCAAGTTCACGAATTCTGCACCAAATTAGTTTTATCGTTTAGTGTACCCACANAACGGGGCAACCAAAAGTAGAGATTGCAGGAAGCTTATGCACCNAAGGCAACCCATTCATCTGTTTCTTCGCCGGAACTACAGTAACATAACTTGCGCCAAAACCACCACGCACTTGCACCAAGGGTTAGCACCAACTTACATACACGATAACCATACCCGACCCTGGCGAGGAGCTAGCCATACATAGGGGTGTACCCTCACCCCCCCAGAGTATTGGCCATTCCCGGTGATTGGCTAAANCCCCTCAACTTTGAGTGCTCCACTATCATTGAGACGCTCCCCCTACTAACAGCGCACTCACGCTATAGCGATGGGGCCACCTCAACACCCGAAGGCTTATATGTGGGCACCAGCTTGCTAATAACCCAGACAACTATTATTAGCTGGATACTTTTTTAAACATCATGAAGTATTTCAGACAACACCGCGCTTACCGAAATCAATGTTAAGCGTATTACATTGGCGCATACAGCGAGCCTCGGCGAGAACATTCTGACGCAAAAAAGCCAGCCTAGGCGACACCACCTCATCGCCCACGCCCAAACGTTTGTTTAGCGGCCTTACTTGCCAGCCTAAACGGGTAGGACCTTTAAACACCATGACTTCCAATAAACAACTAATGGGCACCTCACCTAGATTGCGCGCGGTCGACGTTCCCATTGCATGAGCGCAATTAAACTCAACGTATCGGTCATTCTCGCCTTCGAGAAAGGGCTCAAATCTTAGGTACCTGAAAGTTTTAACATTTCGCTTAACATTAATATCCAATAGCGGTAATGCTCCCCATATATCCGTTTTATTTGTACGAGGGCAATCCTTGAACTATCTTTAAGCGAGTAAAAAAAGGCTTAGCAAGCTGTACGAGTAATAACCTTACTTTTCCTGGTCATTTATAAGTGAAAGCACTTCAACCCTACTATTTTTGCCTTCTATCGATTTTCATCGCAACTACCAAAGTCTATGCATCAGCCGATGAATACTCGATCTATATAGACGCAGACTTCTCCCACAACCTCGAATCTTCGCAAGCGATTGAAAGGGGAATTAATACAGCGCTAAAGGGAATTAATTACCAAGTAAACAACCTAACACTGTCTACAAAAAGGATGGACCATCGCGGTAACACAAAAAGGAGTAAAAAGCATATACAAGCGTACCTCGACGACAAAAAAGCTATTGCGATATTTTCGGGATTACACTCTCCCCCACTGCTAGCGAACCGAGATTTTATCAACAAGAATCAAGTGCTTGTTTTGGACCCTTGGGCAGCCGCAGGCCCAATCAC
>Ga0065722_104477_pt1 | contig 11784 bp, 8 predicted proteins | sample BansetMetagenome_FD_59109 | JGI IMG/M metagenome (GOLD analysis project Ga0065722, IMG submission 59109) | Bankia setacea gill microbial communities from Puget Sound, Washington, USA - Caecum Enriched | ecosystem: Host-associated > Mollusca > Digestive system > Ceca | place: United States...
ACAAGCGCAAAGCGCTTGTGAATGTAATTGGTATGGCGCTACATGGGCAATGTGTCAAGATCAAACTTCTGGCTGGGGCTGGGAAAATAGTGCGAGCTGTATCGGCCTTGATACCTGTAATGGTCAGCAAGATGGCGATGGTGGTCCCGTAGGCGATTGCGGCGGCACTTCATCCAGTAGCTCGTCTAGTTCTTCCGTTAGTAGTTCTTCTAGTAGCTCTTCAAGCAGCAGTTCATCTAGCTCTTCAAGCAGCAGTTCATCCAGCTCCTCAAGCAGCAGCTCTTCATCTAGCTCTACGGGTGGCGAAGTATGCGAAGAGCAATGCAAATGGTATCAAGACGACCCACGTCCATTGTGCACTAATCAAGATTCCGGTTGGGGCTATGAAAATAATCAGAGCTGTATCGGTCGAACCACTTGTGAAGGCCAAGGCGGCAGTGGCGGCGTAATTAGTAGTTGTACGAGCTCAAGCTCTTCATCCTCTAGTTCAAGCAGTTCGTCTAGTAGCTCTAGTTCATCTAGCAGCTCTTCAAGCTCCAGCAGCTCTAGTTCAAGCAGCTCCAGCTCTAGCAGTTCAACGCCTAACGGCAACCCAAGTTTTCCAGCATTTTTTGTTGGTAATATTACAACCAGCGGCAGCGTACGTTCAGACTTTACGCAATACTGGGATCAAATTACGCCAGAAAATGAGGGTAAGTGGGGCTCGGTGGAAAGCTCACGAGATAACTACAATTGGAGTGGTCTCGATGCAGCCTACAACTACGCCAAGCAGAACAATATTCCGTTCAAGCAGCACACCTTGGTGTGGGGTAGTCAATTCCCAAGTTGGATCAACAACTTAAGCAACACTGAAAAAGCCGAAGAAATTGAAGAATGGATTCGTGACTACTGTGAGCGTTACCCTGACACTGAAATGATTGACGTGGTTAACGAATCAACACCAGGACATGCACCAGCAGATTTTGCTCGTGACGCCTTTGGTAATGATTGGATCATTAAATCGTTCCAGCTTGCTCGACAGTATTGCCCAAACTCCATTTTGATATTGAATGACTACAACGTACTGCGCTGGAACACCAGTGAGTTTATTCAAATGGCACAGCCGGCTGTTAATGCGGGTGTTGTGGATGCCATTGGTATGCAAGCACACGGTTTAGCGGGAATGTCACTTTCTGAATTGGAAAACAACCTTAACCAAATTGCGGCGCTTGGTCTGCCAATGTATATCTCTGAATACGACATTGAAGAAACCGGTGATCAGCAACAGCTACAGGTTATGCAAGAACAGTTCCCTGTATTCTACAACCACCCAGATGTTGTTGGCATTACCTTGTGGGGCTATGTTGTTGGCTCTACATGGCGTGATGGCACAGGCTTAATTCAAAGCAATGGCCAGCAGCGTCCAGCAATGGATTGGTTAATGGATTATCTAGGTCGATAAACCGTTCATGAAGACTGTATGAGAACTTAATTTTATGTAGTCTTACCCTAAAGCCCCGCTCATAGAGGGGCTTTTTTGTGGGGGGAATCAGAGGGAAATGTAGAGTGAAATGTGTTGCAAGGGAAGCAACTCAAACAATGTAAGCTATAAGATAGAGTGATGGTAAAAATTACTAACAGAACTCGCCATGCGTGATAAATGGCAGTACGTAAAAAATAGACCTATCACTACATAGCTATGTGTAACACTACATTCTAGTGGGTTATTCTCGTGTTAGCATACGTGCATAGGCAATAAGCTCCGTTGCTGCCACCTCTTTAATTTTGATGCGATCATTTTTATCCAAACCGTATTTATTGCCCAACGCAGAAAAGTCATCATCAGAAAGAGAGATAGTGAGCCGTGGCCTCACAGGCTTACTTTTTACATAGAGACCTAATATTTTTCGAATTTGATCAGAAGGTGTTAGGGCATTGTCTAGAGCAAGTTTTTTTAGGGTAGTTTGTGTTTCCACTCCGATGTCGAAGGCAATTTGAGTTGCCTTGATCGCTTGCTTTTCCTTTTCCCACAATTTCTTATCACTCATATTTTGCATACTCACAACACCTTTACCCCGCATAAATAAGTTATGCGGGGTAAAGGTTACTGTTGTTTTAAAAAAGTTAAGTTCTATTCTTTAAGCGTTCTAGCACCGATGCGCCGGTGTTTTCACTTACAATTCCTGCGTCTTTTAGCTTAGAGTTTAAGTCGCCATCCCCTTCTTCACTTGCCAGTGCTTTTCTAGCGGCAAGTCTATCGCTGGTTTCTTGTTGGCGTTTTCGGATCCGTTCTAGCGATCCTTTAGCAGAATTCAACTGTGACTGATTTTCTGAAATGTTTTCTGAAATAGCTACTGTCGCTTTCTGAACGCTATCGGTTGTTTTTACCATGGCAAGTTGTCGTTCGTGCTCAGCAATGGTCTTCTCGCCATCACGTACTTTGGCCTTTAAGCCATCCACCTGATGTGCCAATTGGGCCTGCCGTTGCTGATGCTCGGTAAGCTCATCTTCCAAACGGGCAATTTTATCGGCGACTTCAAGGGCTAATTCTTGCTTATCTTTGTTCATCGCCTCTAGAGCGTAACCTTCATTCGTTTCGATGGTTTTTTCGAGGTTGGCGATATCTCGTTTAGCGCGCATTTCTTGAGCCATTACGGAGGTTAAGCTTTCTTTTGCTTCGTTGATGTGGCTCTTAGCGTCAACAATTTCTTGTTCGTAAATGCGCATTGAATTAACGTCGATAACGGCTTCACCCACTTCACGTGCGCCGCCTCTTAAGGCTGTTAGTAGTTTTTTCATAAGGTTCATATTTCTTCCTTAGTGGCGTTTATTTGAGTAAATCTTCAACGACTTCTAAAGCCGCAGCGGAGTTATCGCTTAGGGTGATAATCTCTCGCATAATATTGTCGAACAAGGAGCAAATCGATAATGCACCAAATAATGCATAGTGCTCGTCAATCTTGGCGAAGGCGGACAGCGGCATAGGAACATTCAGCTGTAAACAGCGTTCATTTAATTCAGCGACTGCACTCTCCCGTACTTCACTCTCCCTAAAGAGATAAACAATGCACAATATTTGCGTTTCAGTGACAGTGACATAGATTGGCAGCTCTTCCTGTTGTGAAACGCTAACTTGCAATACCTCTTGGTCACCAGGGATTGTTAGACAGTTAAAGGTGTGCCCTTGATAGTTTGCCTCTGCAAGTTTCAAGGTAAGATCGTGCAATTGACTCGTCATCAACAACTCCTTAGGTTGGACATATTATGTCGATAAGCGAATGATAGGTTAACGACATAATATGTCAACAAGTTTTTTCCATTTCAATGGCGACACGCTCGGGGATTGGTATATTAGTCGTTGTGTAACGCAGAGCGCGTGCCCCACGTTTCAAAATTTAAACAACACGCTTGACATAATATGTCTTTTTCGACATATTATGTCGTCGCTAAAAGTTGGTTGCCAGAGTAATGGCAGTAATACTGTCGTTTGGTTGGCTCTATGTAAAAATCAGAGCCGCAAGCGGCTATACAGGAGTTTAAATTGGTACTAGCTATGATGTTTGAAGAGTCATTACGTATAGCATTTTCATTTCCTACAGCTATCTTTACGGTCTTTCTTGGCGTTATGCTGGTGTTATGGGTGATAACACTGTTGGGCGTGCTTGATCTGGATTTCCTCGATTTAGATATTGATCTAGATGGTGACGCTGAAATCGATCTCAATATGGATAACGCAACTGCGGAGGCTATAGCTGGATTTTTGATTAGCTGGGGCCTCGTGGGTGTTCCGATAACTATTATGCTAACCGTATTGTCTTTGGTCAGCTGGATAGTATGTTATTACGTTGTTTATTTTCTATTTGTATTAATACCCAATGGGCCGTTGATTTACCTAGCCGGTACCGTGGCCATTGTGTTCTCGTTTATAGCGGGCGTGCGTGCCACCGCGTGGTTGATTAAACCACTCAAACCGCTATTCAAAAAAATTGGTAAAACAATTGAAAAAACCGTACTCGGCCAAGTGGCCGTCGTACGGTCTAGCAAGGTGACCTCTACTTTTGGTGAGGCCGTTATGAATGATCTAGGCGCAGATCTCCTTTTAAAAATCTGGGCAGATGAGCCTAACACTTTTAAAAAAGGCGACAGAGTAGTGCCCATCGAGTATGACTCTCAAAAAGGGACTTACCTTGTTGTATCGGAATCAAAATTTAAAAACTAATTGTTTGCAAACATGGAGTAAGAGTTATGCCAGAATTATCAGCATTTGCTGGAGTATTTGTTGCCATTGGCGGCGTTGTGGGCTTAGTCATGGTATTGGCTATTTTCTTTAAAGCTTTCTACACCAAGGTGCCCCAGGGTACAGCGCTTATTGTTAATGATCTTAGCCCAATACCTAAAGTAAGTTTTACCGGTGCGTTTGTGGTGCCCGTTATACATAAAAAAGAAGAAATGAAAATTTCGCTTATTACTATGGAGGTTGATAGGCGCGGTAGCGATGGATTGATATGTAAGGACAACATAAGGGCCGACATTAATGTTGCGTTTTACTTACGAGTAAACGAAACCCGCGAAGATGTATTGCGTGTAGCAAAAGCTATTAGTGTAGATAGAGCCTCTGATAAAGATGCCGTTAATGAATTGTTTAATGCCAAGTTTTCGGAAGCATTGAAAACGGTCGGAAAACAGATGGAGTTTACGGATCTTTTCGAAAACCGGATTATGTTCCGTGAAAAAATTGTAGAAGTTATTGGTGACGACCTTAATGGCTACGCACTAGAAGATGTTGCAATCGATTATTTAGAGCAAACACCAAAATCTAGTTTAGATGAATCGAATATAATGGATTCTGAAGGTATTCGAAAAATAACAGAATTAACCGCTCGCCAGAATGTTGTTACAAATGAGCTAGAACGTAATGAAGAGCTGGCCATTAAGAAAAAAAATGTTGAAACAAAAGAGGCAATGCTGTCTCTGGAACTACAAGAAAAAGACGCAGTTGCCCGGCAGAATCGTGAAGTGCTAAGCGTGCAGGCAAGAGAAGAAGCCGAGACCAAAAAAGTACAGGAAGAAGAGCGTCAAAAATCTGAAAAGGCGCGCTTAATAGCTGACCAAGAAATATCGGTTCAGAATGAAAATGTTCAGCGAGAAATAGAAGTGGCGGAGCAAAATCGGCAACGTGCTGTTGTTATTGAAGTTGAAAAGGTCCAACGCGCGAAAGATCTAGAGATTGTGGCGCGGGAGCGCGATGTTGCACTACAAACGATAGAAAAAGATAAAGCACTTGAGCATGAAAAGCGTGAAATTGCCAATGTTATACGCGAACGTGTCGCTGTAGAAAAAACCGTTGCGCAAGAAGAAGAGAAAATAAAAGAAGTTCGAGTTGTCTCCGAGGCCGATCGCAACAAGCAGGCAACGGTCATCAACGCGCAAGCTGCTGCGGAACAAGAGCTTGTCAAAGAGGTTAAATCCTCGGAAGCGGATGCTACCAAAGCAACATTTAAAGCCAAAGAGATAAATACAATCGCACAAGCTGAATTGGATGCGGCAGCTAAACAAGCTGAAGCCGAAAAGAAAATTGCCGAAGGGCAGCAGGCAACAGTTGCTGCGCCAGGGCTAGCGGCCGCCCAAATTCAGGTGGCTAAAGCTGATGCGCTGGAAAAAGAGGGTATTGCAGAAGCTCGGGTTATAGAGGAAAAAATGATGGCTGAAGCAAAAGGGCAGGAAGCAAAAGCGGTAGCCATAGAGAAAGAAGGCCTTGCAGAAGCAAGGGTGCTAGAGGAGAAGCTCGGTGCAGAAGCCGCTGGCGAAGAACAAATGGGGCTAGCGCTTGCAAAGGCTGATCGTGAGAAAGGCATGGCAGCGGCAGATGTGATAAAGGCGAAATTTATCAACGAAGCTCAGGGGTTAATAGAAAAATTTAATGCGCTAAATGCAATGAATGACGATTCTCGTGCGCACGAGGAGTTTCGCATGCAGTTAGAAAAGAGTTTTGAAGAAACAATGGCCACTATCGATGCCAACAAAGATATCGCTAATGACCAGGCAAAAGTAATGGCTGAAGCGCTAAAACAAGCCAATATTGATATCGTTGGTGGTGACGGTGACTTTCTTAAAACGATCACTAAATCTTTATCGGCAGGTAAGTCCGTAGAAGCCTTTATGAAAGAAACACCAGCTGTGCAAGACATGTTGGCCACGTTATTTGGTAAAGGAGCCGGAAAGGTTGTAGAGAAAATTACTAACGCGACGTCTTCTTAATCAGTCGCATGGCTGATCGCCAGTACGACGATCAGCAGTTCTGTTGTTTTCTCCGTAATTGCCAATCGAAAAGGAAGATGGATTCGTGGCTGATAAAGATACTATTGATACTGAGAACCTGGCTGTTAATCAGGCCGTCGCCGAAGGTGGTGCCTACGAGTTAATCCGTAAGCGTTTAATTGATCAAGGGCGTGAACTCGAGACACATACACAAGCGCTAAACCAAGCGCGAGTTGATGAATTTGGTCAGTTTGAAATGTCCGTCATTGGGCGAGCGCGCATTCGAACAGAAAATAATTGCATGGCGCGTGATATCGTTCGTGTGGGTGATTACCTCCTGTTTGGATACAACGTATTTATCGGTTTGAAGAAAGAAACAAAGGTTGAGGATGTTTTTTCTTTATACCAGCTAAGCGAGCAAAACAATGGGCTTGAGCTTAATGTCGCACAAGCGACGGGTACATTTTTAGATAACCCACAATTCGTCAAAGAATTTCACGAGCTATATGCTTATTACAAACATTCAAAGCTTATACAGCTCGCTGTAAAAGACCAAAAATTACTTGCGGCATTTCAAATTGGCGAAAAAGTTTCGGATGTTCGCGTATTTCGTTGGTCGCTATCGCCAGATCACAGCAAAATAGAGTATATCGACAACCGTGGTGAGAGAGATATAGCACTGCCTAATCACTACGATTTTGCATGGATTGAAGTGACACGGGAATACAGTGTTCATGGGCGTCATCCGCACTTTAATATAATGGATAAAGTGTTTGTTGAAACAGTAGGCGGTAATTTAACGATAAAGGTTGAAGATAACACTGAAGATGGTAGAGGTATTTACAGTGAGACGGTTGAAGATGCTACGCAGTCATTAGATGATGCTGATATACATTTCGCCATTATTGGGGCACTTGTACTACTTAAAATTAAGCCCTACAGAGAAGATGAGTATCGTTACATCGTTTTTAATTGTAATACTCAGCAAGTAAGCCGTATAGACGAAATTGGATTTTCCTGTGTTCAATTACCAGAAGATCACGGTATTATTTTCCCTGGCGGAATTTATCTGAAAACTGGCGAGAATAAGCGTTTTGAAGATGCCGCTTCCGGGTTGCGATTTAAGTGCAGTATAAAATCACCCAATGGTGAAGACGTTCTCTACGTTTTTTATGAAGAGAGCGAAGGCGTAGCGGCCTTGTTTCCGTATAATTTAATTGCCAAGCAATTAAAAAACCCTGTTTACTGCCATGGTTACACCATCTTTGATGATGGCAGGGCGGTAATCTTTAATGCCGAAGGTGACGAACCCACACGTATTCATCCCATGCAAATCTGGCAAACCCCGTATCTCTCGGATGAATTTGCTAGCAGGGCCCCTACCCGTCAAACCTTTCTTGGCAATATTGGCAATGCAGAACTCGTACGCTGCATCTCGGATCTCTACAGTATTTGCCGAGCGATTGGCAATCAAAGCCCCTCCGCTTATCTTTACGAAGAGCTTCAGCTATCAACTCGTAAAATCTACGATAGTTATCACTGGATCGAAAAAGACGAAACGCAATTGATTAGTGAGTCGTTGGGAAAGGTTGTAGACACCTCGGAGCTAATTCTAGACGAATTCGAAAAGGTAGAAAGTATACGAAAAAGCTCCGCCGTTGCACTGCAAGCAGCAGAGGCCGAACAAGCGGTTCTCCTTGGCGCCATTCACCCTGATCGGTGGACAAGCCCTGAAGAGTTTGTCTCCGCACTGCAGAACCTAAGAACGCAATTTGGTTGTTTGCTCAGCTTAAAAGAACTTCGTTATATAAATGTTAGGGCGATCACTGAATTGGAAGCGGAGGTTGTTGACGCCCAAGATAAGCTAAGTTTCGAGACGGTTACCTTTTTGTCTCGTGAGGCCGCGCTTGCCCCCTTTAATGTTCAAGTGGATGAAATAACATTAGGCGTAAATGAAGCCAGTTCAATTGTAGAAATTTCGCCTCTTATAAAGCAGGTAGAGCGGCTAGCGAGCGACCTCGATTTATTGTCAGAAATGATGGCGACACTTAAGGTCGACGATGCAACCGTAAGAACGGCCATTATCGAATCAATATCGGATGTATTCGCCAGCCTGAATCAGTGCCGTGCCAAAGCGACAAACCGGCAGAAAACCCTTGGCCAAGGCGAAGCCGTTGCGCAGTTTTCTGCCCGGTTCAAACTGTTTTCGCAGAGTATTGCAAATGCGTTAAGCGTCTCGGATAGCCCGGGAAAATGTGATGAGCAACTGTCACGTTTATTAATGCAACTCGAAGAGCTGGAAGGCGAGTTTAGTGCGTACGATGAGTTTTTGAGTGATATTGTCGCCAAACGAGAAGAAGTGTATGAAAGTTTTGAAAACCGTAAGCAGCAATTACTGGATGAACAAAACAGGCGCGCACAATCAATAACCGACGCCGCTGACAGAATGATAGCGAATATCAATCGTCGCTTAAAAAAGATGGGCTCTATTGAAGAACTGAATACCTATTTTTCTTCCGATGCCTTGGTGTTGAAATGTAAGGAGTTAGTGCAAAGCTTGCACGTGCTAGATAATTCGGTAAAAGCCGATGATATTGAGGCGCGTTTAAAGGGCGCGAAAGAACAAGCTGTTCGAGTTATACGTGATGTCGCCGATCTATACGAGGGTGGAGGAAATGTAATTAAACTGGGCCCTCGTCATCGTTTTAACGTCAATAATCAAGAACTCGATTTAACTATTATTCCTCGTGGTGATGAGCTGTGTTATCACTTAACGGGTACCGATTTCTATGAAGTTGCGAACGAAAAAACACTGAAGAAACTTTCTCATTATTGGGGGCAGGCTCTAGCTTCTGAAAATGATAATGTGTATCGGGGTGAATATCTTGCCTATTGTCTCATTCGAGATGCACAACAAAACCGAAATGGTATGGATCTGGATCGTCTGCATAGCATGCTGCCAAACCCTGCCGCGTTAACCACTTTAATTCGTGAATACGCAGCACCTCGATACAAAGAGGGGTATGAAAAAGGGGTTCACGATCACGATGCAGCTCTACTGCTACACCAAATATTACCCGTACTTGAAAGTTGTGACCTGCTGCGCTACGTACCGGACGCTAGAGGGGTGGCGGCAGTGTATTGGGCGAATCAGCAGGCGCGTGAACCCCAAAAATATTGGCCGCGCCGAGCACAGTCTGCTTTGCAGATGTCTGTAACGTTTGGTAGTCAAAATGCACTCAATTTACTTCGCGAAGAAATACAGAGGGATCTAACGATCTTCATTGACGAGCAAAATATGCCGGTGCCGAAAACATCTGCTGCGCAAGCCTCCGAATATCTTGTTTATGAGCTGGGCCGAAGCCATATTGAATTTGTAACCAGTAAATATGCGAATGAACTGTTACGTAAATTAAAACAAGACATGGATGTTGCTGGCGCATGGCGGAATTACCAGGATTCTTTGAAATCGCTTACTGGCCAGCCTGGCGCTAGATGGCAACTGAGTTATGCTTGGATGGAGGCGCTTTGTGAAAAACATGGGTTAGATGATTTAATACATTATATTCCAGAAGCGATCGGGCTTATTAATGTTGAGGGGCGTATTACTCGTCGAAATACTGAAGTTGATATGAATTTGAATGTTGGCGAGCTATTGGGTCAGCATAGTCGTATTGATAATCAGACTCTAAGATTTGCATTAGATGAATTTTTATCACGCTTATATCATCACGATAATTATGTGGTTCCCGAATACGCCCAGTTTTTGGACGTGCGTCAGCATGTCATCGATACTCAGCGTGCAACCTTACGGCTTGAAGAATTCAAAGCAAAACCGCTAAGTTCTTTTGTGAGGAACAAGTTAATTAACGATGCATACCTTCCCATTATTGGCGATAACCTCGCAAAACAAATGGGTACCGTAGGTGATAAAAAACGCAGCGACCTTATGGGCCTGCTAATGATGATATCGCCACCCGGCTACGGAAAAACTACATTGATGGAATATGTAGCAAGTCGGTTAGGGCTAATTTTTATGAAAATAAATTGCCCTTCACTCGGCCATGAAGTGGATTCCCTAGACCCTGAGCAAGCGCCGAATGGAACGGCTAAACAGGAATTGGAAAAGTTGAACCTCGCGTTAGAAATGGGTAGTAATGTGATGCTCTACCTTGATGATATACAGCATACTAACCCAGAATTTCTACAGAAATTTATATCGCTTTGTGATGGTACGCGGAGAATAGAAGGTATCTACAAAGGCAACAGTAAAACGTACGATATGCGGGGGCGAAAATTCTGCGTAGTAATGGCTGGCAACCCTTATACGGAATCGGGTGAGTTGTTTAAAATTCCGGATATGCTTGCGAACCGCGCGGATATTTATAACCTAGGGGATGTGCTCGGTGGAAAGGAAGAGGTGTTTGCTCTCAGTTATTTAGAAAATTGCTTAACGTCAAATTCGGTTCTTGCACCGCTGGCGACGCGGAATATGGATGATTTTTATAATTTGGTTGATAAGGCGCGTGGTTTGGAAGTCGCAAATGCAGATCTTTCACATGCGTACTCGGGTGCGGAAGTGAATGAAATTGTTGCGATACTACAAAAGCTATTTGTGGTTCGAGACGTTATATTGCAAGTAAATAGCCAGTATATTAAATCCGCTGCTCAAGGAGAGCAGTACCGCAGCGAACCTCCGTTTAAGCTCCAAGGCAGCTACCGCAATATGAACAAAATGGCCGAGAAAATATCGTCGGTTATGAACGAAGTAGAGCTTAAGCAAGTAATTGATGATCATTATGTAGGCGAGGCGCAGTTACTTACAACCGGTGCAGAAGAAAATTTGTTAAAACTTAAAGAACTTCGTGGGGTGTTAGAGACGGAAGATTCTGCGCGTTGGGAAAGTATTAAATCTGAATTCAACAAGCAGCGAACGATGGGCGGTGCGGGAAGTGATTCAGGTACCAAAATAGCCAATCAACTTGCTGCAGCCGTAACGCATATTGCGGAGCTATCTCAAACGGTCAAAGATCAAAAATTGGATAACAGAGCCTCGGAGACAGCCGCGAAACAGCTGTCTATCATTAACAAAACTCTACAATCGAATACAGGTTATTCCGCTCAATTGGAAAAAGTGTTGGCAGCGCTAGAAGTGCTTAGTTCTACGCTGGCAAAGGCCGAGTATAAAGTGGAGGTTGTGAATGAACCGGTGCCAGGCATGGATATGGTTTTAAAAACATTGGCTGAAACGTTAGAGAGATCTATTTTTCCATTGCTTCAGGTAATGGAAGGCAAGTTAGGTATCGATCTACGTACCAATTCTAAGCTCGAAGAAATCTTTCAGCGATTACGCAGTATCGAATTGAATAGCGGCAATATATCGTTATCGAAAAAAATGCTTGATAACGATACCTAATGATTATGATAAAAAGTAACCAACTGCGCAGGCACTAATTTTTTCGTGAAAGACAAAAAAAGGCCGTATTTCTGCGGCCCAACTCTGGATGATGCTTACTTTAACGGCTACTTAATAAATAGCATTTCTGA
>Ga0065722_100342_pt1 | contig 11779 bp, 8 predicted proteins | sample BansetMetagenome_FD_59109 | JGI IMG/M metagenome (GOLD analysis project Ga0065722, IMG submission 59109) | Bankia setacea gill microbial communities from Puget Sound, Washington, USA - Caecum Enriched | ecosystem: Host-associated > Mollusca > Digestive system > Ceca | place: United States...
ACCCAAAGCCAAATCCCCAAAGCCGTATGGGCCGACTTCGCTCAGCAATTTAAGGTGGATATAGAAACCCTGCAGCAAAACAAAGTCGAAATTAAACCTGGCAGATCGACCACCTGTGTATTCTTTTCGGCGGAAAATACCGAGCTACAAGCACAACTTTCGCCTGAGTTTTGGCACGGCTTAATGACCTACTATATAAACCCCTATCAACTTATTGAGCAGGCTTTAGTAGACGAACACCAGCGCAGCCCGCTCATCAGTAACCCTAGTGCCCCGCATTTAGATCGTGCTCAAGGCGACTGCAGCTTCTGCCTAAATAGCCAATGGCAATTTCCAGAAGGCTGCGACTACGGCATTGCAGAACCTATTAGTTAACGTGATAGCTTAAATAACAACAAATAATACTGTTGTAATTCGCGCCAAGGATGGCGTAAGCAATTGAAAAACAATAACAAAAAAATCAATTACCGCAGCTGATAGTATGAATCAAATCTGATAATTTCCCCGCCAAACAGTCTCTCCATAAAATCGCCATCGAACCAATTCACCTACACGTTAAGTTATTAACGCACTTAATCAATGGCTTTATAGCAACGCGTTTTGCACAGCGCGATATTACATGGAGAGCGAAAATGGATATTAAAACACTCACAGCAGCCTTGCTGCTTTCAGGGATCATAACCGGCTGCGGTGGCGGCGGGGGTGGAACTAGCGACGGTGGCGGCAGTTCTAGCTCAAGTTCTAGTAGTTCCAGTTCAAGCAGTTCTAGTTCAAGCACGAGTGGCGGCACCAACAGCTACACCATTGGCGGCGCAACTTCGGGTTTGCAGGGGGCAGGCTTGGTATTGCAATTAAATGGCGGCAGCGATTTAACCATTACCGGCAACAACGCCTTTGTATTCGCCAGCGAAATTACCGAAGGCGCAAGCTACAACGTAACCATCAAAACCCAGCCACTTGGCCCCAACCAAATTTGTAGCGTGGCTTCNGGCAATGGCACAGCAACAGCGGCGGTNACCAACGTAAACGTAAGCTGTGCAACACCCACTGCCGACGACTCGGATGCAGATGGCCTTTCTGATGTGCTAGAAGCACAATACGGCACCAACCCACTAGTACAAGACACTGACGGCGACGGTTTTATCGATAAAGAAGAAGTCGACAACTGGGACCGCTTTGGCGGCAACCACTTACGCTTTAACCCCTTAGTCGCCGATGTGCCGCGCATCTTTATGCAGCAAATGGGCACGCCGGTTATTCAGCTGTTGGCGACTACAACCGAGTCGGGCACTGTTTCTCGCGGTATGAGCAACGCCGACAGCGCCGAAGTGGAAGTAACCACCTCGCGCGGCCGCACCAATACACATCGCGTAGAAGAGCAACACACCGTAGGTGTAAACGGCGAAGTGAAAAAAAGCGGCCCCATTACCACCGGTAAAGTAGAGGCTAGTTATGANTACCAACATAACGACACCACTACCGACACCAGCTACTGGGACGAAACCACCGTAGCCACAAATCGCCAAGAAAGCAGCCAGTACTACGAAACCATCAACACCGAAACCGTAACCAGCAAAGGTGGTGAAATTAAAGTGCTGCTGGGTTTAGCCAACGACGGCGACATCAGTTACACCCTAAACAATATGGAAATTGCCGCCTACATGGTTAACCCCAAAAAGCCCGGCGATTTAATTTCGGTAGGAACCTTACGCCACGATGGCGAGCTTAGCTTTACCCCAACACCACTGGGGCCACAACAAAACCTAAGCAACGACAAACTCACCCCGTTTAATTTTGAATACACAGCCGTAGATAACCCAGACGAAATTAGTCGAATTTTAGAAGGCTCTAATCAGCTGGTTCTAAAACCGGTAAATATTTCGATTACCGGCAAACGTACCGATTTAGATTTAAACCACGCCGCACAAAATATTCGCACGCGCACCGCAGAAGTCATAATCGATTACGGCGACTACGGCAACCTAAACAACGAAACCTACCACGTAGCCATAGACACAGGTAACACCGACAGCCTCTCGTTTAGTCAGCTAATGGAAAACCACCTAAACATTCAATACGGATTTAACGACTTTACCTTTAGCGGCCAAAGCCAGCACACCGGCCTAACATCGGTACGCAACATTGCCGCCAACAGCAACACCAACAGCTATTGGATGGTTGCCCACACCTTTACCCCCGTAGGTTCACCATCCGGCACAACCGATTCGGTTTTGTACAACATACTTAGCGACAGCTACAACGCCAGCGACATTGTTATCCGCAAAGGTGACGTACTGCACTTGGTGTACATAACCGATACCGACCTGGACGGCCTAAGCGACCGCATGGAATACTTAAACGGAACCGACATCAACAAAGCCGACAGCGACGACGACGGCCTAGACGATGCCTTTGANCTTTACGGCTGGCGCACCAACCTAACCGCAAGCCCCTGTGATGAAGGCGACAACCTAGTTTACGTGCGCGCAAACCCATTACTAAGTGATAGCGACGACGACGGCCTAAGCGACAGCGCCGAATACGACGCCTGCACCAACCCAATGGGCGAGTTAATTGTAGATGCCGGCGANAACCGCCTCGAAAGCATGGCCACCAACATCACCATGCGAGTAGAAGCCGAAAACTACTCCAGTGCCAGCGCACTAACCTACCGCTGGACACAAACNCACGGCGTGTCAGTTGGCACCTTACCTAATAGCCCTGCGGTAACCTTCGCCACACCCAGCGAAGTTACAACCTTAGAGTTTGAAGTAGACGTAACCGACACCACACAAAACCTCGTCGCAAGCGATACCGTAACCGTTGTAGTCGCCAAAAATGCCGATAGCGCCTGGTTTGTAGACCCAGACACAGGACACGACTTTAACAACATCGGCACGCCCGACTCGCCCCTTAAAACCCTCGCTAAAGCGATAGAAATTGTAACCGCAGACGGCGGTGATATTTACCTCAACACACCTGACAACGGCGGCGTTTACAGCAGCCTAACCACACTAGTGCTACCCGCAGACACCAGCTTATTTGGTGGCTTCGACAACAACTGGCGACGCGATGCCGTAACCCAAGTAACCCCCATCGTTGTGCAACAACCCATCGCCATAAGCCAAGCCGACTCGGTTGGCCAAGTGTGGTATAGCGGCGTAAGCGTAACCAGCGTTGCACCGGTAGACGGCAGTAAATCGTCCGCCGCGTTAGACCTATTCAACAGCGCAGAAGTCGTGCTAGACCGCGTCTACCTAACCGGGTCCGATCTCACCATAAACCCAGACCTACTCAGCAGTGGAAGCGATAGCTACATTGCCGGCAGCAGCTTCGCGGTAAGAGCCAACAACCTAATAGAGCTAGATATTCGCTCCAGCACACTAACCGCCGGTAAAGGGGCCGATGGCGCTAAAGGTACATCTGGCAGCAAAGGCGCAACCGGCAAAAAAGGTAGCAATGGCAGCGGCATAAACGGCGGTAGCGGCGGCACCGGCAATGGCAACGGCAAAACCGGTGGTGCTGGTGGTAAAGCAACCTCAGGCCTAGTTGCTTGTACCGGTGGAGCCAAAGGCGGCACCGGTGGTGCAAGTGGCAGCGTAAGCGGCGGCAGCGCAGGCTCGGCTGGTTCCGCAAGCCTAGACTGGCTAACCTGTAAATGGACTTCCGCCGGCAGCGGCGGCACCGTGTATACCCGCGCAGCAACCGGCAGCGGAGGCAGCAATGCCGACATGGCCAACAGCTTTGATAGCAACGGCGCAATCATTCCACTACACGGCGGCACCGGCGGCACAGGAAGCGGCGGCGCTGGCGGTGGCGGCGGTGGTAGCGGCAACGGCATAGACACCAACAACGGTGGCGGTGGTGGCGGTGGCGGCGAAGGTGGCGCCGGTGGTACTGGCGGCAAAGGCGCACGTGGTGCAGGTGGCTCGTTTGCGGTAAGCGTAATAGACGTAAACTACTTAACCATTACCGACTCCACACTTAATAGTGCAGCCGGTGGCCGTGGCGGCTTAGGTGGTTCTGGCGGAACCGGCGGCGACGGCGGTGGCGGTGGCACCGGCTACGACAGCGGCGGCCGCAAAGGTGGAAACGGCGGCACCGGTGGCCCAGGTGGAAATGGCGGCATAGGCGGCGGCGGCTCTGGCGGCCCAACAGCAGCAATCGTATTACTTGGCGACACCTCCGCAGACCTAAGCAACAACACCCTAACCACCGGCAACGCCGGTAACGGCCAAGGCGCAACAGCAGGAATAGGTGGCTGGAACTACGGCATATACGTACAACCAACCGCAGTGCTACTAAGCAATAGCGACAACAGCTTTGCACTAGGTACACCCGGCAACAGCGCCCCAGCTGCGACTAGTGTTTACGAACCTTAAAATAATAACTAAGTTAGCAAGTTAAAAAGGCCGAGCGAAAGCTCGGCTTTTTTTATGGCGTGAATAAAAACCTTGTACCCAAGCGAAACCACTGTTAAAAGGTGTATGAAACCGGAGCTCTTTATAAGTGTTTATTGCGAATAAGAATAATGAATGCAATGCGGGGTATGGCTGGCCCAATAAGAAAGACTATCGCTTAAGCGACTATTGGGTATTATTGGTTGAATTGGATGTTATCTTCTCTCGAGATGAAAATGGATTTTGATATAGCAACTAAAATTTTACTAGGTTGTGTTTCGTCGTTAGGAACTATGGCTTTAGTTTTCTTTAATCTCAGCCAAACAAAAAAAATTAAAGCAGAGTTATTAGAAAAGTTTGAATACGCCGTATCGCGTGAAAACAAGCACTCCGTTACAGAGTTATTCAGGCTAATTCACGGCCTACTGATGAGATACGCCGATATCATCGAATTAATCTCTCACGATAGCTGCTCTAAAATAATCTTTTCTCTACAGAAAACTCCGAGTTTAGTTTTATATGTAAACGGTGAGTTTCGTTACACGAAACAGGCACGTAATAAATTGTTTCGATTTATTGATAGGTGGTTTCTGCGCTTAAGTATATTCATTCTAGGTGTTTTAACATTAGTTTCATTAGACTTACTAGGTTTCGGGAGTGGCGCAATGGCTGTGGTGGGTTTTATAAGTTTAATCTTTAGCTCAATGCTACTCGCCATTCAGTTGCGCCAGCAACGGTGTGATCAAATGGTTGGTGATCTTGTGGAACCTGAACATAACGTACTAATGCCGTTAGCAAGTAACGCGGGGTCGTAAGTGATCCAATGACCTGATGATACTAAGATTTATCGCGAATTAGAATCGGTTAAAAGGAGCTATATTTCATGAGGTGTGCCAATCGGTCATTCTAACGCTTTCGGCAGAAGTATAGACTTCGCTCTTTCAGGTTTGACTATGATTAAGTTACCCAGACAGATAAGCGTATGAATAAATTACGAAAATGTCGTTTTTCGCAGCTAGAATATAATGGGCAGCTAATTTTAAAGAAACAATATTAGACTCGTTTGTATAATCTACCCTATCTTAGTATAAAATTTGTATTTCAGTATTATGATTATAGTTAGCAAACAATTTACAGAGAAAGCATAATGGCAAAATTAAAACCTCGCGCCAGAATAATACGTACTGTAGGCGATCAGCTTATTAGTGGCCCGGAAGCTGCGATTATAGAGTTGGTCAAAAATTCATACGATGCAGAGGCCACATATGCTGAGGTAAAGTTTAAGTATTCAGTTAGTGAAGGTTTTTCCATTGTTGTAACCGATGATGGTCATGGCATGACATATAATGAAATCGTAAACAATTGGCTTGAGCCTGCAACGGATGTAAAAGCTGATAAGCAATGGTCAAGAAACGCCCGGCGACGTTTGTTGGGAGCTAAGGGGATAGGCCGGTTTGCTGTTTCTAGACTTGGGGAAATTAGCTTAATGACTTCGATCGCTAAGAATGATGAATATATCGAGTCAAGTAGTATCTATATCGATTGGTCCTTGTTTTCAGCAGAAAAATACCTTGAAGATATTGAATTGGATATCGTGAAAGATGTGGTGGTTGGAAGTGAATCAACAGGCGTTGAAGTTGAAGTTTCTCAATTGCGTGATAATTGGTCAAAGAAACAGCTTGAACGATTGATATTAGAGTTAAGGAGGTTATCTCTTCCAAGAAGTAGTGAAGATAAGTTTTCTATTTTTCTTGATATTGATTGTTTTTGATAGTTCAAACTCTTCTTTTGATGGGGAAGCCGTGTTTGTTGAGCAGAATAATAGCTTAAGCGATCCTTTAAATGACTCTTTAAATGAGAAGTATTTAATTCAGCCTTTTGTAATTGGCGAAGTTTCTGATTATCGCTTAGAGGGTGAGTTTGCAGTAAATGGATCATTTTAAAGGCGTGTTTCAAATTCAGCGTGGTGATAATTCTGAGCAGATTATCGAGTTGCCGGCTTTAGCTATTTCTGATGATGAGTCTAATTGTGGGCCAGTTAAAATAAGACTCAATGTGTTTGATAGGGAGGTGGAAGCAGTAGAGAATCTTTTTGGGCGTATGCGTATAGATTTCTCCAAAATTGGTATTAGGAAAGCTAGAATCATTCTGACAGAAATGTCAGGTATTTCTATCTTAAGAAATAATTTTCGTATAAGGCCTTATGGCGATCCAAGCTATGACTGGCTTAATTTGCAAGCAAAGCGCGTACAAGACCCATCTAAACGTTTAGGGTCTGATCAGCTTTCAGGTTATGTCGAAATCGAAGATGAATTAACTTCAGGGATGATCGAGCGTAGTAGCCGAGAAGGTTTAGAGTCTAATGGCAGCTATAGGAGGTTGAAATCATTAATTTCTAGTCTATTGCCTCATATAGAAGAGCGCCGTCACGAGTTTAGAGAAAAGGCGGGTATAAGTAGAAAACCAGCTACGAACGTCGATAAGGCGAGAGATGCATCTAAGCTTAAGCAAGTTACAAAGGCTCTTGAGAAAATTCCTGAAGAATATAGGGCGAAGTTAGTTACAGCAATAGAAAAAGATGCAACTACGATAAATGTAATGCTGGATGAGGTGGATGCCTATCAGAAAGTACTTCAGTCTAGAGCTGCGCTAGGGCTTGTAGTTGCAGAGGTTATTCATGAAGGGCGTAGGCGGCTTGATCCTATGCTAACGTCTATAAAGACTTTAAAGGCTGACTATAAATACGCCTTTGAAGAAAGCAAAATCGGTCAGCTTTATCGTGATAATTTTCCTGCAGAGATTGACACGCTATTAACAGGTGGTACTGCTCTAGGTCGTTTGTTTAAACGACTTGATCCAATTTCAGGAAGAAGAAGGGGGAGGCCGGCAAATTTCAAATTGTCAGACGTACTTTCTGACACATTATCGATTATGCGACACACTCTTGAAAGTCATTCCATAGCTATTCAATATAATTTTCCTTCGACCATTAAATGCTATGGATATAGAGAGGATTTGCATGCGGTTTTTCTAAATATTATTGAAAATGCCACGCATTGGTTATCTACAACGGATGATCAAGAGCGGTTGATCTATATTGGCGTAACTACAAACAAGGCTAAAGTCTATATTGCAATAGAAAATAATGGACCTGAAATTGATGAGGCCTATCAATCTCGATTATTTGATGCGGGATTTTCTCTGAAGTCTGATGGTACAGGTTTGGGGTTGGCTATTGCAAGAGAGGCCTGCAGAGCAAGCAAAGGCGACTTACGACTTGATGAGTCAGCAATAAATACGTCGTTTATTATAGAGTTCCCGTTAGGAAAATAATTATGAGTAGAATAAAAATTCTGATAGTAGAGGATGACCCTGCACAGATTGATACATGGAAAAAGCAGATAACTAGGAATAATGCTCTTAATAATGTTGATTATTCTGCCGATTATGCAAAGTCTCATGAAAAAGCTGTTGAGCTGATAGAATTAAATAAATATGACGCTGCCATTGTGGACATTAGGTTGCAAAGTTCAACAGGTGTTAATGATGTGACAACTGGCGGTAATGATGTTCGTGATTTACTTTTGAAATCTGAAATCGTTCTTATTGCACATGTTACCGGTGAGCCTAGCGCAGTTGATTTTGGAGAATCCAAGTATAAAGATCTTGTTAGGGTTTTTACAAAAGCTGATACGTTAACGGATGAAAAGTCTACTCACGATGAGGTTTTAGAGTGGTTGGGGGATAAATCTAAAATTATACAAGCTATGCAGAAAGTGAAGGAAAACATTTCCTCTAAAATGGCTGATTTGTTTTACTTATCAATATGGCCTAGGTGGGATGGTTGGCAGGCTACAGGCGATGAAAATGAAGAGTTCATCCCATCAAGTATTACTCGGCATATAACTTCGCATTTGTATTCAACATTTTTAGAAGAAGATGGTGGAAAGGTTCACCCTGAAGAATGGTATTTTCAGCCTCCTTCAAGCAGTCGTTTTCATACAGGTGACCTTATTTTTTATGAGGGTGAATATTGTGTCCTTGTAACTCCTCGGTGTGATTTGGAGCGGCTCAATAAAGGTGATAAATTATTGTTTGCTAAAATGGTTGTTGCAGAGCGTTGGCCAGAAGAAAAAAAAGCAGTAGACGAGAAGGTGTCTAATCTGAGAGCTCAATCATTAGATCCTAATATTGATGAGGCGAAAAGAGTAAAAATTAATAAAGACATTTATAAGGCGTATGCCAGATTTCGAAAGGACTACTATGGACATGATAATGGCAAGTTCAATTTGCATTTTTTACCTGAAGTGAATCAGTCAGTTGATAATGTTCATGGCCCTTTTTTTGTAGATTTCAGCAATATACATACTGTAATTTTCGGGACAGAAAAGTCTAATTATATGCTAAATAATAAAATTGCAGCATTGTCGCCTGAGTTTTTGCCGGCGCTAGTGCAAAGATTAGGAACGTTTATAAGTAGGATTGGGTCGCCTGATTACAGTCATATAGCCTAAATTTTCGCTTTGGTATATCTAGGCACTTTAATTAAGCAGCTTATTAATAATGTTAGCTATATTTTTTGCAAGATAGGGTGGAACAGCATTACCCACCTGGACATATTGCTGAGTTCTATTGCCAACAAAAAAATAATTGTCAGGGAACGTTTGAATGCGTGCAGCCTCTCTAACAGTAAGGCTTCTGCATTGCGATGGATCATAATGAATAAAGTAGTGTCCGTCCTTGGATATGTGGCTTGTTATCGTTGTTGCAGGAGTATGTGCTAGTTGCACTCTGAACCGATCTGCAAATTTCCCACTATCAAAATTTTTGTGATTTGGTTTTAAGTTGTTGGGGTAATCTCTGGATTTTGGAAATGGATTATCCCATTTGTTTTTATTCGCGACCTTTGCCCATGTGCTACAAAAAAGGTATCTATAAAGGTCTTTTTCTATATGACCGCGTGTTTCGTGATTGATCACGTAGTCACCTAGATTTTTGTCGAAATACCAATCTTCTAGCTTTCGGTTTTCGGGGAGTGAAAGCTGTTTGTTCTTCTTTATGCCTAAGTTTGCTCCTTGTTTATTTCTTGGGATGGTTAATCCTTCTATTGTCTTCTCTACGCTCCTAGCTATGGGTTCAAGATCTGATTCATTTAATGTGTTTGAAAGGTGATTTTTGGAAGATTTAAGAACGTACAGCCAATGTTCATCCGTGTTTAAGCCTTTGGATAGACCGCTTCTTAATCTTGGTAAATCGTTGGTTACATCATAAGTGGTTGTTTGATTTTCAGATACCTGAAGTATGAAATTGTTCTCCCATTTATCAGCGATATCTTCTCTAAGTCCAAGCAGGATGACTCGGTGTCTGCGTTGTGGAATACCGAAATTTTCAGCTTTAATAATATAGTTTTGGGGGGCAGAGATTTCGTCAAATCCATTTACCATGTCATTTTCGGGGGAGGGGTAAGATAGCGAAACCACACGATAATTATGTCTAGTGCGGCCATCGTGAGGCTGTGTTTTTGTTGCTTTGCATGGGTTTTGGAGGTCTTTGCGTATGCTATCAAAAATAGGGGAGCCATTAATCTTTGCAGATAGCATTCCTTTTACATTTTCCATTACGAAAATTTTGGGTTGATAGCGGGCGATGACCTTCATATATTCAAGATATAAGAAGTTGCGATTATCGTTTTCGGCTTTATAATCTTTCTTACCTTGGTTTCTAGATCTTCCCGCTAGTGAATATGCTTGGCAGGGAGGGCCTCCGATAAGGATGCATTCATCCTTTCCTATAGCTTTTGTGATAGCAGCATTGATGGCTTTATTGTCTGCGCCAAGAGTGAGGCAGCGGGCTTCTGTTTGAGCCTCGGAAACCTGCTTTTCGAATTTCTTAATTTTATAAAGTTGATCTTCAGGGTGTTTCCCTAGCTCCCCCCTTAGGAATTGGTAATATTCTCCTGGAGCGGAGTCACCAAATTGTCTAAAAAACGCACGAAGCGTTAACGTTCTATGTGCGCTACTCTCTTTTTCGATAGAAATGGCTATTTTAAAAGGGTGCCTTCCATCAACTTTATATCCAGAAAAGCCTTCTCCCAGGCCTCCTGGCCCAGCAAAAAGGTCTATGATTTTAATTGTTTCGCTCATTCAAAAGGCGCTCATAACAGTTCGTCGCCAATAATACCAGGTTTGGAGCGGTTAGCTAGGATTTAGTGTGATACATTGATTGAGCTAATAATATTGTTATAGTGTGCATCTGCTATTGTTGCTATTCAAATTGATCGATACTCTACTCGATAGCTGTATGGTTATGGCGACCACTTTTGCAGGAAGCAGCAATTATATAATCCCGTTCTCACGTAAATTGACAAGGAAATGTTATGCCTCAAGTGCCCACTGATCTTCAAAGAAGTCTTAATAAAAGCATAGCTCAACTGTGCCCATTTAGTATTGGCACGATGAACAATCAAAATCATTGCGCTCATTATGTATCTCATATGATGGGGTATGAGTTTGCTGGCCCTACTTGCAAGAACTTTACTTGGAAGGATAAACAAAATGTCGCTAAAGGTGCAACGATTCGAGTGGACGATATATTTAAAAAGTGCGTGACAACTGGGCTAATTTCTTCCAAACCCTCCCATATAACGGCATGCTTAGTGTTCGTCACACTCGCTTCGAACGTCACTAAAGTTGGGCCTCAATTGGTTATGGGTAATAATCCGAAGAAACATATCGGTATACTTCATCAAGGTAAGGTATGGAACTATAGCAATACAAATAATAAAGTTGTATCTGATTTGCTATCTTCGTTCATAGCAAAGTTTACGCGTGCTTACAATACGGCGGGGACTACCGTGGAATTCTACTATGGAACCTTTATATGAAATATATTTTGATAGCGTCACTATGCTTGTTGGGCTGTACAAGCAATGCGCAAACAAGTGAGAAGCCCTCCGGCGAGCGCGTATTGGCTTCATTATTTGATGGGGCTAGTGTTGTACTTTCTACCGAGCCGCTGTGCAATATGGTGTCAGTATCTTTAAATAAGAAAGATATCCAGTTAAAAGATCATTTAGCAAGTGTATTGGCTACTTCATATGAAAGTGAAAATGTAACAACTGTTACTACTAGCTGTAGTGATTCAAAGTATCAGTCTCGAAATGATGAAGTAATCGATATTTGGGACTGTATGTTGGTAGTTAACGAAACCAGTTCGTCGGGTGAATTTATATCGTCGTCGACTATTGCCTTCGGGCTTAACAAGCAGGATCTGGTGTTGTTGCCGAATTCACTTCGGTGTTTCTAGGGGGATGATTCCTACTTTCGAACATGCACTTAGATCTGATGGCGTATTTCTCTAGGCAATAAGTAAAATCGAAA
>Ga0065722_104478_pt1 | contig 11729 bp, 8 predicted proteins | sample BansetMetagenome_FD_59109 | JGI IMG/M metagenome (GOLD analysis project Ga0065722, IMG submission 59109) | Bankia setacea gill microbial communities from Puget Sound, Washington, USA - Caecum Enriched | ecosystem: Host-associated > Mollusca > Digestive system > Ceca | place: United States...
CCCGCCAGTGCCACCGAGGCGGTGCCCTGAATATCATCATTAAAACACAACAACTCATGCCGATAGCGCTCGAGTAAGGCAACGGCGTTTGGCGTGGCAAAATCTTCAAACTGTAATAAGGCGTTCGGAAAGCGTTTTTTTACCGCAGCTACAAATTCGTCCACCAATGTCTCATAGGCTTCACCGCGCAATCGCGCCTGACGTAACCCGAGATAAAAGGGGTCGTCGCGGAAGCTCTCGTTTTCGGTGCCTACATCCAACATAATCGGCAAGCATTTCGCGGGGTCTATTCCTGCACAGGCGCAATACAGTGCAAGCTTACCAATGGGAATCCCCATGCCATTACTGCCTAGGTCTCCCAAACCCAAAATACGCTCGCCATCGGTGACAACAATGAGCGCTATATCTTGCTCGGGCCAGTTTCCCAGTAACTCGTAAAGTTGCCCACGATCTTGCGCCGAGATATAACAACCATTGCTTTCGCGAAAGTTAATGGCAAACTGCTGGCATGCCTGTCCCACTGTTGGGGTGTATACCAGAGGCATAACCTCTTCAATATGATCAACGAGAATTTTGTAATACACGCGCTCATTGCGTTTCTGTAAGGCCGCAAGAAACATATACTTGTCAATATCTCTCGGTTTACTGCGCAGATTTGCAAGAGAGCGCTCAACCTGTTGAACTTGGCTGCTCACAACCGGGGGTAGTAGACCTACCAACCCCAAACGCTTCCTTTCCTGTAAAGTAAACGCCGTACCTTTATTGGTTCTTGGATTACTCAGTACCGATAAGCCTTTCTGATCGTGATTCTTCATTCTATGGATCCTACTCAAGTATTGTTTAATGCTAACAACCGAATTTTCTTGTTCAAACCACCACGTGATTCTTTGAATAATGCTCGCAAAGCTCTCGCTCCAACACTGTTCATGCGCCTTACAATTTCCTTATTCGTTATCCTGCGTCGAATTGTGCCTTTAAAACCGTTTTTTTGGTAAATACCTCATACTTTATATGGCCAAGGCCTATAATCAGAGTGCCAAGGGATATCAATGGAGCTGAATTGTGAAATCCACAGACCACATCAATGACACCTCAGTACTGATCGTTGACGATTCACGAGCCATCTGTGAAGCGCTGAAGGCCATGCTTAAAGACTACGGCATAACGCGAGTCGATACTTGTCACAATGGGGACGACGCCTTTCAGCGCACTGAAAAAGACCCTTCTGCTTACGACGCCATGTTTGTTGATTTACACATGGAAGGTATGGACGGCCTAGAGCTCATGCACAAACTCCACAACATTCGCTATCGTGGCGGAATTGTGGTGATGTCCGCCTTAGATAAAAAAATCATAGAATTCACTCTGGAAGTTGTTAGTAATTATAACCTGCGAGTACTGGGCTCTGCCGAAAAACCATTAGAGAAAACTTTGATTGCCTTCATGGTAAAGCGAATAAAAAACTATTTCCCCGTTGCCTCCCGCCGAGGAAAAGTTTTCAAACGCCGAGAGGTTTATCAGGCCATTAAAAACAACCGTGTTGTCACCTACTTCCAACCCAAAATTAGCAGCATCGATAATAGCGTACTGGGTCTTGAATGCTTAGTTCGCCTCGATTTAGAAGACTGTGGCATTGTGCCGCCAAATACCTTTTTACCCGTCGCTGAACGCTTTGACCTCATAGAGACGCTTACCGATGCAACACTGAATCTCGCCTTCCCTCAGTTTACGCGTTTTTGTCAACAACACGCCCTAGACTGCGACTTGGCGATTAACATTTCGCCTCTACAGCTGTTTAATGATCTACTGCCAGAAACCCTTAGCGAATACCTCAATCGCTACGAACTACCCATGGAAAAAGTGGTGGTGGAGATTACCGAGCATCATGCCATACGCGACGATCGCCAGCTTAAAAACCTAAATCGCTTGCGCATCCATGGCTTCTCATTATCTCTGGACGACTACGGTGCGGGCTACACCAATTTACGCCAACTGAAAAACCTCCCTTTCAACGAAATTAAACTGGATGCCCAGTTAGTCGACGGTATTCATAACGACAAAGTCCTACAGATCATTGTTGAGTCCGTTCGCAAAGTAACCACAGAGATGGGTTTGACGTTAATCGCGGAGGGCATTTCAGACTCAAAAGACTTATTGGTGCTAAACGACATTGGTGTAGATGGCTATCAAGGCTATTTGTTTTGCCGCCCCAAACCCATTGATGAGATGAGCCGTTGGTATCAGGCTTGGAAAAACAATATCACCCTAGCGGCAAGCACACATTTGCTGCTACCCTAACAAGAAAAACGGCTACGCTCGTTGAAATTACGATTGGTTTTTCAACGCTATATCTCTAACTTTGGTCAACCACAGAGAATCAAGTTCACTTGGTATACTCGGTGGAAGATGGCGACTAAAACCTTCTAAAGAACGCTTAGTAGACGCATGTGCATCAAGCGGTGACTCTCTACCCTTTATAAGATTAATGGTTTTAGTCGGCGCCCAAATGGGCGTCAACTGAGTAGCAGCAGATTCATGTGAATTCACCAGCTCGCCCAATCGCAGCATAAACCGTTGGATGTGGTAGAGCACCTCTTGCATCATTAAAAAAACGTCTTCTACCTCGCGATAAGCATGGCAGAGCTTTTCTGCTTCAACTTGACCTAGCCATCGTATATACGCGTCATTAATCAAGCCCGACTGATGCATCGCAAGGGCTATATGTTCCAGCAGACGGTTTAACGAATAAAGGCGAGCGTTGGCCATAGCCGATTGATTCTGCTCTATAAATGTTTCCGCCTGGGCCACAAAACGCCGAATATATTCGTGGCGCTCCTTCACTTGCATAATAAACAAGGGCATTAGCGCTTCAGGCACGCTGCAACTGGTGGTGGCCGACCCTAGGCGCAACACCATAATGAGGTCGCTAGCAGGAAGACCTGGCCCAGACATTTGGCTCATTTGTACAATGGGTATCAAATCATGCAGTGTACGAGCCCGAGGCTGAAAGTATTTCACATAAATGGCCTGTGTTCCGTCAAGCAAATACACTAGCTGCCCTAGGGGAGCCAATTGCTTGCCCACCTTTTGCTGAGGGTATCCCGTTCCATCTATACTCTCGTGGTGTTCCAACACTGCCCGACTAACTGCTGCAGGCATGCTTGGCATATAGCACAACAGCTCATACCCAATCTCAGGGTGACGAGCCATTTGCAGCCAAGCGTCTGGGTCTAATTCACTATGATCTACCATCGCAGCAGGCGGTAAATAAAGAAGACCTAGGTCATGTGCCAAACCTGCAAAAAATGCCTCTATAAGCTGTGCGGGTAATTTGCTCCTTCGTTGATACAAGGCCACCGCAAACCACGCGCAAAACAGTGCTCTATCAAAGGCTCGCGGTAACTCCAGTTTCATTACCCACAAGTGCTGCAGTAATACGGGGTGCACAGCCAGTTGATCACAAGCACTCTCCACCAATGCCTCAAGATCAATTTGGCGATAGATTTCAGCCATGACAGGGTCACCGTTAAAATATCGCTGCAACTCTTCCCTTAATTCAGCAACGCTAAAATCAGCATCGAGCTGAATATTCATGGCCAAGGGTTGCATTAGGTTTTTCTGCATCAAGCGATTGAGATCGCCACGAGCCAGCGTATCGCCCGCACAAAATAGCACCTGCCTTTCGAGCGTCATGATATCTGCGCACACCTGTACAGAGCATTGCTCGCTCACAGCAATAAGGTGTTGGATATAATGATCGTTAAAATACCAATTGGCATCAGGCATGGAATTATCTTGTCCTTCTGGGTGGCGAGCCCTATAAAGTATAGACAGGCTCCGCCAGCATGCCGCTTTACGTCTTTACTTTGTCAATACTTACAGCTCTCTCTGCTGTAAATCAACAACTTCTGGCGTGCTTGCGAGTATACTAGCAGTAGAGTGCCAACTGGCTTGCCTGTGTTGGAAGTACAACGTGACACCTGTAACCTCGACCACATATGGCAGCCATTACCGCGATCAAAAAGAGAAGTATCGCCGGTGTTATTGCTCACTAAAATCTTGGCACTAACGAGCAGTAACAACAGGGATTCGTCATACCTAATACAGCGATATAGGTTTAACAATGACGCGCATTACCCAAGAGTCAGTCCCTAGGGAACCTCTGATTAAGTCTAAGCAGTGGGTTAATCGCTGAGCTCACCGTATGGAGGTAAGCATGGCAAGTGTTAGCCGTTACAAGCAGCAAAGTACACAGAATTGGCACCAACAAGAGAGTTCTGCTGTCTGTGAGGAATTAGAGACCACCGAAGCGGGTCTAAGCCAAGATCAAGTTAAGGAACGCTTAATCACTTACGGCCCCAATCAACTCCCTCAAGCTCGCCCGCCAAATGCTCTCAAACGCTTTATTCGACAATTTCACAATGTTCTCATCTATATCTTGTTACTCGCCGGCCTCGGTACTCTAGCGCTCAATCATCTTATTGACGCCAGTGTGATTTTTACAGTGGTATTACTGAATGCCCTCATCGGTTTTATACAAGAAGGCAAGGCCGAAGACGCATTGTCAAAAATTCGACTAATGCTCTCTCCCAATGCAGAAGTTCTGCGAGCAAACCAACACCACACGGTCGACGCTCGCACACTGGTTCCTGGCGATAGAGTGTTATTACGCTCCGGAGACAAAGTACCTGCGGATCTTCGACTGATCACGGTAAAGGGCTTGCAAGTACAAGAAGCTGTGCTTACCGGCGAGTCTGTGGCAGTAGAAAAGCATACACAAGCCGTCTCGGCCTCTGCTGTACTGGGAGACCGTAAATGCATGGCCTTTTCCGGCACCCTCGTAAGCCATGGCCAAGCCATGGGGGTTGTTGTGCACACCGGTGCTCACACTGAAATCGGCCGTATCAGCGACATGGTTGCCAATGTTCGAACCACTACCACGCCACTACTACAACAAATGGCCGAGTTTGGCCGCTGGTTATCGTTAGCCATCATACTCGTCGCAGCGGCTAACTTTCTCTTGGGCATTGTTCTTCATGGCTACGGTATTGCAGACATGTTTCTAGCGTCTGTGAGTTTAGCTGTTGCCGCCATTCCGGAAGGTTTACCAGCAATAATGACCATTACCCTCGCTATTGGTGTGCAGCGTATGGCGAAACGTAACGCTATTCTGAGACGTTTGCCGGCAGTCGAAACACTGGGAGCACTGAGCGTTATTTGTTCCGATAAAACAGGCACTCTCACCCGCAACGAAATGACCCTTCGGTCTGTCGCGAGCGCCGGACACCACTTTCAATTTTCAGGCACTGGATATAACCCCCACGGTGTTATTTCCCTCAACGAGCAAGACGTGATCTGCGAAGACTACCCAGTGCTCCAAAAAATGCTGCACGCCGGTGTACTGTGTAATGAATCCAGCCTTGAGCTCGTTCAAGACCATTGTAATGACAGCCCGCTCCGTGTTGTTGGCGATCCCATGGAAGGGGCGCTACTGATAGCCGCGCTCAAAGCGGGAATGGACACCGATATACTGTTAAAACAGCACCCCCGCACCGACCTTATTCCATTTGAATCCGAACACCGCTTTATGGCCACCCTTCACCACAGCCACGACGGTGAATCGTGTATCTATATAAAAGGCGCACCAGAGCAAATACTGGCGATGTGCAGCTGGCAAAAAGCAGACGCCGGTGATATTGAAACCCTCAATAATCGCTATTGGCTGGAGACATTAAACGGCTTTGCCGAGCAAGGCCAGCGCGTTCTTGCTGTAGCCCTAAAGCCCGTACTCAAAGATCAATGCGAATTGGGGTTTTCCGATGTTCATCAGGGCCTCATTATGCTTGGCCTGTTTGGCCTAATCGACCCCCCTCGTGAAGAAGCTATCACCGCTGTGACCACATGTAAGCGCGCGGGTATACGGGTGAAAATGATAACCGGCGACCATGCCGCTACCGCCCTCGCCATTGCAAAACAATTAAAGCTCGAAAACACTCAGCGGGCCTTAAGCGGCGAACAGATTGCCAATATGGAAGAGGCTCAACTTCTACAACATGTCGAGAGCATTGATGTCTATGCTCGGGTCGACCCAGAGCATAAATTGCAGCTGGTGAAGCTCTTACAGGAATGTGGTTATATTGCGGCAATGACCGGCGACGGTATAAATGATGCGCCAGCGTTAAAACGCGCAAATGTTGGTATCGCTATGGGGAAAAACGGTACCGAAGCCGCCAAAGAAGCCGCCGACATGGTACTGGTCGATGACAACTTTGCGTCCATTAGCCATGCAGTGGAAGAGGGGCGCACCGTTTACGACAACCTGAAAAAAGCCATCCTTTTCATTCTTCCTACCAATGGTGGCGAAGCGCTCATTGTCTTAGCAGCAGTATTGTTTGGCTTTCAACACTTCCCTTTAACACCCGTACAAATTCTCTGGGTAAACATGATCACCGCGGTCACTCTGGCGCTGTCTCTGGCCTTTGAACCTGCCGAAAAAAATGTTATGTTGCGGCCACCTCGGCCTGCGGGGAAAGCGCTGTTAAGTCCCTTGTTGATCTGGCGAATTTCTTTTGTCTCCTCCATACTGGCCACTGGCACCATCGGTTTATTTCTGTGGGAGTTAGAGCAGGGAGCATCCATTGCCTCGGCGAGGACGATAGCCGTGAATACACTCGTCATGTTCGAAATTTTTTATCTATTCAACTCCCGCTACATATTGGCTTCGGTATGCAATATTCAAGGACTCACCGGAAACCCTTACGTGCTAATGGCGATTAGCCTATTGCTTTTTTTCCAGCTCGCGTTCACCTATTTTCCACCGCTGCAAATGCTATTTGGCACAACCGCTATTGCCCCATCACAATGGCTCGCCATCGTACTCGTCGCCAGTTCAGTTTTTATATTAGTGGAAATAGAAAAAACCGTCATACGCCAGCGATGGCAGAAAGCGTTCTAAGTAAGAAGCAAGAGAGCCCTTAATTGAAGCTAAGCTGACTTAAGGAATCGCCTCTTTAAGAGGCAAACGTACACTGAAGGTGCTGCCCTCACCAAGCACGCTGTCTACCTGAATTTCAGCCTTCAGAATTTTCAGAAGTTCGTAGCTAAGCGCTAGGCCTAAACCAGCGCCCACGATATTGCTGCGCACATCACGTTCGACTTTACTAAAGCGCAAGAAAAGCCGTGGAATATCTTCCTTTGCAATCCCTCTGCCGGTATCGTTTATATCGATAACCAAAAAGGGTAAGGGGCTCTGTTCGCAGTGCACATGAATACCCACATGCCCCTGTTCGGTATATTTAATGGCATTACTGACAAGATTCGCAAGAATTTTTTTCAGTAAGCCCACGTCCGTATACACTTGAACTTCGGCTTCAGCGCAGGCCACATGATAGTTGAGCGTTAACTGTTTTTGCTCCGCAGACACAGAAAACTCATACACCAAGGATTTTACTAACTCTCTAATATTTGCCACTTTCCTAGACACACTTATTTCACCGGACTCTATTTTAGCCATATCCAAAACGTCATTAACTAAAATCTGCATAGTCTCGCCATTGCGAGTAATCGCCTCCAGACCTTTCAAATCTTTATCACTTAAGGCGCCTTGCAAAGTGCGGTGCAAGCGTCTTGAAAACCCAATAATCGCATTCAAGGGTGTGCGAAATTCATGAGACATGCTCGACAAGAACTGAGACTTGTATTCAGCTGTTTGAATAAGTTCCGCATTGGATTTTTTTAAAGAAAGGTAAAAGCGGTCAAACAGTTTTGAATAATACCAACCAATACCACTAATACAAAACATGACAACCACAAACGAAATTGTCCGCGCAACAACCAACTCGGTGCTACCCAGCTCAATCGCTGGCTTAGCGGTACCAAACTCCTCCAGCGCCCCCAAGTAGAGAAAAAATACGCCAACCAAGAACGTCGCTATCCAGCCAATACGGCGACTCACCATCATAAAGGCCGCCACGGGGAAAAACAGAATAATAATTAAGAACGGACTGTGTATGCCACCCGACGCATAGCTCACCACCATAATGGGTAATGCGATAGAAAGCAGTAACACTGAACCTAATAGATAAACCGAAATACCTTGCCGAGAAGCCAACAATACCCATGCAGCGACAGCAATACAGAGTGCGCCAATAACCGCCACCGGGTTAATACCGGAAAACACCAAAGCACAAGCAAGCACCAATAACTGTAACACCAGCCATACGATTGCGGTGCGCTCTAACAACCTGCGGCGATTGAGGCCCACCACTTTCTTATAACCAGCCTTGTCTCGCTTGCGATCATCAAAAGAAAGCTTATTATCATTTTTTATTAACACCCGCCAAACTCGCCTTTCTGATTGGGTATGCTCTAGTTTAGCAGGGGATTATTAGCGGCGATTGCCTATTCGTGGAACCGGAACCGATAAGGAGTATTCCTCCTTAAATTGACACCCTATTCATCTTTTTCGCCAAAAAGGTGACCAAGCTTTCCGCGCTTGGTTTCGAGGTAATGCGCATTGTGGGGGTTTCGCCCAGTTTCATGAGCCATACGCTCAGACACCACAATACCCGCATCCTCCAAGGCCTTAATTTTTCTGGGATTATTGGTCATAAGTTTTACACATTTAATGCCCATTTTCTCAAACATCGGTTTCAACATGCTGTAATCACGCATGTCTGCACCAAAACCCAGCTGTTCATTCGCCTCAACGGTATCGGCACCTTTGTCTTGCAGGTGGTAGGCACGAATCTTATTCACCAAACCTATACCTCTACCTTCTTGGCGCAAATAAAAAATGGCCCCCCGTCCCTCTACCGCAATACGGTGCATAGCGGCCTGTAGCTGAGCGCCACAATCACAGCGCAACGAAAACAAGGCATCTCCGGTTAAACACTCCGAGTGAATACGTACCAATACCGGTTCGCCACTCGCCACATCACCCAAGGTTAGTACCACGTGCTCTTTATCTGTGGAGACCTCAGAAAAGCCGTGCATTTCAAACATTCCCATCGAAGTAGGAAGCTTGGAGGATTCTACATATTTAACTGACACTGGTATTCCTTCAATATTTTGATTGCAGGATCATTACGCCTTTTTCAACGCGCAAATCCACTCGACCAAGAAAACTATTGCCCAGCAATATCTCTTTTTGAGTAGAGCCCTCTATAACCGCTGCCGCAACATTATTCAGGCTTAAGCCACCGATACTAACGTTATTGAGGGTGATAAAAAAAGCCATGACAACGCCACTGGCGGTATTCACTTGGAGTTTTTCTCCATGCTCGAAACGAACCCCAAGGGCCTTAGCCTCAGACTCACCCATGGCAATTGCGCTCGCGCCAGTATCAACCAAGAACCGAACGGATCGGCCATTGATGGTGCCGTGTGCGAAGTAATGACCATTTCTTGCCGACGGCAATCTTACCTCTGCCTTGCTCGGCTTTTGATAGTGGCCGCCAATTTTTGTTGACAACGTTAACTGACGTTGTTCGCCGTTAACCTCTATTAGCGCGTATTCGCTGGTGGCTTCCACTAAGGTCACGCCTTCCGGTGACTGCTTGCCCTGTTTTATTAAACGCTGCTTACCATTAATTTGTAAAACCGCTTGGCCTTTAAATAGGCCTTTGACTTCAACCAAAGGGAGAGCCTGTGCGGTCAATAGTGGCGCCGCTAGCGCCAAATAAGTAAGCACCCAACCAAGCTGCACTGCCCTATTTCGCCAGAACAGCACCCATAAACGCTCAGCTAGCTGAAACAACATCACGCGTGCTAACAACATAATGATTTGAAACGACAGCTTCGGCGTATCACACCAACACTCCGTATAAAAACAGCAATTTCAATACAAACCACGCTGCCGCTCCCGCAATAACATCATCAACCATAATGCCAAAACCTCCGTGAACCTTACGATCAACCCAACTGATAGGCCAAGGCTTAAGCATGTCGAAAAACCGAAACGCTATAAAGCCCACAACAACACTCTGCCACGTAATAGGTATCGCAATCATTGCAACCCATAAACCCACGAATTCATCCCAAACTATACCCTTATGGTCGTGCACCCCAAGCTTGCGGGAGGCATAACCACACAAATAGATACCCAGTATCGCCGCGACCAACACCCATGCAATATAGGCAAAAAGCGGCAACGCGGTTAACACCAACAACAAGGGCACCGCCATAAGCGTTCCCATAGTCCCGGGCACCACTGGCGATAAACCAGAACCAAAGCCAAACGCTAAAAATAAACGCGGATCACCTATCAGAAGAGAAAAACGTGGATTTTTTTCAGCCAAAATGTTGGTACCCCGTGCTAGACGAAGAAAATCGCTCTCCCCGTAAATATGGATGTACATCGCTGCCCGATACAATGTCGCCAATAACACAGGCATCTAGACCTCGATCGATTAATGTTTCAACCGCTTCCACATTACTCGGCGAAACGGTAAAACATAATTGATAGTCGTCGCCACCACCTAAGGCCCATTGATGCTGCTGACTAAGGCTAGCCCACTGTAAAAGCGCTGGGGATAGAGGTAGGCATTCAAGGTGGATATTGGCCGCCACCTCACTGGCTCTACAAATATGCCCAAGGTCGGCAACTAGACCATCGGAAATATCTATGGCGGCACTAGCAAGCCCCACTATCTTTCGCGCTGCGTCGAAGCGCGGTACCGGATGGTAGTAGCGCCGACTTAAGTATTCGAAAGCCTTGCTGTCAAGTTTAAGCATCTGTTTGAGGCCGGCTAAGCCAGCGGCACCGTCGCCCAGTGTGCCGGTAACGTAGACAAGGTCACCCACCTGAGCCCCCCCACGGGTGAACGCACAGTCTGGGGAAACAGCACCCATAACCTGAATGCTAATAGCCAATGGTCCACGCGTGGTATCCCCGCCGACCAACTCACAACGGTACTCACTGGCAACCCTAAACAAGCCTCGACTAAAGGCTGATACCCAAGGCTCACTGGCCTCCGGCAAGGTTAAACACAGTGTAAACCACAGCGGCTCAGCCCCCATGGCAGCCAAATCACTGAGTGATACACACAGTGCTCGCTCGGCGATCGACGCGGGGTCTGCATTTGCAGGAAAGTGCACATCGGCAACCAGTGTGTCGACCGAAATCGCGAGCTGGCGCTGCTCTGGTAGTTGCAACAGTGAACAGTCATCGCCCACTCCCAGCACAACGCTGCTGCATTCAGCGGCGCGATTGAAATAGCGATTAATTAGCTCGAATTCAGTCATGAACCACTCAACAGCCGGTGCTATTGACGAGGCTTGCCGGTAGGTTTTTTACGCTGCGCCAGAACCTCTGCTTCACGAACATCAAGCGCCACTTTATCCAGCACACCATTCACAAATTTATGACTATCTTCAGCACCAAATTTTTTCGCCAAATTCACAGCTTCGTTGATGACCACGCGATAAGGAACATCTAAACGGTATTTAAATTCATAGCTGGCTTGGCGTAATAACGCCAAGGTTACCGGGTCGAGCTGCTCTAGTGTCATGCCCTTGATATAGGGTGAGAAGTGCTCATCAAGCTCACTTTTATGGGTGGCCACACCGTGAAAAAGCTCATGAAAATAGCCGGTATCCACCTTAGACATATCATTATCGGTGTGGAACTCGGCTTCTATCACATTGATAGGATTGCCACTCATTTGCCACTGGTAAATGGCTTGCATTGCAAAATGGCGCGCTCTACTTCGGGTAGCGGCTGATACTTT
>Ga0065722_100177_pt1 | contig 11672 bp, 11 predicted proteins | sample BansetMetagenome_FD_59109 | JGI IMG/M metagenome (GOLD analysis project Ga0065722, IMG submission 59109) | Bankia setacea gill microbial communities from Puget Sound, Washington, USA - Caecum Enriched | ecosystem: Host-associated > Mollusca > Digestive system > Ceca | place: United States...
CTGACATGGTGAAATTCATCCACGGCAATCAAGCAATTATCAAATATTGGAATGCCAAACTTATCCACTGCGAACCTAAATGTGGCGTGAGTGCATACTAATATTTGATCGTCGCTCTCCATAAAGGCTTTTACGGAGTTGACCTTGCCGCCATCTTCGCCGGGTGCGTTACACAAATTCCATTTTGGGGCGACGTCCCAATCCCAATAAAAGCCATATTTACTTAAGGGTTCGTTATTGAAGCTAGAGCCAATGGATTTTTCAGGAACGATAATAATAGCTTTTTTAACGTTTTGATTGTGGAGCTTATCCAACGTGATAAACATCAAAGCGCGGCTTTTACCAGAGGCAGGTGGTGACTTAATCAGAAGATATTGCTCGCCTCGTTTNTCGTAGGCTCGCTCCTGCATAACACGCATACCCAGCTCATTGGATTTTTTAGAGCTGCCATTTCTCGCGTACGTTACTGAAACAGAGGGAACAGAAACCGATGGAATACTTTTATATGTCATAGTTTATTTTTCTCATCACAAGGTGGCAACGTTTTGGTCTGTTTTGCCAGTTTCTTTTCTTCGGATTTAACCCGCCGCTCCAGCTTTTTTAAGTCTTCCTCGGCGGCCAAGGTTTCAGGTTTGATACCTCGTTGCCCCAGCATATCGCGCACACTTTCATTATTTTGAACATGTTCACCTGTGATCGCTCCCTCACCTTGCAAATTGTCCCGCTCAACATTGTGGTTGGTAATCTCGGTCGCAAGGTTTTTGGCTGCGATGGTTAGGGTGGGTAAAAAATCGGCCAATGCGCGGTTTTTAATAATGCCGAACCTATCTTTCATGGCTTGGGTGGTATGGCCGCCAAACAGGGCTTTATCCCCAAGCGAGCGAATACGACCAAAACCGGCGTCGTCTACTCCGCGCTCATAGATATTTTGCGATAGCGCTTTTTCTGATTCTTTTAGTCTGTCGCGGGCTTCCAGTCGCACCTGCAAGCGCATACGGTCTTCAATTAACTCTTGCTTGCGGGTTTGAATGGCAAAATAGCTTTGGGCAAAGGCGATCTCAGATTTGCGCGAATCACCATTCTGGGCAATCAGGTAGCAGGCATAACGGGTAAGCATAAAATCATCGATTTCCCGTTTCGAGCCGCTGCCCAGCTCGACCATTTTCGTGACGCCACGAAAATGGTCGGAAGCCCCATGGCCAGAAGCTTCGCAAGACGCCATGGCGCGCTGAATCGCCGTTTGAAAATTCTCCCAGCGGGCATAACCCAAAGGGGCTTGCAAGTCGCGGGCAAACCAGAACTCAATACCTTCTGCATCGGTGCGCTGCGCGGCCGTTTCCAGATTGGTTTGCAAGGTTTGTAGTTGTTTATCCATGGTTTACGTCCTTTTAATGGTTGCGGTTCCGTTCGGTTTGTTGGTCATTTTTGTATAGAGGTCGAAGAGCTTTTCTAGTCGCTCAGTATCGTTTTTAAATCGGCGACCAATATAGATTCGCTCCAGTACTTCGTCATTGCGTTCGTGGGCATGGCGTAAGTTTTCAGGCATTTGTTCAGGTTTGTAAAGATCGGCGATCGTTGCAGGGAAATGTGCTTCACGCGCAAGAAGAATATCTTCGGCGCAACGGGTTAAGTCTTCTTTGTTTTTTTCAGTTAATGTCGGAACTGGAAATGTGTTCCATCCGAGAGTGTTTGAATATCGAAAATCCGTTTTCATTTTTCCACATACTGTTGCAATCCATACTAGATGTAGTCTGGATGCTATTAAAGCCATATGCCATAAACTTACGTCATACAAGGCGAAGGCTTCAGTAACCACAGATTTTTTTGGTAAAAGCCCAACAGGCAAATAATCTCTGCCTTCAGAGCTAACACGTGGAACTAGAATAGCGTTTGTATATTCAGGTGATCTAATTTCTACAAAACGGTGTGGTTTAGAACTCCATGCTACCGTCGCTGCCTTTGTGCTAGCAGCTCTTGATTCAGAAACAAGGTTGAATCTTTTAGAAATTTCTTCGCTTTTCTTGGCGGTAGAAACTTCGTCATCGGTTATCCAAAAACAGAATCTTCTAATACCTTTGATAAACTCCTGAGCGCCATAAATCGGACGAATAAATTGTTTTGAAATATCATCAAACCCTTCGATATCTGACTTACTAAAGAATAAATTTCCTCCATCTTTGGCAAAATTTCCAAGCATCATCTCAGTTAAATTTGATAGCGGTTTTGATCGGGCTTTTACATAAATCGGTGATCCAGCTATCATATACGGCGATATCGAATCTACTTTCCGAGCAACATCTTCCTCAAATATACAAGCAGCTTTACTTTCTGTTGAAGAACAAATTCCTATTACTACACAGATAACTCCCGCATTGTTAGCGGCAAGATTTGACCATTTAAAAGATTTTCTCGCGAAGAATATTTTTGACGTTTCAAGAATTGTTGGCCAGAATTCAGCAACTTGAACTCCTTGAGTTACGGAATTTGTCGAAACTAATGCGCTGGCGCTATTTTCTATGGTATTGACATAGCTTGCTGCCTTGTAGAAAAACCCGCATACATAATCAAATGACTTCCATCGGGAGGTGATATTCTTAAAAATCTTCTCCATGTCTTTTTTTTGATCTTTTGATTGCTTTTTATCACCTACATAAGGCGGATTTCCACAAATATATGTTTCGCCGCCTTCATTTTCAAAATCGACTTCAGCTTGTTCGGCTGGTGCGCTAAACAGATCATCTCCAGCAAGGGTTACTGTTTTACCCGTAGAGGGACAAACAGAAAGCCAATCGGTTTCTAACGCATTGGCGCAGGTTATCCAATTTTCAGCATCCAGCGGTAAAAATTCTGCGAGTGCTAGTTTTTTCCCTCGATACAGTAAATCACACTGGTATTCCGCTATAATTAACGCTAATCGCGCAATTTCAGCCGGAAAATCTCGCAATTCAATACCCCGAAAATTAGTCAGTGGTATATCGGTTGGTCTCCCTTTCTCTCCACGGAGTTCGTTGATCTCTGCTTCGATTTCACGCATCTGTTTATAAGCAATAACCAGAAAATTTCCTGAGCCGCAGGCGGGATCAAACACGCGAATATTGGACATACGCTTGCGCAGGTTTAACAACTTTCTTGGGTTGTCTTCTGCTTGTTCTAATTGCTCGCGGATGTCATCCAAGAATAATGGGTTTAACACTTTCAGAATATTCGGCACGCTGGTGTAGTGCATTCCCAANGCNCCGCGTTCTTCATCATCGGCTACGGCCTGAATCATCGAACCGAAAATATCGGGGTTGATTTGTTTCCAGTCCAAATTGCCAACATGCAGTAAATAGGAGCGGGCAATCTTGGTGAAATTCGGCACTTCAGTGCTACCAGAAAACAAACCGCCGTTTACATAAGGGAAGCCATCAGCCCATGAGCGAATATTCTCTTTTTTGCGGTCTGTGGTTTTGGTATTCATCGAACGGAATATTTCGCTAATCACTTCATGGGTGTTAGAGGAATCTCTCGCGCTCATTTGCTCGATGGTGGCAGTAAACAGATTGTCGCCATTAAAAATATCGGTGTCTTCGGCAAAGAAACAGAAGATCAAACGCGCCATAAAGTGGTTCATATCGTGGCGGCGTTCTGACGTACCCCANTCGGCGTTGTTTTTAAGTAGCTCTACATACAGGCGGTTTAAGCGGCTGGTTGCCCGTATATCAAAGGTGTTGTCACGAATTTGTTTAACGGTGGTAATGCCTGCCAATGGCAGGAAAAACCCAAAGTGATTGGGGAAGTCTTTATAGTCGCAGGCGACGGTTTCGTTTGTGTTGAGGTCTTCTGCTTCAAGGGTAATGCCATCGGTCGCTAGCGTAAATTTTGCTTTAGCCTTTGCGGTTGCTGGGCTAGCTTTGAGTGCATTTAGCGTGGCAGTNACTGTATTTTCACCACTGACACCTTCCGCGCATACAGCGATATGGATATTGTTAGTTTGCAGGACGCCACCAATATCAGACTTATTGGATGAGCCGCTTTGCAGGCGTTTGATGGTGGTTGCCTTGTTGCCAAACGCTTCAAGAAAGGCATAGGGAAAGTTAACGGCATCAAACGGCTGTTCGGCTAACAGGCTTATGGCTTCTTCTATTTCTACTGCGTTCAACGCTGTTTACCCTTCATTATTGTTTTTGTTGCTGGTCTTTTTTGCTTCTATCCAGCTTTCTATATCAGCCTGTTTAAAGCGCCAGCTACCGCCTACNTTAAAGCCTGGCAACTTGCCTTCGGCAGCCAGCTTATAGGCGGTCTTTTCGGCGAGTTTCAGGTATATCGCAACGTCTTTGATGGTTAATATTTGATCGGTCATATCTCTCGTCACTCAGTATCCGAAGGAGAGAATAGAGGAAAATACCGGAATCAACAACGTAAAACTGGGGTTTAGCTGGCGTTTAAGTGAGGTTTACGAATGATGGCGTGCGTGGGCTAGANTAGATAACTGGCGGTGCCGCTAAAATAGACACCACACTCGGTACAGACTTTTTGCAGTAGCACCAGCACTTCCTTGCCAAGGGCTTGCGGTGGTGTTTGGGATGCCCTAAAAGCCTATGCTTGACCAACCCAGGCTAGTGCTTCGGTTTTCTTTGTTATAGGNAAGTGGCGGGANTCTTGAACCAAAAAGCACTTTGCGATTAACGGCAACGCTGCCATCACCTTATCATCGGACACAACGGCCAGCCGCTTGACGTTATTGCGATGATTTTTGATGAAGCGAAAATGTGCTACAAGCGCGCTAAAATTATCCCAACCCGGAAAATGCTCGGCCTCAATGATCACACCTTTCAGGTCACCCACATTCGCGATGTGCGGATCAATTTCACCGGCTATACGCTGGAAATCCGCTGCGTTTAACTCACCATGCGGTTGTAGGATCAATATGTTTTGATCTTTGAGAAACTCAAAACCAAGGTCGCCGGTTGAGGCAGGCTCAGATACCCATTCTCTGGCTTGGTGTAGATTATCGATGGCGAAAACTTGTACCTCGCCAGGCATCGCGAAACCAAATACCTTGACAGAGTTGCGAATCCAATCGACATCGGTAACGACGGCGATTCGATCAAACTGCGTGAAATGTGTGAGCCCCACTTTGGCGTCCTGCCACGCAGCAGCACTGGTAAAACCCTCGAAGGTGTCAGCCAAAACGTAAAGTAGGCGAACTTTTTTGATCTTTAGAAGCTTAGCTTCAAGTTCTGGTATGAGTACTGTCTGATAGTCTTCGGCGGTGACCTTTCCGCTTGCCTCAATGCCGAGGACATTGTCCGGCAGGTCTGTAATGGGCTTGAGCATGTTGTACNCCTCTCTTGTCAATCAGTTTNACTAGGTATCGACTAGGCACAGCGCGAGGCCGTCAGCAAGGGCGGCAAGAGCGATGCCTCTTATCTGGATAACAAACACCGCTCATATTGAGAAGGCCATCAACCACCCTATTCGGGTTCGGGTTCTGGTNCGTCCTCAAGCAAGGGCATTGCAGGCGGCTTGTCGCGACGATCATGCAAACGCCCTAGTGTGCTCTCAAGTAAATGCGTCAACTTCTCTGCCGCGCCAGCCACTGCTTCCTCTAAGCTTGTGGCATGATCTGTTACCGCTACTGGCTTTCGACCTTCGAGACGCGCCTCTAGCATGCAGCGCTGGTCGTGCAGCCCAATCTTGCCGCGGCTCTCGTCACTCAGGTGCACTTCTACACGAGTGATATGTGTCTTAAAGTGCTCCAACGCTTGGCTAATGGAAGCGCTGACTTGTTCGGCCAGAGCCTCAGTACCCTGGATGTTGGCGTCGGTATTAATTTGGATCTTCATTGACATCTCCGTAAGTTTTTCTGTATTTATTCTTATGGCTGTTTGTAAAAAATTTACCCGTGAACATCGCAGAAATTATTCCGCCACCTTCTCGTATGGATAAAATCCTAATAATTTTCGGGGTTCAATAATTCCACCGAAACTTTTTGCGAAATAGGCGAAACGGCTGGACCAAATTGGTTGTACACCGCTACATCGGCGGCATCACGGCCGTAGCCAATTGCAACATAGCCACCTCTTAATTTTTCTTCAGTTGGGTCAAAGGTATACCAGCGGTTGCCGACAAACGCTTCAAACCACGCATGTAAATCCATTGGTTCTAATTCGTGTAGGTAGCCAACCACTAAGCGTGCGGGAATGCTGAGGCTTCGACAAAGTGCAATACACAGGTGTGATAAATCACGGCATACACCGTATTGCCGCTGGTTAACTTCCGTGGCTGAAATAGTATCGTAGCTTTGTCCCGGCCTATATTCTACGGTGCTGTGCACAAAACGGGTTATGGCTTCTACCTGATCATAGCCGAGTGAGAAACCGGCTGTTAGCGACCTTGCCATTTCCCCGAATCTATCCGATTCACAATAGCGACTGGGTAATAAGTAGTAGAGCACATCATCCGGTAAATTTTGTACTTCAACAAAAGCGGCTCCCGGTGCAATGTCCACTAAGTCGGCTGTCATTACATCGGCTTGGGTATATACCGCGAAGGTCGGCGGCATCGCAATTAATCGCTGACAAAGATTGCCATAGACATCGGTAAACTCGAAGGCCGGAACGCTGGGAACTAATTTATATTCTTCTTTGGCTACCCATTGTTGTGCACCACTGCGCGGTCTTAGCATCAGTAAAAAAGGTGTTTTTACGTCGATATTGAACGTGATATCACAGCTGGTTCGTAACCACATGGGACAACTCTCCGGATCAATGTAAAAGGGCTTTCGTTAATGAGTTATAGATAAATAACTCAAGAGGAACTGTTTGGAGTTTGATAAACGCTGGAATTGCATGGAAATGTAAGCTTAATAAGCTCCGCAAACTAGGAACACCAATGAGCAGATTGATTTTACTCAGATCAATACTCCGGCGGAGCTTTTAACATAAATTTAAAATCGACTATGGTTTATAGCTGTAACTTTGATACTTCGTTATTGCTCGATTTTTTTAGTTTCTTTGCATTCTTTTTCTCTTTGGTGCTTAGCAAAGAGGGTTTTTTACTTTCTTTTTTACTGTCTCTATTTTTGCTCATGTTATGTAGTCCTTTGTGATATCAATAAAGGTTCGACGAATATCGAACCGTGTTGAAATATGACTAAAATAGTTTAGCTGAACGCTTAACCTAGATTGATCACCGCGCTTGTGGTGATCAATCTACAACTACAACATAAGCTATCGCTGGCTAGGTTTTATTCCCTTCAGATATTTAAATAGGTCGCTATTTGTCGACATAATCAAGGTTGTTTCAGAGCCTACAATTGACTGATAGGCGGCCATGGTGCGTGTGAATTCATAAAACTCCGCAGACGCTTTACTCTGATTGTAGGCTTTTGAGTAGATGTCGGCGGCAAGAGCATCTGCCTCACCGCGAATCTCTTCGACTTCTTGATACGCTTCTGACTGAATTTTATTAAGATCGCGAACGCGGTTGCCTCGAATTCTGGCTGCCTCGCCGTTACCTTCCGATAAAAATCGTTCGGCAATCTGACGTCGTTCACTGATCATGCGGTCATAGATTTTGGGTCGAACACTGGCGTTGTAGTTGATGCGTTTAAAACGAATATCCAGTAGTTCTATGCCAAACACTTTGACTTTTTCAGCTGCCGATTTAAAGATTTCATTCTCTACGACTTTGCGTCCCTTTTGGATAGGCACAAGGCTACCCATATCTAACCTCTTTTCAGCGTCGGTAAGTGATTCGTCGCGCTGGGGAAGTCGGTCTTTAGAGGTGCGAATAATTTCAATCAATTCGTGCTTTGCTACCGCATTGCGAGTCTCACTGCCGAGGATGTCGTCCAACCGTGACTGAGCGCTGCGTTCATCTCGTAGACGAAGAAAATATTGCAGTGGATCGGTAATGCGCCAGCGAGCAAACAAGTCGACGGATATGTAAAGCTTGTCTTTGGTGGGCATGTCGGAAGGGTTTCCGTCCCACTCAAGAACGCGCTTTTCAATAGGATTAACTTCCTGAATAAACGGCATTTTAATTTTTAAACCAGCCTCTACAATCGGTTCGCCTACGGGCTTACCAAACTGGGTGACTATCACCTGCTCCACTTCGTTAACGGTGTAGAGAGCGTTGTTTAGTACAAAAATACCGACTGCAGATACAATCGCAATGGGAATTAAGGTTAACTTATTCATTATTGCTGCCCCTTTTCCCATCTAAATTCATTAAAGGTAATATACCTTGGGTCGCTTTCATCCATTATGAATTTCGCTTTGATTTTTGGCATAACNTCTTGCATTGTTTCTAGGTAAATTCGTCGTCGAGTGACTTCAGGCGCTTTTAAATACTCTTCCAACAATGCGTTAAACCTAGCTGCATCACCTTCTGCTTCATTAATGCGTTTTAATCGATAACCATCCGCTTCGCGAATACGCTGATCTTTTTCACCTTCAGCCAAAGGAATTACTTTGTTGTAGTCTCGACGCGCTTCGTTAATTAACTTTTCTTTTTCCTGCTGGGCCTGATTCACTTCATTAAAGGATTCTTGTACAGGTTTTGGTGGGTTAATATTTTTGAGTTGCACCTGGTCAATACTGATACCCATGGCGTATTTAGTTGAAAAAGCCTGCATCTTAATGAGCGCTTCAGATTCAATCTCTTGTCTACCAATGGTTAGTACTTCATCAACCGTGCGATCACCAACAACTTCACGCATAACAGATTCGGATACATAGCGTAGGGTTTCGCTAGGCTCTCGCACTTCGAACAAGAATTTAACGGGGTCTAAAATACGGTATTGCACGACCCATTCAACTAGCGCGGCATTTAGGTCGCCGGTAACCATTTGAGTTTCTCGTTGGGTGTCGTTTACCCGTGGGCTTTGATGTTTATCGGTAGCGCCGGGTGTACTAAAACCAAACTCCTGCTTCAGCTGACGTTTGATCGGTACGATTCTGGCTGTGTCGACACCAAAAGGTAGCTTGAAGTGGAGCCCTGGCGGCACATCTTTTACATATTTGCCAAAGCGCTGCACTACGGCCACGGAATCACTTGGAACCGTGTAGAACGAGCTCCATCCAAATACGCCGATAATAAAAATAAACAGAAGAACTAAGGAACTTGAAGGGCTGCCGCCGGGGAGAAGTGATTTAAATGGGTCTAAAAAATGGTTAATAATCTTAAACAGGTCGGGGGGAGAATTATTGCGATCGCCCCAAGGATTTCCCCGAGGATCTTTATCATTGTCGTGCGGCATATTAGATGCCTCCAGTAACAAGCAAAACGTTTTGCCATGCAGAACAAGTGGGGGTACAAAGCCAAAAATCAAGCTCTGATGCGAATTTAGTTATTTCACAAGCCCGTACTTTCGCTCTAGTTGCGGAAGCCAGCCTCTCCTTGTCTTAGTTTAAGCATCGATTGTGAGTTTTTGTGGCGTGATCTTCATTAAATCGCAATGCTATTCATTGGCAATATGATTGAGAATTCAGAGCGTTTCTGTGTGCCCTCTACCATCGATACCGTCTAGGCCAACACTGGAAACAAGCCTTTCAACCCATTCGCGATAAATTCAACCGCAATCGCCGCCAAAATCAACCCCATAATTCGGCTGAAAATATTAATTCCCGTTGCACCTACATGGCTAGCGATCCAGGACGAAAGCCGTAATACCCCCCAAACTAACAAGCTTAATAAACCAATGCCAAGTGCGATTATCAAATAGTGGCCAATATTACTATTTTTGTGTGCGGCTAAAATTACGGTACTAATTGCACCAGGCCCAGCGAGCAAGGGCATAGCCAAGGGGACAATAGCAATTGAGTCTTTATCCATAGACTCATTCGCTTCTTCTTCCGTTTGTCTTACCGGGCTGGTCTTTGCGTGTAGCATGGCGATAGCCATTAACAGTATTAGGATACCGCCGCCGACACGGAACGAATCCATACTGATGCCGAAAAACTTGAGCATTAACTCGCCGAAGAATAATACCGACAACAAAATAATCGCTAAACCGAAGGCGACACGATTAATGGTTTTCTGGCGTTGGGGCTTGTTGAAGCCCATGGTCATAGTAATAAACAGCGGTACTGCACCAAACGGATTGATAATGGCAACCAGCCCGATAAATATCTTTATATATTCAGCATACTCAAGCATTAATACAATCTCTGACAGGGGATTTTTAAACGGCGTAGAACACCTGTAGTTTGTGATATTTAGTGGTCAAGCTAAGATTCTCTTAAGCTTCGCGGTAGAAAATACTTACTATCTTAGGTGTGGTTGATTTAAGGAACGTTTTACCAGTAGANCAATCTAAGTGACGCACGCCCTATTCAACCTCTATCAGAATTTAACGCAAAGGTTAGAGCTCAAGGAATTTCTTATGAAAAACATCTCCATGAAAAAAAGCGGCTGTTGACAACGTATCTGCGCAAGACAGCAGCACTATCATTGCGGCTGATTCGCACCCTACTTTTATTCGTTACGTTAAATTATTGCTAGTTTCAGCAGTTCTGGGTGCAGGCGTGTTATACACACTAGATGCATTTAACCATTCGATGAACCCCAATACGCCGCCATCGAGCTTAGGTCAGCATTTTCAATAGCAGCCCAGCTATTCCAATGCTGCCACGCTAACACTAACGCTCATAGACGAGGTGGCAGAACCGACGTAAGCCCCTTCAATTGGTGGTACAGATTCCGGCAACCGCGCAACGGCTACAGAGATATAATCTGGCCCAACCACTAAGCCAGATGACGGGTCGAAGCCTTTCCAGCCGGCCCCCGGAAGGAATACCTCCGCCCAGGCATGAGTAGATCCCGGATCGCCCGGTGCCAATGTTGTAAACAAATAGCCGCTCACAAACCTTGCAGCAAAACCCAAGCGGCGCGCGACAACCAAAAATAAATTGGCCGCATCACGACAGGACCCAGAGTTGCAATTAAGTGACTCGAGCGGTGTTTGCACTCCAGGCTCTTCTCGGCGGCAATAGGTCAAGCGNTTGTAAATAGCTTGGTTTATACGCATTAACAAAGCGAAGCTCTGAATCTTTTCGTTGGGGTGCCAGAGTTCAGCGACAAAATCCGATAGACCATCCGTTACCGGGAATGGCTTCGCTTCCATAAAGGGTAATAGTTCGGCGTGATCGTCGTTGTCATAGAGAAATGGGTAATAAAGGGCGTTTAGGCTAACCACGAAATTCAGCGGCGATTGGTCGTATTGCTGAATGACGATTTCACTCTCAACTACCAAAACAGAACTTGTTGTTTGAAACGAGGCAATTGCAACCGAATTACCGGCAACGTCTCTGTGCCATTGCAGCTGTGCATTTGGACTTATATTCAGTAACGAACGTTCGATACGGAGTTCGTGCCCTTCTCGAGGGCGCAGGCGCAAGGTGTGCGGCAGTAGCTGAACACTGCCAGAAAAGGTGTATTCGGTTCGATGATTGATAATACAGCGCTTCATAGGCCGCTAGATTCTTTGCAATGCTGGTGAGTGAATCAAAAGTAGGTTGCTATCGCCTACCCTTGTAATATTGATTGATGACTATAGCGCGTTACGATGTCAGTGTATGTCAAATAGTCNGAAGCTCTGGCGCAAATGGTGCCAATTTATTGATTCAAGCAAAGCCAAAACACTTCGATTTCAGATATGTTACGACGAGATCCCATAGGTTCTG
>Ga0065722_100211_pt1 | contig 11614 bp, 6 predicted proteins | sample BansetMetagenome_FD_59109 | JGI IMG/M metagenome (GOLD analysis project Ga0065722, IMG submission 59109) | Bankia setacea gill microbial communities from Puget Sound, Washington, USA - Caecum Enriched | ecosystem: Host-associated > Mollusca > Digestive system > Ceca | place: United States...
GATTATGAGTCGGATGCTCTAACCAACTGAGCTAAAGGCCCTTTGAGACGTAAAACGCGGCGCATTATAGTGCGCCGCTGCAGATAAAACTAGTCGTTTAGTCGTCCAAAAAGCCACGTAGGTGGTCGGAGCGGCTGGGGTGACGTAGCTTGCGCAAAGCCTTGGCTTCGATTTGTCGGATACGCTCTCGGGTTACATCGAATTGTTTACCAACTTCCTCGAGGGTGTGGTCGGTGTTCATCTCGATACCGAAACGCATGCGTAATACTTTGGCTTCACGAGCGGTAAGGCCCGCGAGTACAGACTTAGTCGCTTCTTGTAAGCCTTGAGACGTCGCACTCTCTACCGGTGAGGTAATAGAGATATCTTCAATAAAATCGCCAAGATGTGAATCTTCATCGTCGCCGATAGGCGTTTCCATGGAGATTGGCTCTTTGGCAATCTTTAATACTTTGCGAACCTTGTCTTCAGGCATTTCCATACGCTTGCCGAGTTCTTCTGGAGTGGGTTCGCGGCCCATTTCCTGAAGCATTTGACGAGAAATACGGTTGAGCTTGTTAATGGTTTCGATCATGTGCACCGGAATACGAATGGTGCGTGCCTGATCGGCAATCGAGCGGGTAATGGCCTGACGAATCCACCAAGTAGCGTAGGTTGAGAATTTGTAGCCGCGACGGTATTCGAACTTGTCGACCGCTTTCATCAAGCCGATGTTGCCTTCCTGAATAAGGTCGAGGAACTGCAGGCCGCGGTTGGTGTATTTTTTTGCAATTGAAATCACCAGACGCAGGTTGGCTTCTACCATTTCTTTTTTCGCGCGACGGGCACGAGCTTCGCCGATTGACATGCGGCGATTAATTTCTTTAATGGTAGAAAGGTCTAGGCCGGTCTCTTCCTGAATGTGGTTCAGTTTTCGTTGAGAGCGCAGAATATCGGAATCAACGCTGCGCAATGAGTCTGAATAGTCGCGCTTTTTCTTGATAATGTCAGGAATCCAGGCTTCGTGAATTTCGTTGCCGGGGAATTCTTTAACAAATGTTTTGCGCGGCATGCCACCAACGCGAACACAGAGGCGCATACACTCGCGCTCTTCTGCGCGAACGCGGGCGAGAATATCGCGCACATAATTGTAGAGTGGGTCGAATTGACGTGGCGGCAGCTTGAAGTATTTGAACACTTCGCCCAAGGCTTCCAGCTCTTTGCCAGCAGTTTTGCTGTCGCGACCAAAGCGTTTGATCGTTCTGTTCGTTTTTTCTAGCTGAGCGCGCAATGCTTCGAAGCGTTCTCGGGCGTATTCTGGATCGATACCGCCTTCGTTTTCATCTTCTTCATCTTCATCATCATCGTCGTCTTTATCTTTGTCGTCTGCAGCTGGTCGAGCGACAACAGGAGCTGCGGGCGTGACGTCGTCAGCAGGGTCGAGCCAGCCGCTAATAACNTCGGTGAGTCGACGCTCCTCTTTCTCGACTAGGTCGTATTCGTCCATCAGCTTTTGCACCGAATTTGGCCATAAAGCCACGGCGTGCATTAGCTCGCGCAAACCCTCTTCAATACGCTTAGCAATGGCGATTTCGCCTTCGCGGGTTAGCAGCTCGACGGTACCCATTTCACGCATGTACATGCGCACGGGGTCGGTGGTTCGGCCTGCTTCGGTTTCCACTGCGGCAAGAGCTGCGGCAGCTTCGGCGGCAGCAATTTCGTCTGCGGAACCTTCGCTATCAGTCATCAGAAGTTCATCAGCATCTGGAGCGACTTCGTATACCCGAATTCCCATGTCGTTGATCATCTGAATGATGTCTTCAACTTGATCGGGATCGGAGATGTCGTCCGGAAGGTGATCGTTTACTTCGTCGTAGGTGAGATAGCCTTGTTCTCGGCCTCGGTTAATCAACTCTTTGATTCGAGACTGTTTTTGGGCCTGTTCGCTCATTAATATTCCTGCGGAAAGATAGAGAGTGGGTGGTATTTGGAAAGCCGGCGATTATAGCGGTATATGGGTTCGCTCGCCATAGAATCAACCCCAGATGATCAGTATTCACGTGATTTGGGGTCTTTAATTTCGACTTCGGCTACTGTTGCTGCAGTTTAGACGCTGTTTCGAGTGTTTGCCCGAGTTAGCCTGTTTGACTGGCTGCAAGCTGTTAAGTTCGGTCGATTCAATAAGAACGGCGGTAGGTGGCCGCTTTTAGTGCTTGCGAATGAGCTCGCGATACAGGTCTTTTTCCGCGTCGCTGAGGTTAGCCAAGCCTTTTGCTTGTAGCTCGGCAAAGCTGAGTTTGTGCTGTTGCTGCTGGATTAACCGATTAATTTTGGCAAAGGCATCGCGAATGACGGCCTGCGGTTCGGTGGCGGCCACCGCCGCGTCGAGGGTGAGTTCGTGGCTGGCGAGGAGTTTCGCAAGTTCTTGCTGTGACTCTAGGCCGTAAGTCCCGCCCCAGTGGCCGAGCAGATTGTTGAAGTTGCTGTCGGGGCGTTTTTCNAGGTANTCGATAAGGTTGTAGAGGCGGGCTAGGTCGGGTTCGGCGCCCTCTTTTGGTAGTGGGCGCTCACTAACGCTNTTTAGTAGCTGCGGATTATCAAGTAGCAGCAGGGTTGCCGCACGCACCGGATTNAGGCTTATGCTGGAACGTTTGGCTGCTGGAACGCTGTCGTCAGGGCGACGTTGCTGAAACTGGCTGCCAAGTTCGTGTAGTGGTAATTCGTTTGCTTGGGCGGCGAATTGCTCGCTGTAGTAATCGGCCAGGTGGTCGGCTTGTGGATCAACATCGGGCTCGCTGATATCTGGGTATGTGTCTTTTGGCGTCACGCCGTCCTCTGAGCGGTTTGGCGTTTCGGGGGCGGCCTTGTTGGCTGTGGTGCTAGGGCTTGAATCCGTTGTCGGAACGCCTAGCAGTTGGCTACTGTGGCTTTGTTTGGGGGCGGAAGTGGGGAGTACTAAGGCCTCCTGTGTCAGCTCCATCAACACTGTTCCACTAAGTCCAGTGCGCTTTGCGAGGTTGGTGAACATTAACTCACGGTAAATGCCGGAGGGCAGAAGGTTGAGCATGGGCGCGGCGATTTTACTGAATCGAGCGCGGCCATCCATACTGTTGATATCGATACCTTCTGCGGCGACTTCGAAGACAAAGTCTTCCAATGGAACGCCATTTTTAATCTGAGCAAGGAAGCGTTCGGCGCCAATCTGGCGAACCAATGTGTCGGGGTCTTGTCCCTCTGCTAAGAACAAAAAGCGTATTTGGCGGCCGTCTTCCATTGATGTAAGNGCCGCCATTAGGGCGCGTTTGGCGGCGGTGCGACCGGCGTTGTCGCCGTCAAAACAAAAGACAATTTCTTGCGTGTGCTTGAAGGCCAGACGTAGATGTTCTTCTCCGCAGGCGGTGCCAAGTGTCGCGACGGCATTGCGAATGTCGTATTGCGCGAGTGCAATAACATCCATGTAGCCTTCTACGATAAGAATACGTTCGAGAGAGCGGTTTGCTTGACGGGCCTGATACAGACCATANAGCTCGCGGCCTTTCTGAAAGACTGGGGTTTCCGGCGAATTTAAATATTTTGGTTTGCTGTCGTCGAGAACGCGGCCGCCAAAGCCGATCACGCGGCCACGGTTGTCTAGAATCGGGAACATAATCCGCTCGCGAAACCGGTCGTAGCGGCGGTGGTCTTCGTCGCGTTCAATCAGCATACCGCTTTCGGTCAGGTATTCTTGGTCCGCCTCGGTTTGGCCGAGTGCCTTGAGCAGGTTGTCCCAACCGGGTGGCGCGTAACCTACGCCAAAGTCGCGGGCAATTGCACCGCTTAGGCCACGATTTTGGAGGTAGCGTACCGGGCGCTGTTTTTGGGGGTGGCTTTTTAGTTGGGTTTGATAAAAGGTGCTCGCTTTGTCGAGAATGGCGTAGAGGTTTTTCTGCCGCGATTCTTGGACGTAGTTAGTACGCGACTCTTCTCTGGGCACCTGCAAGCCGGCTAGCTTCGCGAGGTTTTCCACCGCGTCGACAAAGCTCGAGCGGTCGTACTCCATAACAAAGCCGATGGCGTTGCCAGAAGCGCCGCAACCAAAGCAGTAGTAGAACTGTTTGTCGGGGCTAACCGTAAACGATGGGGTCTTTTCGTCGTGAAAGGGGCAGCAGGCGCTGTAGTTTTTGCCCGCTTTTTTCAGTTTTACACGGGGGTCTACCACCTCGACAATATCGAGGCGGTTGAGTAGATCATCTATAAAGGTTTGCGGGATTCTGCTCATGCAGTGCTAATCATACCGAGCTTTAGGCCTGCGGTGCAGTTTCCTTTACCCAAGCTTTGTTTTCTAGGGTGCTGTACCACTCGGCTAGTGCTGGGTTCCAGTTGCGCCATTGGTAGTGGTCGAGGCGAAAGTCTAGGTATCCCAAGGCGGCGACCATAGCAATGGTGGCGATGTTGGGCTTTTTGGCGCTACCGATCATCTCCATATTGATGTGCTTGATGCCGGTTGCTAGGGCTGTTTTCCAGCGGCTCAACCAATAATCGGATTGTTCTGTTTCACGGCGATTTTCCATCACGGTATTTACCGCAGCTTCAATCAGGCCGTTGGCGAGGGCGTGGGCCGCCAATACGTCGTAGTAGTAGTCTTCTTTGCCGCAATAGAGGCTGTCGTTACCTGCCACTACGTAGAGCTCGTCCAGGTATTCGCATATCAGGGTGCTGTCGCACAGGGTGAGATCTGCATCTACCAAGGCCGGAATTTTGCCCAGCGGGTTTAGCTTGCGCAGTTCTTCGCTTTCAAAGTTGGTTTTCACCAGCTCAATGTTTGCCAGTTGCTTGGTGATGCGCAGCAGCATCATAACTTTACGAGCGGCGGGGGAGGTGGTGCTATAAAACAATTGCATGATTAAGGCTCCTTGGGAGGGTTCGCGCTGGGTCTAGCTCGGAGCGACTTTATCAGCCTGCTGAGCACGGGGTATTTTAGGCGGGGAGTTTGCCACAGCAGGGCTGGCTAGTGCTATCAGTTGTAGGCGTCAATTGTGACATTATTCGATACTAATGGCTGAAGGCATCTGAAATAATGCCTGGCACCATAACAACATCAACCTGTGCGATCTAACCATCCTAATTTGAGGCTGTGAATGAACAACAGAAAACTGTACAGACTAGTAGCCGTTGCTGCGGCTATGATCACCCCAACGACCGTGTTGGCCTTAGATAAAAAGCCAACCAATGAGGCGATTCTCGCCGAGGTCGCAATGGGCTATTCACGCATATCAATGCCAGCGCGGCTGGATTCTGTAGTAACGGTGCCAAGTTATACCTATTCGGCGCAGTCATCCCACGGTAGCTCGTATTTGGCCGGTTCATATTCAACGACCTTGGCGGAAGAGGGTGTGGTGCAAGGCGATGCCGCTGGGTCACTTAAAAACACCGATATGGAAGTTATGTTGGGTTATCGTTCCTCAAGTAATATGAATTGGTATGCGGGCTACAAAAAGGGCGAGACGGCGGTGGACTATATTGGTCGCGATGATGCTGCGGCCAGAATTGGCAGTGAGAGTTTTAACAAGTCTGGCTATTTTGCGGGCTTGGGTTACAGCATGAATATGGGGGCGCTAGGTGTTTTAACCTTGAGTGTTGAGTACAACAAGCTGGATACCGACAACCGTTTTATCTCGCTAGCNGCGACCTGTGAAGGTGATGCCTGCACCGATACAGATGGTGACACGACAGCCGGCGATACTACAACAGAGGATACAACCACCGAAGATACCGTTACTGATACTGCAGTTGAAAGTACTACAGGAAACTTTTCCGATCTGGTCGGCGATTATGAAGGTAAAGCGGATGGTTTAAACTACGGCGTTAGCTGGCAAATTCCGCTCGCAAAAAGTCTCGCGTTTAACACAACCTTTAAAATAAGAAACTACGACGAAACAATAGAATCTGAAGGGGTTGTGTATAGCGCGAGCCAAAAGCAAAGCATCTTTAATGTTGGTGTCTTGTGGGCATTTTAAATATTGGCTTTAATTTTTACTGTGCTTAAAAGGTTATTAACCATAAAGGCCTAGTCGCAAAACGAATGAAAACGAGCTGTTAAAAACGTTGTTGATTGCTAGGCAATAAAAAAGGCGAACCCTTAAATAAGGTTCGCCTTTTTTATTTTGGTGTTTTACGTTGATATTTAATGTCAGGGATCGACTACCTTTAGCACATTAAATTAGTCGATCCCCGAACGGCAAGGGCCATTAACTGGCCGAATAAAACACTACAGTTTTAATGTGTATTCCAAGTAAAACACACGGCCTGTGGCATCGTAAAGATCGTAATGAGTTTCATCGAACTTACCATTACGGTCTAACACNGGGTCTTCATTGGTGATGTTGCGTCCGCCGAGTTTGATCGTGCCGTATTGTGACGCGTCATAGCTGTAAGACAGGTTCATGGTGGTCCAGCTGTCGAGTTTTTCGCTGGTGGTCACACGTTTAGTACCTTGAGTTGCATCAGCCGGGTCAACAAACTCGATGGTATCTTGCAGGCCTGAACCGCCAACATAGTCGATAATAAAATCAACGCGGTTCTGACCCAAGCTCCAGTTTAAAGCCAATTGCGCTTTGGTTTTTGGCTGCAGGTTAAACCCCTTGGTTTCCTGCGTGGGGCCGCCAACATAAATGGGCTGCTTGTAGCTTAGGGATTGGGTTAACAAGAGATTTGAACCCAGGTGGCCGTATTTGGTATCCATACTCGCATCAAGTTGCATATCCAAACCGCTGGCTTCGAGCGTACCCTCGTTCATATAGCGGCTGTAAACAATCGGCTTGCCTCCTGAGCGGTCAACATAGGTGCCGGGTGTTTGGCTGAAGTCAAAGCCAGCAATTTCAGCGTCGAAAACATCCTGCGTTTGCGGCTGGCTGATTTTATCGTCGATGGTAATTAACCAGTAGCTTAGGTCGAGGGTAATATTTGAGTTGGCCTCCCAATTCATACCCATACTGAACGATTCCGATGTTTCTGCATCGAGATCTTTGCTGGTTTCGAAGTAGGTATCGTATTGCGAGCTACCACAGTCTTCAGGTGCAATATCGTTTAGCGAGCAGCCAAGTTGGTCGGACGCGGATTCTGCCGAGAAGGAGGCGGGGCCGTAAAGCTCATCTAGGCCGGGTGCGCGGAAGCCCTGACCAATTCTAGAACGCAGGACGATATCGTCTGTCACCACCCAACTAACACTGAGGGTTGGTGATACCGATGTGCCGTAGTCGCTGTAGGAGTCGTAACGTAATGCAGCATTAACTTCGACGCCCTCGGTAACCGGTAATAAGATTTCGCTAAACAGTGCTAGGATTTCGCGATCGCCTGTGGAGGAGTTGCCCGAGCTACCGCCAACAAAGCCGGTTTCGGAGGCGCGGTCGTATTTGTTTTGGTACGTCATGGAAATGTTTTCTACACCGGTAACGACAATAGCTTCGCCAGCGCCGAGTAGGTCGCCAACACCAAATTGCAGTTGGCCATAGCTCTTAAACATTTTGGTGTAGTTGTCTTGGGTTGTGGTGGCACTCATGGCGCCAGCACCCTCTTCCGAGAAGGGGTCGATACCCTGTGACATTACATAGTCCAAGCCGGGATACGAGAGGTAGTAATAGCCGTATTCTTTTACATCGTACTGGCTGTTTTGTAAGTACACGTCGTAACTAATATTTTCGTTAATATCGCCTTTTAATCCCATAGAGACATCAAACTGGGTGTCGGTAACATAGTTATCGCGCGGGCCTATGTTGGTCCAGCGATAGTAGCCGGTGAGTTCGTAGTCTTCGGTAATAGTGCCGGCATCGAGTAGCGCATCAATATCGAAGGGAACATCGGGGTAGTCGGCGGGCATATCGTCCCAGCTCGCCGCAGGTGGAGCAAAACGACCAAATGACTCAACGCGCGAGGCGATGGAGGTCATGTAAAAATCCATGTTGTCGTTAATCTGGTAATCAACATTTACATAGGTGCTGAGCTTGTCGAGCTCAGCTTTGTTGGCCGAAACATCGGCATAGCCATACATACAATAGGTATTTTCGTTAAGGTCGGAAGGTGCTAGCCAATCGATATCGGCATCGACCACGCCGAGAAAACCGTTGCCCTCTTGGCAACTGGTGGCGGCTTGAATGCGATCATACTCGGTGTTTGGATCCCAAATAGCGATGGATGCACCGTAAATAGAATAGCCATCGGTGTCGACATAAGCATCGATAACNCCATCGCCNTCGGTNTCTCTTGTCCANGGNGCTGTGTACTCACGGTCGCGGTCCCAGATTGGATCTCGGTGGCTGCTTTCAATAGCAAAAGTCACGTTGCCTTTGTCGCCGTCAATGCCGCCAACAAGGCTTAAGGAGTGTTCAGAGCCGTCGTCATTACTGCGGTCGCCGTAGCGTGCGCTAAACTCGATGCCGTCAACGTTTTTACGCATCATCATGTTGACCACGCCGGCTACCGCGTCTGAACCGTAAACGGCGGAGGCGCCATCAGCGAGTATGTCGACGCGCTCTACAGCCGCCATAGGGATCATGTTNACGTTGATTACTGCGGCGCCAAGGTTGGGGGAGCCAACCATGCGGCGACCGTCGATGGTTACTAGGGTACGTTCGTCGCCAAGGCCACGTAAATTTATCGTGGCGTTAGACTGTGCCGAGCTGCCGGAGCGCTCGCTGAAAGAGCCGTAGGAGTTGAGTGGAGAACTTCGCAGTACATCGGCAACCATCAGGCTGCCCAGCGCGTCTATTTCGGTCCTGTCGATACCGACTACTTGTGAACCCTGCTGGAATTCGGATCGCTTAATGTGCGACCCAGTAACGACCATTTCTTCAAGCTTATCGGAATTGCCGTCGTCGTCCTGAGCGAAACTATGTGGTGCTAGTAAACTGGAACTGGCTAAACCCAATAGGGCTGCCCTAACGGCAAGTGACAGGTGGTTTTGTTTTCTCATTGATGCGTTCTCCGTAGATTCGCTAAAGTAATTCTGACTTCACACGCTATGGTGAACCTAGTACGAAACCCTTTCTTTGAACTGGAGTAGGTTTAATGAAAATCGCATAGGTGTATGACACGTAAAATTACAAAATAGCGGTGATATTACGGTGCGATTAAAATAACCGCACCGAGATTGTGCGCAAGCCGATATGATTTATATCTTAATGCACACATTATCTTGATTCCTGCAAATTAAACGCCAGCTCTTATATGGCTGAATTGTTGATACCGGTATTGGCCGAGAAAGACAAGTACAGATGAAAATTGATGAATAAAAAAACCCGCATTAGGCGGGCTTTTCGAGACTTACTTGAACCGGTTTTAAGCGCTTACGCGTTGTAGGTGGAGGAGGAGGTGTCTCCGCCGCGGCCGGTCCAGTTGGTATGGAAAAACTCACCGCGTGGTTTGTCGGTACGCTCGTAGGTATGGGCTCCAAAGAAATCGCGCTGTGCTTGAAGTAGGTTGGCGGGTAGGCGCGCGGTGCGGTAACCGTCGAAGTACGACAAGGCCGAAGTAAGCGTAGGCGCTGGAATACCGTTAATAGTGGCTGCGGCTACAACACGACGCCAACCCGCTTGTGCGGCTTCAACTCGCTGCTGGAAGTAAGGGTCTAGCAACAGGTTCTTAAGCGCTGGGTTGTTATCGAAGGCTTCTTTGATATTGCCAAGGAACGCCGAGCGAATAATACAGCCGCCACGCCACATAAGGGCGATACCGCCATTGTTGAGCTCCCAGCCATACTCGTTAGCCGCTTCACGCATCAACACGTAACCCTGTGCGTAGGAGACGATTTTGGCTGCGAAAAGTGCGTTGCGCAGGTCTTCGATAAAGGCTTTCTTGTCGCCGTCGAAACTAGGGGTTGGGCCGCTAATCACTTTGGACGCTTCGACACGCTCTTCTTTTTGCGCTGATAAACAGCGGGCAAATACAGCTTCGCCAATCAAGGTTAATGGCACGCCCATTTCTAATGCGGCAACACCAGTCCACTTGCCTGTGCCTTTTTGACCCGCAGTGTCCAAGATTTTGTCGACCAGCGGAGCGCCGTCTTCATCTTTGGTTTTTAAAATGTCGCGGGTGATTTCGGTGAGATAGCTGTCTAGCTCGCCTTCATTCCACTCGGCGAAAACCTCATGCATGTCGTCGGCACTCATGCCCAACAGATCTTTCATCACCTGATAGGCTTCACAGATAAGCTGCATGTCGCCGTACTCAATGCCGTTGTGAACCATTTTTACAAAATGGCCTGCGCCATTTTCGCCAACCCAATCGCAGCAAGGGGTGCCGTCGTCTACTTTGGCGGAAATGCCTTGGAAAATAGGCTTAACGGATTCCCAAGCGGCTTTTGATCCGCCCGGCATAATCGAAGGGCCTGTTAGTGCGCCTTCTTCACCACCGGATACGCCTGCACCAACGAAGAGCAAACCCTTGCTTTCGCAGAGTTCTACGCGTCGATTTGTGTCAGGGAAATGGGTGTTGCCGCCATCAATAATGATGTCGCCCTTGTCTAGGTGCGGGATCAATTGTTCAATAAACGAATCGACGGGCGCGCCAGCTTTAACCATCAACATAATTTTGCGGGGTTTTGCGAGACTCTTGACTAGCTCTTCTACTGAGTGAGCACCGCGGATGCTTTTACCTGCAGCGCGACCCGCCATAAAGGCGTCAACTTTTTCGGTGGAGCGATTGTAGGCGGTCACAGTGTAACCCTTGCTCGCCATGTTAAGAATTAGGTTTTCGCCCATTACGGCAAGGCCTACTAGGCCGATATCAGAGAGTTCTTTCATAGGTAAAATCATTATCTATTGAAGGTTACAAGGGATTGAGCGGTCATTTTCTTTAGGCGTTACAGCGAGCGTTACACAAAGGTGATAGAGCCGCTTCTGCCCAGAATGCGAAGTTTTCGCGAAAATTTGCATTGTTTTCGGCGATATTGACGAAAAGTCGCTCTTTTTGGATTGGTTTGGCTGCAAATTCGGGGAGCAACTTTACCACTTCGGGGGACGGGAATAAAATTTTTTTGTGACGCGACCCTCCGTGCGCTTGCAATTAAAGTGTTTGCAAGCAAAATGCACACGGATAATAGTGGGTCGAACTTTACACTGTTGACTGGGGGATTGAGCCGCGTGATAGCGTTAATTTTGTGTGTTTCTAGGCCGAATCTAAATGCGCTGTAAATGATGCGCTAGAATGACCTCTATTAATCCAGTTGGCGCGAACTCTGCTTGTAGACATCGGCTATATTGGCTACCAAACTACCTATACTGCCAAGCCGCTAGCCACAAAGGTATAAAGCGCTTGTGCTGTACTTCTTTTGTTATCTCTTCGATTGACGGAAATCTATGCCTAAAAATCAGATGTTGGAAAAAATTTACCGCGAGGTAAAGCTGGTCATTCTTTCTCGTCAACACCCGGTAACGGGGTTGCTTCCCGCCAGTACCGCGGTCAATAACCACGGCGACTACACCGACGCATGGGTGCGCGATAACGTCTATTCGATTATCGCGCCATGGGCTTTGTGTTTGGCATTTAAGCGCTCTGGTGATGCTATTCGTGGCGATGAGTTGGAGCAGGCGACGATCAAGTTAATGCGCGGTTTGTTGCAATCGATGATGCGCCAAGCGGACAAGGTGGAAACCTTCAAGCA
>Ga0065722_100037_pt1 | contig 11613 bp, 10 predicted proteins | sample BansetMetagenome_FD_59109 | JGI IMG/M metagenome (GOLD analysis project Ga0065722, IMG submission 59109) | Bankia setacea gill microbial communities from Puget Sound, Washington, USA - Caecum Enriched | ecosystem: Host-associated > Mollusca > Digestive system > Ceca | place: United States...
TTTGAATCCATGCATATGCCGCTTGGGATACTCAGCCCTGCTGAGTTTGATGATAGCCCACGGATGATAAAAATTGAGCCTGGTGAAAAAGTGTATGTTTACACCGACGGAGTAAACGAAGCGGCAAACCCGGCGGGTGAAGAGTTTGGTAATGAACGGCTTGAGGAAATCCTCCTTGCCGGCGGTAGTGATGTTGTTAGCGCAATTACGCAGGCGGTCAATGAATTTCATGAGGGTATTGGTCAGTCGGATGACATGTCAATTGTGCAGCTTACCGGAGGGCCGCTAATTCATCGGTCACGAGAAGTTGGCGAAATAGTTGATGTGGCTGCTGACTACCACCGAGCCCAATCTTTTCCTTGGGAGTTTTCGGTACTTCTGGAGGGGGACGACCTTCGCAGTACCTCGGTNGTNAATCAGNTGATGGGTTTTGTGTCCAGTATTAATGGTATTGAACTCCATCAGGATAAAATATTTACTATTGTCAGTGAGTTATTTAGTAACGCTCTAGAGCACGGCGTGCTAGAGCTTGCATCGAGTATGAAACATACGGCGGATGGTTTTGAAGAGTACTACCAAGAGCGAGAGAAGCGCTTGGCGACATTATCTGCCGGGCAGTTTATTCGCATTAATTTGAATTATTTGTGTGGCGAACCCAATCAGATCAAACTGGCAATCAGTGATTCTGGTAACGGTTTCGACTACAGTAATTCGATGCGTAAGGCTTCGCTAAATGATGACCTGTACGGCCGTGGGTTAAGCCTGCTGTCTAGCCTGTGCTCCACTTTGGAATACAGTAATGGCGGTAGCACCGCTATAGCGGTATATGATCTTTGTCGAGAACCCTTTAAGCCTATGGAAGGCATCTAGTCATCTATCGGCAGATAATAATGATTGGTGTGCCGATTATAGTATTGCATTAATCCACACCAGTAAGTTTTTACTCACTAGGCGCAAAGCCTAAAAATACCTTAATCGGTTATTGCTATGTTTGATTTGGCGCTGAGTAAAACACTTTAGGCGTTAATTGACGCGAAAAACACCCTTTGTACAAAAAACGCACTCAGCTAGATGTGCTATACGGTATCGTTTCTCGTCTTAAATCGTCGAATCAAACTGGAAGTGCTAACAAAGAAGTCTCAAATACAGATAAACTCTTTGACACCCTCCGAAAATCTACCTTATTCTACAGCCTGATTTCTAACTTTTGCTTTAAGTGCAACAAAGTGAGCGGTCGAAAATGCTTTGTTGCGTGCATTATTTTATATATTAGCGAATAAAATAATAAATAGGTTAACTATAACCTTGGGGTTTGCCAGTGATCGGCGACGCGATAGCGTATATTCGACGGGAAGTTCGAGACTACTTGGGTGTCACAGACACCGAGGTATCAAGTGGGCATCTGCACGATTTGTCCGGTCGGGATCTTAATCCTGGCGTAAGGGTTGCGTTGGTGAACGTTGGAGCAGAGCCTACTCTCCGAAATACTTCACATGTAAAACGAAGCTTGTCGGGGCAAAGCCAGTATCTGGAGCCTCCGGTATTTGTAAATTGTCATCTAATGTTTGCCTTCGATTTTTCTTCATACCAATCTAATCTTATTCGTCTTTCAGACACTATCGAGTTTTTCCAACAGAAACCCTTCTTTGAGCCGGAAAATGCACGGGCTGAAAATCCGTTCCCTGCAGGGTTAGGCCGGCTAGTTTTTGATATGTGTTCAATGGACTTCGAGCAACTAAATCATCTCTGGGGCATATTGGGAGGCGCGTATATTCCCTCTGTACTTTATAAAGTGCGGTTAATTAGGCTTCAAGCAGGCACCGCAATTGACGGTCCTGAAGTTACCAGTATTCAGGTGTCAACGGGGTTCAAAGCACAATGAGCTTTCGCCGTGATTACCTGCCGTTGTTCAGTATCAAGTTATTGGATAATAGCGATGGTCAGCCGATCGCAGGGGGCAGTATTGTACCTACCCGTGCCGGCATGAAAAAACTGAACGACCACCAGTTGATTGCAAAATCGAGAACTTGGGGCCTGCAGGTCTATTATAGCCGGAACCCTAGGGCCGAATCGCCAGTCGTTGCTGAAGTCAGCACCCGCGTAAGGTTTGACTTTGCGCTGTACTTGCCCAGATCTTTTTATAGTGAATATTTGCCCGATATCTCAGGGGGGGAGNAGCTCCACCTGCAAAAGTTTAGAGGGGGGTGGTGCGATAGCGGTTGGTGATACAGTCAGTATTGCAGCTGGCGTAACCGTTTCTGCAAACGACGCGGTATTTCTTTTCCCCACACGCTTTGAAATAGAACAGGAAGTGCCGCCAGGGGCAACGGAGTATGAGTTGCGCGCTCAGCACGACAATACAGTGCTCGGGAGCTTCCCCGTTGAAACGCTTGGTGGTGGCGACCTACTTGAGTTTGATTTAAAAAAAATTAATAGCGGGCGTTATAGGCTTACAGCCGATACGCAGCCAGGCCTCCACACTCATATACTTGTAGACAATCAGCTGGCCTCTGAATCGCTGCAAGGAATATGCACTATATATTTGGAAACTTCACAGCAGTTGGCACCGGTGAATGGCTACCAGTATGAAGCAAGGTTTGCGACGCGTTAGCAGTAGATGTAAATGCTGGCGAAGAACAATGGACACTCCCTACAACCAATGCCTTAAAGGCGCATAAGGAAAGACTATGGCTCTTTATAAGACCCCGGGGGTTTATATTGAAGAGATTGCCAAGTTTCCGCCGGCCATTGCTGCCGTGGAAACAGCTATCCCGGCTTTTATCGGATTTACCCAAAACGCCGGCTCTCTAACCAATATTCCTACCCGCATTACATCGCTGCTTGAATATGAACAGCATTTTGGCTCCGTGCCCAATCAAGCATTTAGCGTTGCGGTTACGCAACGACAGTTAGCCTCGTCGGGCAAAATTATTGGCACCAGTGTGGCCTTTAACGGTACGCCACCGAGAATTCCTGATTATTTGCTTTATTACAGCATGCAAATGTTTTTCGCTAACGGAGGTGGTGCTTGTTATATCGTCTCTGTTGGTGATACCAGTTCAACGGCCTATGCTTCTAGCCTCTTTACGGCGGCCATAGCCAAGCTCGAAGAGTACGATGAGCCGACTCTTTACGTGTTTCCTGATGCTTGCTCCCATCGAGCCTCTCATGTGGCGTTGGATGGTGATGTAAGTGACATTGTAAACGCGGCGTTAACGAGTTGCGCCAAATTACAGGACCGTTTCACCATAGCGGATGTTCGTAACGCAATTGTCGGTGGTACAGATACAAATGCCGAAGTTAATTCAGCATTCAGAAGTGCAACGCTCTCAGATAAAGATATTGTGAAATATGGTGCGGCTTATTTCCCCTATTTGGATACCAATATCAATTTTATAACCACCGATGCGAGCATTCAAATTGCTACCCATACCGTTGTTAGTATTGCGGATGATGGCTCTGAAACGTCTGGTGCGGGTGTAATCGTTGCGGATACTGCGATTAATGATCCATCGATAATTAACGGCCAAACGGAAGTGTATAACGCTGTNAAATCGTTTATCCGGGTTAACGCGAAAGTCACGNTACCACCTTCCGGTGCAGTAGCCGGTATTTACGCACGGGTGGATGGAAGTCGTGGAGTTTGGAAAGCCCCCGCCAATGTTGGTGTTGCCATGGCCGCTAAACCGGCTGTAACCGTGACGAATGACCTCAACGATGACCTGAACGTGGATGCTACTTCGGGTAAATCGGTAAATGCGATACGCTCTTTTGCCGGTAAGGGCATACTTGTATGGGGCGCACGAACACTTGCCGGTAATGATAATGAATGGCGTTACGTACCTGTAAGACGCTTTTTTAATTTTGTAGAAGAGTCCGTTAAAAAGGCCACCTCGGCATTTGTATTCGAACCCAACGATGCAAACACTTGGGCAAAAGTTCGTACAATGATCGAGAATTTTCTGGTTTTGCANTGGCGAGACGGAGCCTTGGCTGGGGCAAAACCTGAAGATGCTTTTTACGTTCGGGTGGGGCTTAACCAAACTATGTCGGCGGACGATATTCTTAATGGGTACATGATAGTTGAAATCGGTATGGCTGCTGTTCGTCCCGCTGAGTTTATCGTATTGCAGTTCTCACACAAAATGCAGGAATCCTAATAATCACGTTAATGCGTGATTCCGAATTTACCGGTTGAGGAAAGATTATGGCGAATTATCCATTGCCCAAATTCCACTTTAAAGTGGACTGGGGCGGTCAATCTATTTCGTTTTCAGAAGTCAGTGGTCTGGATGTGGAAACAGAGGTTATTGAATACCGTCACGGTGCCAGTAGCGAGTACAGCAAATTAAAAATGCCTGGGCTGCAAAAATTCTCCAATATAACGTTGAAGCGCGGGGTTTTCCGTGGCGATAACGAATATTTTGAGTGGTACAACACTGTGAAGCTCAATACCATCGAACGGCGTGATGTAATGGTCAGCTTGTTGAACGAAGAGCATGAGCCGGTAATGGTATGGAAAATAAAAAATGCCTGGCCCACCAAAATTCAGTCAACGGATTTAAAATCTGATGGTAATGAAGTGGCTATTGAATCTGTAGAGTTGGTACACGAAGGTTTGTCGATTCAAAACGAGTAAATACCCATGAGTGACTTTTACCCGCCGGTTGGATTCCATTTTCGAGTGGAATTTGGTGTGGATGATGTTGGCGATAGCGATATCTTTTTTCGTGAGGTTTCCGGTCTTAATATGGAGCTCGAAGAGGAANCAATCGTTGAAGGTGGCGAAAATCGTTTTGTGCAAAAGCTGCCTGTTAGAGCTAAATATCCCGACTTAGTNCTTAANCGCGGCTTATTAAAAGNTTCGGCTGTTGGTAAATGGTGTCGAGCGGCCATTCAGGATCTCGACATTAAGCCGGCAACTGTATGGGTAACGCTATTAAATGAGCAACATGAACCTCTGCAAACCTATTGTTTTATTAACGCTTGGCCGAAAAAGTGGCAAATTTCCGATTTTAATGCGGAAAATAGCGAGCTGGTTGTGGAATCGATGGATCTTGCTTACCAGTATTTTACCGTCAGTTAACCCGGTGGTTAACGCGAAGAAAGTGAGGAGTTGCCATGCCGATCGTTATTCATGAGCTAGTTGTAACAGCAGAAGTGGAGCAGCGAATCAGTACCGAGGCGCAACGGCAGGGGGGNGAGCGTAGCGCTTTCGACAGAGAAGAATTGGTCAGAGAGTGTGCTGAGCAAGTAATGAAGCAATTACAGCGTGAGAGNGAGCGATAAGATTTATGTCGACAGGTCTACTCGATAAATTAAANATCATTCCTTTTTTGGATGCAGAAAGTGTGCAAGGTGGATTACCCTCCGGTCCGCCTTTCTTCGCGCAGTTTAACCCCGAAACNTTGAGTATAAAAAACGAAATTAAGCTGAACACCGAGCAAACGGCACAGGGCGCAAACGGTGCCGAAGCCAAGCAGGTTAAGGTTGAGCCGCAGGAGTTTAACTTTGATTTTTTGCTGGATGGAACGGGTGCTTCAGGGGTGTCGCTGGATGTGTTTGCGTCAATAGAGCTTTTTAAGCTTACTACCGGNTTTACCGGTGAGACCCATCGAAACCGATTTTTAGTTTTACAGTGGGGGCTATTTGTTACCACCTGTGTTTTAAAAAGTTACACCATCAACTATAAGTTATTTCGGGCAGACGGCACGCCACTGCGGGCTGTTATCTCAGCAACGTTTCTTGAACATAAATCCCTGGAGTTGCAGGACCTCATCAGTAATTTGATGTCGCCGGATGTTACTCACGTGCATAACGTTACCGAATNAGAGCACCTAGGAAAGCTGAGTTTTGATATTTATAAGCGTAGCCAGTACTACCTGCAGGTGGCAGCTGTTAATGGCTTGGATACGGTTAGAAAAATTGATGCTGGTACACAGTTAAAATTTCCTCCNCTCCGGGAGGGGAACGTGTGAATGCAATAGTACGCCCGGGCGGAAGTGATTTAACAACCTACACGCTAAAAGCTAACGGACAGGTTCTTACGGGTGACTTTAAGCTCGAGTATTTGGATGTTCGTCGCATGGCCAACCGTATTGCTACGGCAGAGATTGCTTTTATAGATGGTTCAGCATCGAGTCAGGACTTCGCCTTGAGTGCGACAGATGAAATGCGACCGGGAACTGAAATTGAAATTGCGCTGGGCTATAGCTCAAATGAAAATGTTGTTTTTACGGGTGTGTTGGTTTGCCAACAAATTAAAGTGGCCCGAGCTGGCCAGTCTCGCTTAATTCTGCGTTGCCGCGACGCTGCCTACAAATTGGCTATGGGTGCACACTCTGGTCATTACAGCGCTATTTCCGATAGCGACCTCATTAATTTACTTGCCAGTAACCAGCAGCTAGTTGCCGATGTTGAAAATACATCGGTCACCCACACCGATATTGTTCAATTAAGACAAACGGATTGGGATTTAATTGTTCAGCGAGCCGAACGTAATGGCTTGTATGTGAATACTGAGAACGGCCAGTTGCAGATAAAAAGTTTTGAACCGAGCGAGCCTGTGATCGTATTGGCTTACGGTCAAAATATTCTAGATTTGGATTTACAGCTTGACGGTGAACACCAATTTTCGGCGACTAGTGCGCAATCGTGGGCAATGGCCGAGCAGTCTAATAGCACTCAGGATGGATCTGCTAGTTTACCGCAACCGGGCGATATTTCCGCTACCGAATTGGCCCAGTCTGTTGGGCGTGAACAATTACAGTTGAGCGTAGATGGAAATGTAAACCCCCAAGCATTGCAGGCATGGGCAAATGCCGCAGTAGAGCGACAGCAGCTTTCAAAAACTATAGGTACCGTTACNTTCCAAGGTGATTCGTCTGTTGGCGTAGGTGACTGGGTGCAACTGCAAGGCTTGGGTGCGCGCTTTAATGGTTTGGCGTTTGTTGGTGGGGTGTCCCACAGTTGCTCACGCGGTAATTGGCTCACCACAATACAAGTGGGTATAAAACCCCAATGGCATATGGAGCAGGTGCAAGGTTCCGCGGGTGGTAATACTGCTTGGGAACAGCAAGCTCAGGGCGTCCACATTGGTAAGGTGGTTGCGCTAGCCAACGATCCAGACGGTGAGGAACGTATACAGGTCAAAATACCTATTCTTGGTGAAGACCATTCTGGCGTATGGTCGCGGCTTGTATGCCAAGATGCTGGCGATCAAAGGGGTAGTGTATTTCGCCCGGAAATTGATGACGAAGTAGTCCTTACTTTTGCCGATGGCGATGCGTCTCAGCCTATTGTGTTGGGTGGTTTATACAGCAGCGCACGGCCTGCACCTATAGCGGCGGATAACGACGACAATAACGAAAAAGGCTGGATAACTCGCTCAGGTATGCGTTTGGTTTTTAACGACGATGTCGTAAGTCTTACCATGGAAACCCCTGGGGGCAATGCCATCGTGATCAGTGAAGATGACGGCAGTATTGTTATTAAAGATCAGAACGACAATAGCTGCACNTTGAATAGTGATGGTATTGCTTTGCAGTCCTCTGCCAATGTCAGTATTGAAGCGGCCCAAGATGTGAGTATTAAGGGTACAAATGTGGCCATAGAATCTAGCGCAAACTTAGATTTAAAAGCAGGCGCCAATGCCTCGCTCGAAGGTGGTGCTGTAACNAAAGTGAATGGCTCACTAGTTCAAATTAATTAATAAGGTTAGAAAATGCCTCCCGCTGCACGAGTGAACGATATGCATGTATGCCCAATGACGAGCCCTGGGCCGGTGCCCCACGTTGGCGGCCCCATTCTTCCCGCTGGGGAGCCGACAGTACTTATTGCGGGCATGCCCGCAGCCCGTGTTGGCGATAGTGCTTTGTGCTCTGGCCCAACGGATTCCATTGTTGCGGGTTCGTCAACGGTGTTAATTGGTGGAATGCCTGCAGCGCGAATGGGAGATTCAACCGCCCATGGCGGCACTATTGTTGCCGGAGAACCAACGGTACTCATTGGAGGCTAGGCATGGCACTACAGGATGATATTATCGGCCGAGGCTGGAGCTTTCCACCGGAGTTCGACGGTACAAGCCATGGTATAAAAATGACTACCGGGCATGAAGATATTAATAATAGCCTGCATATTATTTTTAACACGGCGCTCGGGGAGCGAGTTATGCAACCCAAATTCGGGTGCAGCTTGCACAGCATGGTGTTCGATTCATTAAATACCGGTAACCTTGCGTATATTCGCAACATGCTCGAAACCGCTATTCTTTATCACGAACCCAGAATAGATGCCGAACCAATAACGTTTGATACCACCTCTGAGTTGGGTACGTTGCGTATACAGATTGAATACACCGTTCGTGGCACCAACTCACGCTATAACTTTGTGCACCCGTTTTACCTTAATGAAGGGAGCGGAATATGAGCCACCCCTGTCAGCGTAAAAACCCGTTGGTGCGCAGTGGCACAGACCGTAGCTCTCGCCAGCTTCCTGCCCTGGCAACGGACTATTTCGTTGCCGATGAGCGGAGCCTAGCTGATTTTATTTTATTCGCCCGGCGTTACATGGCCAATATTAAATTTTACGGTGAGGGTGCGCCCGTAGATGCCAATTGGCAGCCGTTCTTTGAGCAAGACATTAGCGTTAATTTGGCAACACTTGCCAGCTCGCCGTTAAAACCATTTGTAGCTTTTAAGGACGAGCTGATAAATTATTTAAAAAGCGCCTCCGATGAACAATTATTACGTGAGCACTTTGCGCTTTTACTGCAGCTTCCGTTACTGTTGCTCACCGAGATTAGCACCAGCAAAGAACGCATTACGCCTGGGGAACCGTTATTACGCCAAATGGAGCAATGGGCGGCAAGGGAGTTGGAAGGCGAGTTGGGGCAATTACTGAGTTTCTATCTAGGGGCTATTCAGGAGCTGGCGGGTTATGGCGATACGGCAATTGATACTACGCTGCTAAACNTGGATGCCNGTAGTGGCCTTGATCAACCGCTTATCCCCGAAAAAATACAACAACGGTTAACCGCATTAACGTGTACCCAGATGTTGGAGCAAGTATTTGATCAATTCGACGGCTTGGATGCAGGCGTTTTGGCGAGTACGGCTGCCAATACAGCGCCCTTTGAAGCTTCGAGCAATGTGGCAGAGCAAATCGAAGATGCGCTTAATTATAATTTGCTGATTAACACGGTCGAACATCTTTTAAGTGCCACACAGTTCGTAATTGATATCGCCAGTACGGCGTTGGAAGAATCTTTACAGCGTAATGACCATGAGCCTTCTTATGGGCTTTGGTTAACTTTCCTAAAACTCTACCGCCACCCACAGCAATTACTGAATCAGTTTACCGGCCGTCATCTTGAATTCTATTACCGTGATGTACTTCAGTTAAAAAACCANCCAAAACAGGGGGATAGCATCGCGTTGGTAGTGGAGTTGGCGCGTCANCATAATGAATATCTATTGCAGGCCGGTACTCGTTTTGATGCAGGTAAAGATGATGATGGAACGAAGCGTATATACGAGCTAGAAAATGATACCGTTTTTAACCAAGCGAAAATTGCACAGTTAAAAAGTTTTTATCATCATGAAATTGCTACCGAGAGCAGCGCATATGCAGCTGATGTGACCAACAGTAGCGATGGTCAAGGCGAAAAGCTTGATAAGCACGATCCCTCCTGGTTGCCCTTTGGCCCTGTTCACAGTAATAGCCTGGCAGCGCTGGGTTTTGCCGTCGCTGACGAAAAATTGCGTNTGTCGGATGGTGACAGNATTATCACGCTTAGCTTTGCTGGGGTGACCGGTTTTCCTNCACGAATACAGAATTGTCTGGCCGCGGCCCTCACGACAGAAGAAGACTGGCTGCAGCTTGATAGTAATCAGCTGACCGTTGCGCGATCTGGGAATAGTTTGGTGCTTACCATAACACTGAATGGTGGGCAGCCTGCCGTAACGCCCTATAGTGCCGATATTCATGGTTACACTTTTAATGCGTCGCTTCCTCTTTTGCGCGTATGGTTAAAGCCAGAGGCCGGTAATTTTAAGGAGTGGTTAAATTTTCGATTTGTCGAGTGCTTATTGGTAACCGAAGTTCGTAGCAGTCGAAACTATAGCCTTAGTAATGATAATGGTNNATTAGACCCGGCAAAACCATTTATGCCCTTTGGCCCTATACCAAAAGAAAATANTCATTTTATTGTCGGTGGTAAAGAACTGTTCAGTAAACCCCTATTAACAATCGAGCTTCGTCCAAAATGGCAGGAAAAGTTCGGTTGGACCTCCCATTACAGTCGNGAGCAATTCGCATATTTTGTCCGGACCGAAGTGGAGTGGCTCACAAAAGGTAAATGGGAAAAGAAGACGGAGGCGAATCGGGTTCCCTTTTTTGTACACGCCACGGACGAAGAGGCTCACGGGCTACTGGGAATTGCACTTTTGTTTCTTCTGCTTGCAGGAAAAACACTCGAGTCGCTATTTGAAGATGACGAATTCTACACATTGCTGGTCAACCTGGGGCTGCTGGGGGCTGGCATTAGTCTTCCCGTGGATAACGCCAGTACGCCATTCGATAGCTTAGACGAGCAACGCAAGGCCTCTAGCTCAACCGGGTTTGTGCGCTTTAAGTTACTGGACGCACTAGGTCACCGTCAATACGCCAAGGAGTATGCGTTATCGGTAATGGCAAAGGCACCGGGAGTAACGGGAATTGCGCAAGATGCTTCTGTGAATTATGACAATGGCATTCCGAAAGAGCCTTATACGCCGGTTATTTCAGAGCTAACCCTTAACTATAAAACCCAAAGTGGCAGGCCCAGCCAATTTATTCATCATTACCCCTTTGGCGCGTTAGCAACGGCTGCCACTAATAATAGTATTCTTCCNCCACTTAACGAGAAGGCAGAATTGTATGTTGGCTTGGAAAATGCTGAGCCTCCGCAATCAATATCGTTGCTGTTTTCGGCCGTGGAGGGCAGTGCAAACCCGCTTAAAAACCCGGCTAGCCTTCAGTGGCACTATCTTTCTGGCGACAATTGGATTGAGATTCCGACGGTGAACATCGCCGATAGCAGCGCGGCTCTCGCGGGCTCCGGTATCATTGCGTTTGAGTTGCCTANAGNCGCCGACACCCGACACGCTATTTTGCCCACGGGTCTNCATTGGTTAAAGCTTTCTGTTGCAAGCGATGCGGATGCAGTAGCGAAGCTTACGGGCATTTATACTCAGGGTGTATCGGTTAGCTGGGTAGATAATAATAACGCTAATAATATGCTTGCTACGCCACTGCCCGTAAATGCCATATCACGCCTGGTTACNCCTGATACAGCCATAAAAAGTATCTCGCAACCATTACCNTCAGTTGACGGTAAACCAGAAGAAGATAACAGNACCTTTAATTTACGCGTGAGTGAGCGATTACGNCATAAAGACAGGGCCGTAACAATTTGGGATTATGAACACCTGATTTTGCAACGGTTTCCGCAGGTTTATAAAGTGCGTTGTTTAAATCATACCGCTTTGTGTCGTGATGAAAACAAACGCGTGCTAGCAGAAAACGGCCTACACCCGGGTGCGGTACTGGTTATCCCTATTCCTAAGTTAGAGG
>Ga0065722_100035_pt1 | contig 11595 bp, 9 predicted proteins | sample BansetMetagenome_FD_59109 | JGI IMG/M metagenome (GOLD analysis project Ga0065722, IMG submission 59109) | Bankia setacea gill microbial communities from Puget Sound, Washington, USA - Caecum Enriched | ecosystem: Host-associated > Mollusca > Digestive system > Ceca | place: United States...
CCTTCTATATTCAATAAAGTTTTTTGCAGCAGTACCAATTGTGGTTGTACCGGCATTTGGTAGCGTTGGGCGGTTTTAAATAAAGATATGAGTGCTTCGCCGAAGGAAATTTCAACCAGTGGTTTTTCGAATATGGGTTCGCATACGGAGCGTATAGCCGATTCAAAACCGGCGATGGAGGTGTTGCGCGGTACCCAGCCGCTGAGTACGTGTAACTCGGCTACTTGACGGTAGTCGCGGCGAAACATGGCGAGCAGATTGCGGGCGAGGTAGTACTGGTCTTCGCGGGTGAGGGTGCCCACTATGGCCATGTCTACGGCCATGTAGCTGGGGTTTTGTGGGTTTTCTTTGGAAACGAATACGTTGCCGGGGTGCATGTCGGCGTGAAAAAAGTTGTGCTCAAACACCTGGGTAAAAAAGACTTCTACACCGCGTTCGGCTAGCAGCTTTAGGTTGTAGTCGTGTTTTTTTAGGTTTTCAACGTCAGTTACGGCGTGACCGTATATGCGTTCCAGTACCAGTACGTTGCCGGTGCTGTAGTCCCAGTGTACTTCGGGTATATACAGCATGTTGGATTTTTCGAAGTTACGCCGCAGTTGCGAGGCGTTGGCACCTTCGCGGGCAAGGTCTAGTTCGTCGAATATGGTTTCTCGGTAATCGTCTACCACCTGCACGGGGCGCAGTCGTTTGCCTTCGCTGGTGAACTTTTCGACCAGTTGGGCAATAAAGCGTAGTAGCTGGGTGTCTTTTTCAATGATAGGTTCGAGGTTGGGGCGAACCACTTTTACTACCACGTTTTCGCCGCTGTGCAATACGGCTGTGTGCACTTGTGCCACCGAGGCGGAGGCTAGTGGTTGTTTGTCGAATTCTTTGAACAGGTTGTCGACGGTGTCTTTAAGTTCGCGCTCAACAATATCGATAAAGGTGTTGCTATCGAAGGGGGCGACGTTGTCTTGCAGGTGGTCTAGCTCTTCGACTATGTCGGGCGGTAATAAATCGGGGCGGGTGGACAGTAGTTGTCCGAATTTTACAAAAATAGGACCCAACTCTTCGCACGCGTGGCGAATACGTTTGCCGCGATTTTCTTTTGGGGTGGGGTAGAGTTTATAAAGTAACAGCAGGAGTTTGAGTGTGCGTGGGCTGTAGTCGGGGTGCACGAGCTCGTCTAGCCGGTAAAGGCCAATGGTGTGCAGTATTTTGAGTAGTCGAAAAAATTTTCCCACGGTGCCTTTTACCTGTTGTTACCTATTTTTATCTGGATTTTCTGGGGCTGTGTGTTTTTTNTTTTTGGTTTATTGCTGTTTTTTAACGGCGCCAAGGTGGTTTATTTTGGCTTCCAGTCGGTCTGTTTGCTGGCGTATGCGGTCTACCGCTTCGCTGTAGTTGTTGAGTTCCGTTTGGGCGGGTATGGCCCGCAACTCTTCGGTGAGGAATTCATTTATAAAGCGCGGTGCGCGCTGGCTTCTGCTGCGAAACCAGTCGAGCGCCGCGTTGCCCGCCAGTGCCAGTTGATGTGCGGGCAGGTCGCCAATGACTGATGAGAGCGCGTCTTCCCAGTCGATATCTACATCGTTAAAAATATATTGGTATTGCTCCAGGAGGCCAACTTGCCCGGAAACCGTCACGCCACTGTTGGCTAGGCTGGAGTTTGAGCTGAATACCAGCCCGATAACGCTCAATAGTTTNCCTTCGAGTGTTGTGGTGGCTTCTAATTCCGGGTGGGCGCTGAGCTGCAGTTGGTCTTCGGCAACGGAGAGTTGCAGGAAAAGCGCTGGCTGGCTGGTGTGGATGTTTAGGTGCTTACCGGCGAGCGCGCGGAGTTTGGTGCGCGTACCTGGGTCGTAGGTTAGTGCGGCATTAATGGCCGCTTCCAGCGACATCGCCATTGCCGTCGCTAGGGTTGGATCTTGAGTGTCAGCTAACACTATTTGAACCATCTTTGTTGAAGGTTAAGGTGNGCAACCGCTGATACCGGTGCGGGCNTGCGCTGAAATAGTACGGCTAGTGGTTGCATGTTGTTCTCTTCGATGGGTAAAACCCCTTCCTCTGCTTTTGAATTAGCACTACTTCTGTCGCTCGCTCAATCACATCACTATAGGAATCATTAAGCGAGCGCTGACAGGCCTTATGCTTTTATGCCTTTGTGNAGAGCAACTACGCCGCCGGTCATGTTGTAGTACTTACACTCGGCAAACCCGGTGTTCTCCATCATGCCTTTAAGNGTGTCTTGATCGGGGTGCATACGAATACTTTCGGCCAAGTAGCGGTAGCTCTCGGCATCGCTGGTAACTAGCTTACCCATGAGTGGCAGCAGCCTGAATGAATAGGTGTCGTAGGCTTTTTCTAACAGCTTATTTTGCGGTTTGGAAAACTCTAGCACCAGCAGGCGCCCGCCGGGTTTGAGTACACGTAGCATGGCCGCCAATGCGAGGTCTTTGTCGGTAACGTTGCGCAGGCCAAAGGCAATGGTGATGCAGTCGAAGCTGTTGTCGGGAAAGGGTAAATACTGGGCGTCGGCCTGAGTGTACTGTACATTGCCGACAATACCTTTGTCGGTCAGTTTATCGCGCCCTACTTTGAGCATGGAATCGTTAATATCAGCCAGTACTACTTTACCTTCTGGGCCTACAATGCGGGCGAATTTGGCGGTTAGGTCGCCAGTGCCGCCGGCTATGTCGAGTACGGTGTTACCGGTGCGCACGCCCGAGAGTTCAATGGTGAACTTCTTCCATACACGGTGAATGCCGCCAGACATCAGGTCGTTCATTAAATCGTAACGGGAGGCCACTGAGTGGAATACATCCGCTACGCGGTCTGCCTTCTCTTCCTTGCGGACCGTTTGGTATCCAAAATGTGTGGTATTATCGTCTGCCATTTTTTTGTCCTCTCAAGGCCCGCAATTGTAGCGCAAAATGTAGGTTTGCTGGTGTTTTCTGTGCAGGGTTGAATTAATAGAGGTGGCCCTCCCTATGCCTATCACTCACTGTTCCGTATGAAATCTCTATTTGCTCGATTCCGAGTTTTAGGCCACGCCCTCGATAGTTTCTGGCATCGCAATCGCTGCTTATTGAATGTGCGCGGCTACTGGCGCTATCGCAAGTGGAAACAGCAACAGTGCTGGGTACTGGCAGCTGNCAAGCCGCTGGTTATCTTCGATTTTTCTGACAGCCTGATTGATGGTCCTCAGGGGCGGCGTTTCTATACCCTGTTTATGTTTTTTGTGCGCGCGGGCTATTTTCCTGTGTTGGTGGATAACTACCGTTTTCTCTCAACGATTAAGAAGCGCCACAAGGCTTTTTGTTTGGATGAAAGNTTTGCGTTGTNTCCTGCGAAGCGAAAAACGCATTTACCCTATGTTCTGGTTACCGATTTTGCCCGGCCACGTCTATTTACCAAGCATGTAAACGGTGAGCAAAAAGTTGTACAGCTGGATTTTCGCTCAGATTACTCTCCAGCCGAGGAGGGTTTTCCTATGCCGTTTCCTATGTTTTCGGGTATCTATCGCTCTGGTCAAGATAGCGATGCGCTGCTGAGTAACTTGCGTAAGCAAAAGCGAGATTGGTCGGTGTTTTTTGGCGGTGATGCGGCGTTGGGGAAATACAGTAAAAACACCATTGTTGATATTTATAAAAAAATACCCCGTGCGATAGCCTTGGCTTGTTTACGGAAAAATTTGCCGAGTGAATTCTGGGTAGAGCCTAAGTCCCAGCCGGAACTCGAGGCTAATATGCAGTCAGGTGTAGACGGCGTGCTCTGCGTCAGTACCCGTTACTGTAAGCTGGCTGTCCATGACTGGTTAAATACGGTTGCTCGTACGCGATTTTTCCTTGCACTGCCTGGTGTGCGTTACCCTATGTCGCACAATTTAATTGAAGCGATGGCTGTGGGAACGGTACCNATTACCGAATATCCAGAGTTGTTTTTCCCTTCGTTGCAGCATGGTAAAAACTGTTTGGTGTATAGCAGTGAGCAATCACTGGTTGAGGTGGTACAGCAGGCTATTGTAATGACGGAGGGCGAGTGGGCTGAACTTGCCAGTGGGGCGGTTGAATATTATCAGCAGTATTTACACCCGGTAACGACAATTGAGCGANTGTTGCACGGTGANAATAAGNTTGTGCGGTTGCGGTTGTTGCCATTTTTAAAAGCGGGCGGGGGTTTTGCTTAAAATTTTGTGATTTCAGCTTACGTTATTTTGGGTCAATCCATTTCACGGAGCTAATCTGAGATTCCTCCACCTTTTGTAAATACTCCGCCCACTTCTGTTCTTGTTGGGTGCCTAGCTCGTACAAATATTGCCAGGCGTATATGCCAGAGTCATGACCATCACTGAAGATTAATTTAATGGCGTAATGGCCTTGTGGCTCTATTCCTGTAATGGCAACATTTTGTTTGTTTAGCTGTAAAACCTCTTCGCCGGGGCCATGGCCTTTTACTTCTGCGGAGGGTGAGTAAACCCGTAAATATTCGGCGGGCAACTGAAAAGTCTCGTTATCAAACGAGACTTCTAGTAAGCAGGATTTACGGTGGAGCTTTATGGCGCTAGGTGTTTTGCTCATGGGCTTCTACAGAATATACCGACTCAAGTCTTCATTCTTGGCGAGTTCGCCCAGTTGTTCATCAACGAATGCCGCGTCTATGGTTATGTTGGTGTCGGCAGCGTCGGTTTCAAACGAGATGTCTTCCAGTAATTTCTCTAGTACCGTATGCAGGCGGCGGGCGCCAATATTTTCGGTGCTTTCGTTTACGTGGTAGGCGGTTTCGGCAATTCGGCGAATGCCATCTTCAGAGAAGCTGATATTGGAGCCCTCGGTGGCCAGTAGCGCCTGGTGCTGCTCGGTTAGAGAAGCGTCTGGTTCGGTAAGAATGCGTTCAAAATCTTCGGGCGTGAGGGCTTCCAGTTCTACCCGTATGGGCAACCGACCTTGTAATTCAGGAATAAGGTCTGAGGGTTTTGAAACGTGGAACGCACCGGAGGCAATAAACAGAATATGGTCCGTTTTTATCATGCCGTGCTTGGTGCTTACCGTGCAGCCTTCGATTAAGGGCAGTAGGTCGCGTTGTACACCTTCGCGCGATACATCGGCGCCCGAGGCGCCTTCACGCTTGGCCACTTTATCGATTTCATCCAGAAATACNATGCCAGTCTGTTCGGCGGCTTCTATAGCCTGCGTTTTTAGTTCTTCTTCATTAACCAGTTTTGCGGCTTCTTCATCGGTAAGTTTTTTGAATGCTTTTTTTACTGACACTTTTACTTTTTTAGTTTTGCCGGTATTGAGGTTAGAAAACATGTTTTGTAGCTGGCTGGTCATGTCTTCCATGCCGGGTGGCGACATGATTTCTACACCAACAGAGGCNGTAGAAACATCTATTTCAATTTCTTTGTCGTCTAGCTCGCCTTCGCGCAGTTTTTTGCGGAATATTTGTCGTGTACTGGATTCGTGGGTTTGCTCTTCNCCAGTACGAGCCGGGGCCAGAAGGGCATCTAAAATGCGTTCCTCAGCGGCTTCCATGGCACGGTGTTGGCACTTGGTCATTTCCTGTTCGCGGAAAAGTTTAATGGAGCGGTCTACTAAATCGCGAATAATGGATTCTACATCCCGCCCAACATAGCCGACTTCGGTAAATTTGGTCGCTTCAACTTTAATGAACGGGGCGTTTGCGAGCTTAGCTAGGCGNCGNGCAATTTCTGTTTTACCGACGCCGGTGGGGCCAATCATTAAAATATTTTTGGGCGTAATTTCGTTGCGTAATTCTTCGTTCAGCTGCATGCGCCGCCAACGGTTACGCAAAGCGATGGCAACAGCTTTTTTGGCTGCGCCTTGGCCAACTATATGTTTGTCCAGCTCGTGGACGATTTCGCGGGGAGTCATTTGAGACATGGAATAACCTTAATGCGTCTGAGTGGCACTGGAGTGGAGCTGAGCCACTCAGTACTCCAATTGTTCGATGGTGAAATTGTGGTTGGTGTACACGCAAATATCGCCTGCAATGGCCAGGCCTTTTTCAACAATTTCAGCAGCAGAGAGTTCGGTGTTGCCAAGCAGGGCTCGCGCTGCAGACTGGGCAAAGGCACCGCCGGAGCCAATAGCGATTAAATCCTCTTCTGGCTGGATAACGTCGCCGTTACCGGTAATGATCAGTGAGGCGTCTTTGTCGGCGACGGCTAGCAGCGCTTCTAGCTTGCGCAGAGCGCGGTCGGTACGCCAGTCTTTTGCCAGCTCAACGGCGGCACGAACCAGCTGGCCCCCGTGGCTTTCGAGTTTTGTTTCGAAGCGTTCAAATAGGGTAAAGGCGTTCTGCAGTGCCGCCGGCAAATCCAGCCAGGTACTTGGTCTTTGTAAAGGCGTCGCACCTTGCGTGCGTTACCTTTCATTATGGTGTTGCCGAGGGAAACCTGACCGTCACCGCCGATAACAACCTGGTTGCCTCGACGTACGGAGAGGATAGTGGTTCCGCGATACTGTTCCACTGGAAGTCCTTAAATCAATTCGGTAAGAACCTGAGAGGTGGGGGCTAGTCGGGGTTTTTCAAGTTGCGATTATTCCGCTGTTCGTTTGAGAACCAGCGCTTCGTAACGGTTAGCGACCAGCGTTGCGCGGGCTGTTTCGCGCTGTGAGCGTGATAGGAACGGACCCACCAAAACGCGGTGCCAGGTTTCGCCGTTGCGAATACGTGCTTTTTCGATTTGTGCCTCAAGATTGAGCAGGATTAGCTCAACTTTTAGCTGTTCGGCATCGTCGGCGTTTTTAAATGATGCGACCTGCAGAATGTATTCCTCTGCTGGGCTTTGCTCCGGAGATTTGCTGGAGCTGGGCTCTTCTTCCATGAAGTCTGGAATATTGACCTTGGTTTCTTTNAGGATATCGTAAAAATCGAATCGAGGCTGGGTTGTCTCGGGCTCTTTGGTTTTTTTCTTCGGGGTTTGGCTGGTAGTTGTGGTGTCCCGTTTAGCGATTTTCTGTACGGGGTCCATTTCAGATAAGCGCATGAGGAACATGACAAATGCTCCGAGTATACAGCCGGTAAAAAGCCATACCCATGCGGGTACGCGTCGGTTCGTTTTGCTTGGTGGTGCGCTTGGGCATGGTTTTAGAGTACAGCGTTTGTATTGTTGTGGTGTGTTAGTTGGCGCGTGAGAATGAGAGCGGCTCTCTGCGTGTTATATGTGGCTAGGTTTTCGGGTGCATTAAGGGGCAGCTTACTTCCCTAGCCATTGATAAATGCGTGAAGGATGTGCTGCAGCGGATAAAATACTGGTGTAGAGGGTTAACTCTACGCCAGCGAGGGGTAGCGTTTCAGCTAGCGCAAACCGTTGTTGCAGCCGGANTCGCTTACCCAGTCATTTTTGGGTATCACGACACCCTGTAAATCGTTATCCACAACAATATCGAATACATGCCAGCATTCGCTTACGGTGCCTCCGCGTGGGGAGAACACAAAGTTATTCCCCTGTGCGTTCACCTCCACTCGAGCGGGTGAGTTGGCAATGGTTCCNGTGCCGGCGAATAGCTTGACGAAGAATTCGTAGGTGCCAGGAAGAGGGAAGGCTGGAACGGTGGTGACCTCAGGGCCGAAGCTGGTGGTGTCGTCGACATCTAAAAACATGGTGATGCCGTTTACCGTGACTTCTTTGTTGCCATAGTATACATGGAAGCGCGCTGCACCTTCTGATTCTGGACCAAAGAGTTGCGAGTCTAAGTCGGCCGGGTTGCTGCCCCATGTTAGGGTGATAACGGTGGTCGCATCATCCAACAAAATACACTCATCGAGAACAAGAACGTCATCGCTTGTGATGGCTTCGGCGGTCTGGCTGCGGGTATTCATTAGACCGTAAACCAGAATATTTGACTGGGCTTTTGCTGNCACTAAAAAGTTGCCGTTTGCGTCGCTGGTACCGTAAGTTAAGCCAATATAGTTTTGCCCCTGAGTGATTACCTGGGCGCCGGCTACCCGGTTACCCAGTAAATCGACCAAGCAGCCGCTGACATTAACGGTGGAGTATGGCGTGCCAGCGCTGTATACCTGAGACAGGCTGGAAATGGTGGTTTGATAGATGCGGGTTACACCTTCAAAAGAGAGGCTGCCGGAAATCGCGTTGCCCCATGTGCCCGAGGTGTTATCGAAGGTGTAGATATTTGTGGTGCTAATAGGGGTGGATACCACACTTTCTACCGCTCGTTCAGCGACGGGTATGGCTAAGGTAGCGTTTACGCCCGCACCCAAAGACAGTTCGTTGCCGGCTGAGTCTGTCAGTGTGAATGAAATAGCACCGTAAGTTTCGAAGTTGCCGCCAGCGCTGAGCTCGTAGTGGCCGGGCAGGCTTCGCGGTTCTGAGCTGCCATCGAGCAGGGTGATCTCCGCTGTTACATCACCGGTTGGGCCTGCACCGCCAGCGGTAACCAAGCCGTTGGCTGGCACGCTTAAAACGGTTACACCGTTCAGTACAAAATCCATAATGTCTAATGGCGATGCGGTTTTGGTGCTATCAATTTGGGATAAAAAGATGCTCTGTTCAAAAATGGGGCGCTGGGCGGTTACCGTAACAATGGCTGAGTAGGGCGCGTAGCCGTCTGCTCGAACGCTTAGCACCATTCTATCGCCTATTGTTACGTTCTCGAGGCTGTAGCTGCCGTCGCTACCGGAGGTGATGTTAGCCAGTTCGCCGGCGGCATGGGTGACGCGAATGGTCGCTGCTGCAATGGCAGAGTCGGAGACAAAGTCTTTGATATAGCCGCTTAGTGACGGGCCGCCACATTCGAGGTTGGCGGTTCTATTGACTGTGATTTCGGTTTGCGCCGACGGTGTAAAGAAGCAGGATTCGCCCTCGGGAACGGATACTATGCTGGCCGTTACTTCTTGGTCATAGGAAACGCCGGAGACGGTTTGGCTGCCATCGCCACTAAAGGTCAGGTTTAGCTCACCAATACTGAGAACGACCGTACCACTGGTGCCGGTTACAGAAACGGTAATGTCTCGCTCCGTTGCCACGCCACCGTTACCACCGCCCGATATGTTCGGGTTGTCGGCTGGTGCGCCGCCGCAGGAGGCGAGCAGCAATGTGAGCAAAATCGTTATCGGCCTAACTATTGAACAGTGAGTAAACATGTAGTGTTCCCTTATTTGACTGGGGGCTCTCAGTTAGATTTTGAATGATGACTATATAATATAACAGCAGATTTGCAATTTTTTGCATATTTATCACGAATTTAGCGTCGTTTCTTAGAGCAAAAAGGTAAGTTGGCCAATTTTTTTAGTTGTACCTCATTTTAGTCGTGTTTTTGCTGCCAGTTTATTCCACGCCATCGACATCCAATGACCAACGTGTACGTTTGGCTATGGCGTGATCGGACAGTGTGGCTGTGACCTGACTCAATAGGCGATTTAACTGCTTCCTGTTGGTGCTGGTTAATTGCAGTTGATACCGATACCGGTCCTGTACTTTTTCAACCAGTGCTGGGAATGGGCCNAGAGACGTGAAAGTGGGTGATGCGGGAAATGTTTGTTGGCATAGCCTTCGGGCCAGTTCTAGCAGTTCTATGGCGTTTTCGGGGCGTTTGGACTCGGCTCTGAATATGGCCAGCTGGGTGTAGGGGGGAAGGTTGGCGTTTCTTCTTTCGCTAAGCAATTGCCGCGCAAAGGGGTGGTAGCCTTTTTGTAGTAATAGTTCGAGAATCGGGTGATCGGGGGTGTGGCTTTGAATCATGACCTTGCCCTTGTGTTCGCCTCTGCCTGCGCGCCCGGCAACCTGAACAATCAGCTGGCCGAGCTTTTCTATGCCTCTGAAGTCGGCGCTTTGTAGTCCTTGGTCGCCATCCACGATGACCACCAGAGTAATATTGGGTAGGTGGTGACCTTTGGCTAGCATCTGAGTGCCAACGGCGATACAGGGGGCACCATCGCGCAGCCGCTGAAGCGCTTCGGCAAATGCCCCTTTCTTGCTGGTGGAATCTCGGTCGATTCTGATTACGGGCCAGTGTTTAAACTGGTTTGCGAGTACTTCTTCTGTTTGTTCGGTGCCCAANCCTCTATGCATAAGCTCTGGGCTTCGACATTTGGGGCAGTGCTTGGGCACGGCTTTCTGACGGTCGCAGTGGTGGCAGCGAAGGTGGCGTGGGTGCGCATGCAGGGTTAGCTTGGCGTCGCAACTTTGGCAGGCGGCTGTCCAGCCACAATGGTGGCATAGCAGCGCGGGCGCGTAACCTCGTCGGTTTACAAACACCATAACTTGCTCGCCGGCGNTCAGGGTGTGGCCTATTTGCTCCATTGTGGTTGGGCTAAGGCCTGCGATCAGTCGCTGGTTGCGTAGGTCTTGAACCTCCAAGCTGGGGAGTTGAGTGGCACCAACGCGCTGGGTCAATCGCAGGTGCTGGTAGCGCGCCTGCAAACCATTGTTCAGGGTTTCCAGCGAGGGGGTGGCGGAGCCGAGCAGAATCGGAATGTTGTTCTGCTTTGCGCGATAGATGGATAAGTCTCTGGCGGAATAGCGGAAGCTGTCCTGTTGTTTAAAAGAGGCATCATGCTCTTCATCAATGATAATAATGCCCAGCCTTTTCATTGGGCATAGGGACGCTAGGCGTGTGCCTATCACGATTTGGGCGCTGCCATCGCGGGCTGCACACCAGTTACCTTCCCGTTCGGTTTCACTGGTATTGGAGTGCAGCTCCACAACTTCTGCGTTAAACCTGTCCCGGAATCGGGACACCGTTTGCGGGGTAAGGCCGATCTCGGGAACTAATACCAGGGCTTGCATACCCGCCTGGATAACGCGGGCAACAGCCTGCAGGTAGATCTCTGTCTTCCCGCTACCGGTTATGCCTTCGAGTAGATAGCAGCTGAACTGGTGGTAGCGAATGGCTTCAAGGGCCGCCGTTTGCTGCTCATTCAGTGTCAGTGGCGACGCCGATANGAGTGTCGTAGGTGGTTGGCTAGGTAGAGNCGATTGGGCTTGNTCTATGAGGCCTTTTCCCTGCAGTGTTTTTACCGTGGCAGGGTTGATCTTCAGCCTTTTTAGGTCGCTCTTCGATAGCTGCTGATGGACAAGTAGTGCCTGATGCAGTTTTTGTTGGTTGGGCGCGCGTTTAAGTGCGTTTTCTGGTAGCCCTTTGCCTTCTGTTGAGTGTTGCCAAAATATCGGCTTTTGTTCTGGCAGCCCTTCGCGCAGGCGTTTTGGTAGCGTTAGGTTNAGCACTTCGCCTAAAGGATAAACGTAGTAAATTGCCCCCCAATGGCAGAGGTTCATTAATTCTTGCGGTATACAGGCCTGCTCATCGAGTACGGCCTTTANCGGTTTGAGTTTTTCTAAAGGGAATTCTGAGTGTTGTTTTGTTCTTATGCATACGCCCACCAGTTCCCTGTGATTGAACGAGACCCTAACGCGCGTGCCGGGTTGAACAACCTGACTCGGGAGCGAGGTAATCGAACTGGGCGTACAGGTGGACNGGTAGGAGCAACTTCAAGAATGTTGGGCATTTACAGGGTGTGCTGTTCAAAATGGTGGCAGGGGTGGCGTATTGAGGCCGAATTATAAGTGCGACGGTAGTTTAAATCATGCCCTTGAGGAATTCAGTAGTGCAGTGTACACGAGTGGCACGG
>Ga0065722_104479_pt1 | contig 11587 bp, 7 predicted proteins | sample BansetMetagenome_FD_59109 | JGI IMG/M metagenome (GOLD analysis project Ga0065722, IMG submission 59109) | Bankia setacea gill microbial communities from Puget Sound, Washington, USA - Caecum Enriched | ecosystem: Host-associated > Mollusca > Digestive system > Ceca | place: United States...
GTACCTACCGGATAATTGTAGACCACAAGCCGGTAATTTTAATTACTGAGAGCTTCCCGCTTGTTCACTTTCAAGAAAAAAAGGATGTAACTGAGTAATAGGGCTTTGTTGAGCAAAATAGAAAGAGATATTTTCTGGCGCGCAATTCAACTCCATCACAAAAAGTGACAAGGCTCTGGTGAATACAGTATGTTGAGGCGACGCGACCTTACGATGAGCTTAGTGTGTTTAAGCCCCCGCATGAATTAGTTGGAGCTTAATTGATTTATAAGGGAATTAATATATCGAATATTTTTGGTGTTACGTGTATTCAATGTAACCTCGGAATCTTAACTGGTTACTCGAAGCTGCCTGCCGTCGGAATAACTATTTTTTTATGTAATTAATTCTGGCTTGGCCTAGCGAGTACTACTAAAACGTACTACTTGAAGAGGACCTGAACTGGCGTCCGTAAGACTCAAATTGAGATTATTTACACAATAATTTATTTTCTGATCAGTTGGAAAACACTGCTGTTCTCAGTCCATTTAGACTTCAATGGACAAAAAATACTTTAATCTGTGTCGGGCAGTCCAGCCGCAACATCTCTAAACGACTGCAAAGCGGCTTCTAGATGATCAATAATTTCTTGCTGTAATATTGCTGGTGAGGGTAGGTTGTCGAGGTTATCTAGACTATCATCCTTTAGCCAAAAAATGTCCAGGCTGGCTTTATCGCGAGCGATGAGTTCGGCATATTTATAGAATTTAAATCGTTCGGTCTCCTTGCGCTTTTTAACGTGATAGCAAGCAATAAAGTCTTGTAGGTCACTCAGCGCTAACGGGCGTTGCTTCAACGTGAAATGCTTGTTGGTGCGCAAGTCATAAAACCAAATGCCTTTTGTATGCACTTTACCGTCGCGGGGGGCTGCGTCAAAAAAGACAACGTTGGCCTTTACCCCGTTGGCGTAAAAAATTCCGGTAGGCAGACGTAAAATGGTGTGCACGTTGCAAGTTTCTAACCATTTACGGCGGATACGCTCACCAACACCACCTTCAAACAATACGTTATCGGGCAAAACTACGGCGGCTTTACCCGTGTCTTTTAGCATGGCCACAATATGCTGTAAAAAGTTTAATTGTTTGTTGGTGGTGGTGGCCCAAAAATCTTGGCGTTCGTAGGTAAGCGAATCTTTATCTTCTTCGCCTTCCTCGTTAGTAATGGTCATGCTGCTTTTTTTGCCGAATGGCGGGTTGGCTAGCACGTAATCAACAAATTCTGTGGGCTTGGTTAGTAAAGCATCGGCACGCTCTACCTCTGGCTCACCATCGATGCTACCAATGTTGTGCAAAAATAAATTCATTAAACACATACGGCGAGTTGAGGGCACAATTTCGTTGCCCCTAAAAGTGCTATCGCGCAAAAACTCTTTTTGCTTTTTGTTCAGAGTATGGTTTTCGCTAATCCATTTATAGGCACTTAAAAAGAAGCCGCCGGTACCGCAGGCCGGGTCAGCGATGGTTTTCATCGGCTCTGGTTGTACGCAGGCGAGCATGGCATTAATTAATGGGCGCGGGGTGAAGTATTGCCCTGCTCCGCTTTTGGCATCTTCGGCGTTTTTCTGCAATAAGCCTTCGTATAAATCACCTTTGGTGTCGGAGTCGAGGCTGATCCAGTTTTCTTCGTCGATCATTTTAATAATGCGTGCGAGTTTTGCCGGGTCGGGGATTTTATTCTCCGCCTTATGGAAAATAGCGCCTAACATTCCGTCGGTTTTAGCGAGCGACTTTAAGGCTTTGCGGTAATGCTCTTCGAGCTTTTCACCGGTTTTATTCGCTAACGTGGGCCAAGCGTAAGATTGAACGACATTGGTGGTGCGGCTGTAAGGGGGTTGGGAATACTCGTGGGCCATTTTCAAAAAGAGTAAATAGGTGAGCTGCTCTAAATAGTCACCATAACCTACGCCATCGTCACGAAGGGTGTGGCAATAGTTCCATACTTTTTGTACCAGGCTTGCTGCGTTCATTATTTCTGTTCCAGGTTGTGGTCACTAGGCCTGTGAGCCACATATTTCTTTTGGGCTGCGTCTATCGCACGCTGCAAACGCTCGTGTAGCAGTTGTCGTTCGGGTAATACGGTTAGGTATTCCGCCACATGGATGCCGGTAGCATCCAGTTGCAGTAGTTCTACCTGTTCTTGTCGGTTCTCGGCACACAATATGATGCCTAGCGGTGGCTCTTCACCGGCTTGGCGTTCGTGTTTATCTAGCCAGCGCAAATACAATTCCATTTGGCCTTTGTAATGGGCTTTAAAGGCACCCAGCTTTAAATCGATGGCCACCAGCTGTTTAAGGCGGCGGTTGTAAAACAACAGGTCGATGTAAAAATCGTCGTTATCAATCTGGATGCGCTTTTGCCGGGCGATAAAGGTGAAGCCCGCCCCCAGCTCTAACAGAAAGCTTTCAAGGTCGCGCAGAATAGCGTCTTCTAAATCTTTTTCAAGGTAATGATCGGTGAGGTCTAAAAAATCCAGTACATAAGGGTCTTTTAGCACCATATTGCTCGATACCTGATCTTGTTGGGCCAAACTATGCAATTCTTGCTGAATCAAGGTTTCGGGTTGTTTCGATAGCGCTGTGCGCTGGTACAGCATGGAATTGATGCGGCTAGTCAGCTCGCGTACGCTCCAGCGCTCTATTCGGCACATTTGAGCGTAAAACTCCCGCTGTAGTGGGTCGCCCATGGTAATTAGCTGCTTAAAGTGGCTCCAGCTCAATTGTGCAGACAGTGTGTGCACAATCTCCAGTTGGGGGAAGGTCTCATAGAACTGCAGCATGTAAGCTACGTTTCGGCTGCTCCAGCCACGGCCAAACTCCTCGGTTAGTTGTTGCCCCAGTGTGGCGATAATTTGTTTGCCGTATTCCGCACGCTCACCGCCTAGTACTTCTTGGTGAATGCGTTGGCCTATTTGCCAGTAAAGTTGGGTTAGGGTTGTATTTACGGCGACGGTGGCTTGTTGTTTGGCGGAAGATACTAGCTCCCTCACTTCCTGAAGAAGCAATATATTCTCTGGTTGACGTTTCATCCGATCACCCTAATCAACTCGTCAATCCAGCCATGTATATTGTCTTTATCCATCTCTTTTTCTTGTTCGAGTTGATATAGGAGAAAACCCAAATAGGCATTCTTACTTTTCGGGTGAAACCAGCGCCTTAACTTTTTTAACTCATCCTGAAAACAGGCATGTGCGCCTAGATCACCCCTCAAGTTTTTTAAATGCCATTTTTTTGCATCTCGAATAAGAGGCTTAATGAACTCCCATTGTTGAGCACGACTCTTATTCAAATTCGCTTGATCAAGGTGATAGATGATTATGGAGTACCTGACTCGCAAATCTTCATCTGAGCCACGAGGAAAGCGCGAAAATGGTTTCCCAGACTTATCAAACGATAAGAGTCGCCAATCAAGCACATTACATGGGTCTAATAAGGCTGGAACCTCATTGTCTTGATCGAGCTTGTAAAAGGCGCGATTCTCTTCAACAACTAAAGGAAAATAGCTCGACTTGCCGCCAGCTGTTCCCCTTAGGTCTTTTCTGTATTCATTACAGTGCTGGCAGGAAAACCTAAAATTTTCTAATTCAAATGCTGCCCATTTATATCCGAGATGCTCTGGTTCAATCCGGTAATTATCAATAGTGCTGCCATCTGCAGATAAACGAGCACCTTTTACGCGACCTTTGGGGCGATAATGATCAACGGCATTGTCTGTTCTCGGCATTCCTGTTTCACAATACCAACAGCGATCATGAGATACATCTGCCAACGAATCCTTTAGGTCTCGCCAAATTTGAGCTTGGTCTTCCGCTTCGATTTCGCCATTTAATAAATTTTCGGTCGCCTGCTGCGCACGCACGTCCCAACCCTCGGGCAGATCGATAAAGGCATTATCTACATGTCTCATTCGCCTTCCCCTTCGAGCAAATCCGCAATCGATTGTTTTGCAATCGCATTTCGCTCCTCAGCAGATAAGCTCAGCGCAAACGTTATAAGCTCTTGGTAGTCTTCGGTCTCAGCTCGTTGCTCCAACCGCTTTCTTCGCAAAATTAAATACCGCTGATAATCATCATCGCGCTGCATTAAATTAAAGCGATCATCATCCAACCAACGAGAAACAACTTGAAAACGGAGTTCCTGACAGGCGTTACGCTCGGGTATCGAAGCCAGTGTTCTATATATTTCCAGCCTTCGCTGAGTGCGTTTATCAAGCTGGGAGGCCAAACCGAACATATCACTCGTCACAATTCCAGAATACCCCATGCCCCTCGGGTCAAATTCTGGCAGGTGTGCGCTAATGGACAAGTCTTCCGTATCGCGATACAAAATTTGCACTTGCTCACGCGCTAACTCTGCAACAGCCAAGGGGTTATGGGTATTTAGAACGATATGACTGGAACCGCCACTGCCTTTGCCTGAATCGACAAACATTTTTAGGTATTTAAAGTAATCAACACTCCACTGCGGGTTTAGATGAGTATCTGGCTCGTCTAACAAAAACAAACCTTCTTCCTCTGCAGTAAATCGCAGCAGCCCAAGTACCGTTAACAATTGCTGCTCGCCTTCACTTAATTCTTTAAATACCACCGTACCATCATTGTTTTTGAGCTTAACGCGAATGCGTACTTCGCTGATTAGCTCAGAAACATAGGTGCTTTCTAAGTCGCGAAAGAATTCTCTGGGCGCTTTATCGCCCACCAGTTTTTTAAGAGAGGTTAAATCTTTTACATAAAGATAAAGGTATTCAAGCGTAGTGTTATTCCAGAGGCTGGTTTTTGTGCGGCGTTTTATACGGATAGGGGCAAGTGCTACATCGTATAAACGTGACAAAAAGTCTTTAACAACACCGCGCGAATTCCAAAAACGTTTGTCGCCGTCGGCGGCATTAGACTTCCACGATGGCTGATTCAACACAAACAGCACAGAGTCGATACCTACTTCGGTATCAATGCCAAAGTGATTTTCAAGAAAGGTTTTAACAAACGCTTCTTCATTTAACATAAACGCCAGCAGAGCAAATTGGCTGTGGACAGGGCGCGCATAGAATAATTGCCGCAAGCCTGGGTCTATGCCATTCCTAAGGTCTTTGTCGTAGCGTTCCAGATACGGGCGAAACACCTCATACATGCGGTCGCTATGACCGGAGTAGTAACCAAAAATATATTTAGGAACAAATTCCTCTTGACGCTTTTTAAATTCGGTAAATTTTATGGGGTGCAATGCTGCGGAGTCAGCTTCAGCTGCAGGCAAAAGATCTTGCTGCCCAGTTGGCTGGTTACTTTCTTTTGGATTTAATTCGCGAAAACTCACGGTATAGGCATTACTAGCTCTATCGGGGTCTGCATTTATTTCGATTTCTTTATCGTGGCAATAATAGCGAATAACATAGGCAAAACTGGGCTTATCTTTATTATTCCACTGATCTTTCCCCATAATAAGATCGCGAAACAAAGTAGCCAAGGCCTCCAGCACATTAGATTTACCTGTGCCATTCCAGCCGATAACCACGGTAATCCACTCATCTTCGTCAAAGTCGATACAAACGTCTTTCAGGTTTTTAAACCTTTGTTTGTCGCCTTCTTTCTCGGAGCCAATTTTTAAAGAAATTAAACGCATGGGTTTTACTCGTCCTTAAGTTTAATCATGTCGTAATCGCCGTGGCGTTCGCAGAGTATTTTTTCTGCCTTGTCGAGCCTTCTTAACTCCGCATAAAGCTCCTCAATACGATCAGTCTCTGTACCGTCGCTTACACCACAAGCGCTAAAGGCTTCTTGCGCATCCATCCAGTCGCCTTTGGCTTTTAATACTTCGAATAAAGTGTCCATTATGCTGGCCTTGTTATTGGCTTTTTTTTTAGTTCGTTTGGGTTTGGGGAGTTTTGCTTGCGCTGCGCGTTCGGCTTTGATTTTTTCTAGTAGTACGCTGGCGGGTTCATCGTCGGAATCTTGTGGCACTAACTTGCCAGAGAAGGCGTCTTTTAGGATGTTTTTACGCTGGGCTTCGCATACCTTTAATTCGTTTTCCAATGCCAGATACGTTTTCTCGTTATTGTCGATTTCAGTTGATGCAATTTTTAGGATTTCATCTTGCTCGAAAAGTGTTGGAATTTTAAAACTGATGCTCTTTAATATTTTTGTGTTTATGAAGTCTCTTGTGCTTCCCACACAGAGACTCTTAACTTGCGACAATACGTATTCGTCAGCATTAAAAAGCAAGCAAAAATAATTCGGTCGAATTACGTCTGTATTCACTCTCAATCTCATTATGTTTGTGGAGAATCTAGCTTCACCCAAATTCTCTGGAATTACGCATACCTCTCCTACAGTACCAGATCTAGAGATAACTATATCGCCTCCACGTAAATCGTACTCTTTGAGCTCGCTAGCTTTATGTTTCGTAATATGTATTTTGGAACCGGGAATAAACTTCATCCGCTTAACATTTTCAATTCCGACGACAGGAACGCCTTGGGGCTGGTGCTCGTGTTTTTTAAGCAACGTTCCAAAAGGCCCAGTTTTAGTTCCTGCTCCATCAGCTGAAATAAAAGACTCTAGCCCTGTAATAAACCACCCCTCTGGCAGTTCCGGTAATTCGCTGGTATCGGGTTGTACTGGCTCGGGGTATTTGAGTTTCCAGTCTTTGGGGGGATTTTTGCCTTTCTCTCTAAATTCGGCGAGTTTTTGTTGTTCCCAGCGTTGGCGGCGCTCATCGAGGATGCGTTGTAGCAGTTGTTGCCCTGTTTCTGTGGGTTGATTTTTGGTCGCTCCCGGCGTCCTGCCTTCCGCGACATTAGCGCGTCCTTGCGCGTCGCGCCATTCGGCGGTGAGGCTGCCTTCTACGGCGCTTTTTAATAGGGATTGGCGGTATTGGGTGAGCTTTATTTGCGCGGCTTTGAGTTCGGCTACGCCGTTATCGAGATCGGAGAGAAGTTCTTCAAGTTTTTCTACGATTCGGGTTTGTTCGTTTTTAGGCGGAAACGGCAGGCTATGAGCCATAAACGGTCCACGATTAATATGCTTCATCGTGCTGCCGTGCAAGTGCTCAGTCTTTTGTAAATCCTCGATCGCAATTTTTAACCAATAGAACAGTAATTTCTTTTCTATAAGCTTGGTTTCGGGCACGACTTTAAATATATGTTGGTTTACTAGGGCTGGGCCTCTTCTCCAAATAAAGGTATCCAAAGTTGCTGACCAACTAACTAAAATATCACCATCAACCACTTTGTATGCCGGATCAACTTCGATATCCGTTAAGTGAATAGGCTTATTTTCATCCGTTAAGTTTTGAATTCGAATAATGGGGAGTCCGGTCTCACTTCTGTGCTGAGGTTTAAAAGCGAAACCATTAATGTACTCCCCAGAATCCTCAATAGTTCCAAGCACCCAACCTTCCGGCAACGTTTCCAATTCACTCACGCCACCAACTCCCGATTTAATTCATTTATCATGGTATCTAATTCATTCTCAAATAAGCCCCAGGCTTTTTGCAGGCCACCTTTGTCGGAAAAGGGGCTGTAGTCAAAGTCGTCGCGGTTTATGCCGGCGCTGGTGGCGATATGGTCTTTTATCATGCGCAGCCACTCGGTTTGCTCGGTGGTAAAGCTGGTGGTGCGCTGGGCGTTGTGGCGGAATATCCACTGTTTAAATTGGCTGTCTACCTGTTCGGCAAAGGGTTTTAGCTCTTGCTCCAGGCCGATGGCGAATTTTACCAGGGCGATAATATCGCACAGTTGGCGCTTTTGGTTTTGGCCTTTTACTTTTGTTGCATCCGTACTGTTATGAAGGCGGCTGTAGGCACTCCAAAGTTTTTCAGTGGTGAGTAGCAGCGGCGGCTTTTGCAGTGCTTCGTGCAGTTGCTCGATCATATCAAAGGTGAGCGCTCGGCGTTGGTAGGGTTGTTGGTAAAAAAAGCTGAGGGCTTCTATTTCGTTTTTGTGTTGCTCTATAAAGCTGCGAAAGTTTTGCACTAATTGCTCGGCATTGGCGATGGCTTGTTCGCTAAAGTCGGAGACTAATAAGGTGTCTAAATTTACGTGGTCGATAATTTGCTCGCGCTCGCGGCGGGCGCTTTCGATGGTGTCGCGCAGTTTAGGGTCGTCGAAAGGAATGCAAGCTTGGTGTACCAGTTGCTCGCGGGCGGTTTCGCGCTCTTGCTCGGTTAGGGTTTCTTCGCTGCGGGTTATGCCTGCGGCTTTGGTGTTGCTTAGGGCTTGCTGGTTTATGGCGTCTGGGTCTATGGCTTTAAGTAGGTTTTTGGCCAGTTGCTGGGCGCTTTGGCCTGCGTTTTGTTCTATTTGTTTAAGGGCTTTTTTATCGGCCTGCTTGCTTAGGCGGGTTAGGCGGTTGGCCAGGCTTTGAATGGTGTCGTTATCCCGGTGGCCCATGGCCACGCCTTGCAGCAGGTCTTTTAAGGGCAAGGTGGGGTTGCGCTCCAGGGGGCGGCTTTCGGTTTTTAGGGATTTTTCTACGCCTACGGCGTCGATAAGAATAAAGCGGTCTTTGGCGCTGGTGGCGCTTTGGCTGATGCGGTGCAGCTCGTCAAAACTTAGGCTGCGCACGCCACGGCCTTTCATTTGTTCGTAGTAGCCTTTGCTGCGCACGTCGCGCATAAACAGGAGCACTTCTAACGGTTTAACGTCGGTGCCGGTGGCGATCATGTCTACGGTTACGGCCATGCGCGGGTTGAATTCGTTTCTAAAATCGCTGAGTACGGCATCTGGGTCTTTGGCGTTGTAGGTGACCTTTTGGCAAAAGTCGTTACCTTGGCCGTATTCTTCGCGCACGATTTGAATAATGTCGTCGGCGTGGCTGTCGGTTTTGGCGAAAATTAAGGTTTTGGGTACTTCGCTGCGGTTGGGGAATATTTTTTGTTCTACCGCTGCTTTCATGGCTTTAATCACTTGGCGAATCTGGCTGGTGTTTACCACGGAGCGGTCCAGCGCTTTGTTGTTGTAGGTAGTTTCTTCTTCGGTTTGGTCCCAGCGTTTTTTGCGGGTGAGTTTATCTCGGTGGTCTACCCATTCTTTGGCTTTTAGTTTGGCGCCGGCTTGGGTGATGTCGGTTTCTATCTCAAAAACGTCGTAACCTACGTTAACGCCATCGAGTACCGAATCTTCATAGCTGTATTCGGCAACGACGTTTTCGTTAAAAAAGCCGTAGGTGCGTTTGTCTGGGGTGGCGGTTAGGCCGATTAAAAAGGCATCGAAGTAGTCGAGCACTTGCTTCCATAGGTTGTAAATGGAGCGGTGGCATTCGTCGATAATAATAAAGTCGAAGGTTTCTATGGGTACGGCGGGGTTGTAGTGCACTAGCTTGCGCTGCTTTTCGTTTTGTTTAATTTCGTGCAGGGAGGTGTCTTCGGCGCTTTCGTCTATGGGCTGGCCGCTTAATATGGAGTACATGCGCTGAATGGTGCATATGCAAACTTCGGCAGCGCTATCGATGGTGTTGCTGTTTAGGCGTTGTACGATGTGGTTTTCGTGGAAAAAGCTTTCGCGGCCTTGGGGCTTAAAGGCATGGAATTCTTGCTGGGCTTGTTTGCCCAGGTTGCGGGTATCCACCAAAAACAATATGCGTTTGGCACCGCCATGGTTGAGCAAACGGTAGGCTGAGTTAATGGCGGTAAAGGTTTTACCAGCACCGGTGGCCATATGAATTAACGAACGCGGGCGGTTTTGGGCGAGCGAGGTTTCTAAACCGGTGATGGCGCTGACCTGGCAATCCCGCAGGCCTTCGGTGGGCAGAGGCGGTAAATTGTTGTGGAGTTGGTAGCGAGTGGATTCGGCTTGCTCGTACCAGCGTTGTAAAGTTTCTGGTTTATAGAAATGGAATATTTCGCGTGCGCGGGGGGCTGGGTCGCGGCCATCGGTAAAGTGAATGACTTGGCCGGTGGCTTCAAACAGGAAGGCTAAGGGCTTTTCTTGTTTGTTCCATTTGAGTTTGCTTGCGGCGTAGCGTGCGGTTTGTAGCTCTACCCCGGTGAGTATGGTTTCGTCTTTTTTAGCTTCGATTACACCGACGGGCTTGCGATTTATGTAAAGAAGATAATCCGCTGGACCGGTATCTGTAGGGTGTTCGCGCACGGCGATGCCTAAACCGGCACCAAGGTTGATTTGGCGGTAGTCTTGTATCAGCCAGCCTGCTTGCTGAAGTTTTTTATCTATGCTGTCGCGAGCGATTTGCTCTGGAGTTTGGTTAACCATTTACAGCTTTCCTTGCTCTTGTTGTTCTTTACAGAACTGCTCAAACTGCTTTTTGGCCAGCTTAGAGGGGTGGTTTTTACCATTTTCCCAGCGGTTGATGGTGGCAAAACTGACGCCAAGCTCTTTTGAGAGGTCTTCTTGGGACAGGCCTAGTTGAGCCCGAAGGTTTTTAACGGTGTTTGCGAATACGTCAGTGGTGGGTGTCATAAGAAATCCTTTGTGCACTACTGCGTCGAGCTTGCGAATCAGGCTGGAATATAGCACTTGTTATGACAGCTGTGAATGAGGTTGTTTTCTGGTGGCTGGTAGGAAATATAAATTGTGCTGCTATTTAACCCTGTTGGGCTGACCATTCGGTAGCCGCCTCGATGTGCAGGATGTTGGTACTTATAAAGAAAACAATCTCAGAATTACGTACCGTTCAGGGCTACAGAGTCTTAGCGCTGGCGTCATTGGTCTGGCGTTGCCATGGCTCATTCAAATGGAATGCCCAAGGGTCCTTTTTATACAGCGCGTTGAGGACGTGTTGGATGGTCAACCATTGGCGGTGTCGGGTTCCGGGTTTGAGCGGTTGTGTGTGTCGTTAAATACACAAAATATGCTTGAGCTGATATTGATAGGGCCCCACCTGGAATCGGCGATACAGGGTATCGGCTATGGCGGCTAGAGGTTGAAGGGAGGCAATAGCTGCTATCGCTTCAAGCTGATCAATGGGTGTGTGGCGTGCGGGTAATAAGTGACGCTTTAGGCGGTTGTAGTCTCTATAGGCGGAATCTTTTCTAATTCTGGTGGGTTTAAGGCGATGCCATTGGGCGGTGATGGACGCTAGCGTGTTAGCTTGTGCCGTTCTGGCTTTGAGTTTTGTTTGTTCTTTGTGGAGTTTGGGGTCTGTGCCTTGGGGAAATAAGGGCTCGATATTCGCCACATAGCGTGCGGGCTTACTGGAGTGTTATTGCTGGGTAGTGTCCTAGTGCGATATTGCTGCGGCTGCTGGGATGTGGCCTTGTGTAGTTAAGAACCCAGTGCTTTTTGCCGCTGGGTTTTACTCGTAGTGTTAAGCCTTCGCCGTCAGTAAGGTTATAATCCTTCTCTTTGGGCTTAGCTGCCTTGATGGCTGTATCCGTAAGTTTACCGATGAGACGTAACACCAAATCCGTGGGTTATTATCCGTGTTACGTCAGAAGCTGGATTTTACCAATCCTTATTGGGTGTTATAGAACAAAAAAACAGCCAAACCTAGTAGATTCGTGGGCTTCGGGTCTGTATTGGATTACTTAAAACAAAAAATGGTGGGCCTTCCCAGACTTGAACTGGGGACCTGCCGATTATGAGTCGGATGCTCTAACCAACTG
>Ga0065722_104481_pt1 | contig 11585 bp, 9 predicted proteins | sample BansetMetagenome_FD_59109 | JGI IMG/M metagenome (GOLD analysis project Ga0065722, IMG submission 59109) | Bankia setacea gill microbial communities from Puget Sound, Washington, USA - Caecum Enriched | ecosystem: Host-associated > Mollusca > Digestive system > Ceca | place: United States...
CCTTGCGATACTAGAACCTAAATCTAGCGCGTCTACCAATTCCGCCACGACCGCATAACCCAATTGCTACTTCAATCTACCATAAACCAAGACTTGGATTACGATAAGCCGTTGTTTTAAAAGAACAAATTCTAAAAAACCCTATCGGCTGTGTATTGAAGGGTGGCAATTGTGCCACAGTCGCCTAGGGGGTTCAACAATTAGAATTACATGCTTGCAAATCAGCCTGCCCTAGGAGGCCGGACAGGCGAAGAAAACCTTAATATTCGGGAGGAAGAGCCAGCCTAAACCCGCTCCAGAACCGTTGTTATGCCCTGCCCAAGACCAATGCACATTGTAGACACACCCAGACTAACGTCATCATCCTGCATAACAGTTAGCAAGGTGCCGGTAATTCTAGTACCCGAACATCCAAACGGGTGCCCTAGAGCTATGGCGCCACCGTATAGATTGACACGCTCGTCCATGGTATCTAGAAGGTGCAGGTCTTTCAGTACAGGAAGAGCCTGGGCGGCAAAAGCTTCATTAAGCTCAACACGCTCAATGTCATCCATGCCAACTCCCGCAAGCTTAAGCGCTTTATGGGTAGAAGGCACTGGCCCATAACCCATAACTGACGGATCAACGCCTGCCAAAGCCATTGAGCGAATTTTTGCCACCGGCGTCAGACCCAACTGTTTTGCTCGCTCGGCAGACATCACCACCATCGCTGATGCGCCATCCGTTATTTGTGAAGACGTCCCTGCGGTTACCGTGCCACCCTTGGGGTTAAATACAGGTTTGAGGGCTGAGAGAATTTCAGCGGTCGTATCCCCCCGAATCGTCTCATCATCTTCCACCAGTATCGGTGCGCCGTCCTCGTCGTGGCCGCGCATCGGAACGATTTCTCGACGAAACAAGCCCTCACGGGTCGCTTTCGCTGCTCGTTGGTGTGAGCGAGCACCAAACTCGTCCATTTGCTCCCGAGTAACGCCATGCAGTAGAGCCAGATACTCGGCCGTCAACCCCATAGACCCCGCCGCCTTTGCAATAGAAAGCCCCAAGCCAGGGTTTTGGTCTACATTTTCGTTCATATCAATATGGCCCATATGCTCAACACCACCGACCATGTAGATATCACCCAAACCAGCCATGATATTCGCCGCTGCGGTGTGCAGCGCAGACATGGAGGAGCCACATAAACGATTGACCGTTTGGCCGGGAACTGCATGGGGTAATTCAGCCCGCAAGACGATGTTACGAGCAATATTGAAGCCCTGCTCGCCCCGTTGCATCACACAACCCCACAACAGGTCATCGATATTCTCGGCCTCAATAGCAGGATTCCGCTCCAGCAGAGCATTCACCAATAAACTGCTCATATCCTCCGCTCGCAAATGCCGGAAACATCCATTCTTAGAACGTCCCATGGGGCTGCGAGCATAATCAACAATTACGACATCTCGTGCATTCAAACTCATTTTTTCACCTCATGGAGCGGGATAATAAGTGGACGGTTTTTTGGCGCGTGCCAACATGCCGGCAGTCGGCTCATATAACGGCCCAAGAGAAGCCAAGGGTTTCAAGGCCTCAATAAAATTTGCGATGCCGGTTTGGTCCAGCCAGCGGAAAATACCTCCCCGGAATGGCGGAAAGCCCAAGCCATATATTAGTGCCATATCAGCCTCTTCAACCGACGCAACGACACCCTCCTCCAAGCATCGAGCCATCTCGGTTGCCATTGGCGCCATCATACGAGCAATAATGTCCTCATCACTGAACTCCGTGGACGCAGCGACGACAGGCTTCAATAGCGCATAACTTTCGTCAGTCACATGCTTCTGTAATTTGCCTTTTTTATCCGTCGCATAGTTGTAAAAGCCCGCATTGTTTTTCTGTCCTAGTCGACCCGCTTCAAACAACACGTCGGACGCTGCTTTAAATGTTTTCGCCATGCGCTCAGGAAAACCCTCTGCCATTACCGCTTCAGCATGAACACCCGTATCGATACCAACCACATCCATCAAATATGCCGGGCCCATTGGCCAGCCCCAGCGCTCCATAACTTTATCGACTCTCTGGAAGTCTGCACCATCGCGCAACAACATGGCAAAACCAGCAAAATAGGGAAATAACACTCGATTCACCAAAAAACCAGGGCAATCATTGACCACAATAGCTTTTTTACCTAGGGCATTGGCATAAGCAACTGTGCGAGCTATCGCCTGATCCGAGCTTTTCTCCCCGCGAATAACCTCCACTAGAGGCATCGCGTGCACCGGGTTAAAGAAGTGCATTCCACAAAAATTCTGTGGGCGCTTTAAGGTCTTAGCGAGGTGGCTAATGGATATAGTAGAGGTGTTTGAGCACAGCACCGCATCTTCTTGCATATGCTGCTCAACCTCTGTGAGCACCGCTTGCTTAATTTTTGAATTTTCTACAACCGCTTCAACAACTATATCGACAGCCGAAAATTGATCATAACTGAGCGTGGGATCGATCATATTAAGAACCGAGGCCATTTTCTCCGTATCGATACGTCCACGACTGACTTGCTTGTTCAGTAACTTTGCAGCTTCGGACAAACCTAAATCTAGGCCTGCTTGGGCAATGTCTTTCATCTTTATTGGCGTACCTTTGTACGCCGACTGATAGGCGATTCCCCCACCCATAATACCTGCACCCAGCACTGCGGCCTGAGCGACATTTTTCATCGAAGCTTTCGCTACTGTCTTGGCTTTTTTAGTAACAATTTGGTCGTTAATAAACAATCCAACCAAATTGAATGCAACCGATGACTGTGCAAGTTCGGCAAAATGTTGGTGCTCTATTACAAGCGCTTCGTCTCGACCAAACTTGGCCCCCTCCTGCATTGATTTAATCGCTGTAACCGGCGCTGGATAATGATAGCCGGCTTGCGCTTTCACAAACGCCTTGGAGCTTTCGAATGCCAGCAATGCTTCTATATCGTTGTGTTTCAGTGGCGCCTTCTTACGCTCTTTTCTCAAACGATACTCTAGTTTTCCAGCAGCAGCTTGGATCAAAGTTTTTTGAGCTGAGGCACGCAGTTTATCCGGCACAATCACGCCGTCAACAACCCCCGAAGATAACGCTACACTGGCCTTCTGTTCTTTTCCTGACGCTATCCATTCCACCGCAACATCAAGGCCGGCTATCCGGGAAAGGCGGACAGTTCCGCCCCATCCGGGTATCAACCCTAACTTAACCTCCGGCAACCCGACTCTTGCCGTACTGCTCATAACCCGAAAATCACATGCCAATGAAATTTCAAGGCCGCCCCCTAGGCAATAGCCATTAATAGCAGCAACAGTAGGAAAAGGTAAATCCTCAATCCGGCAAAATAGCTGATTTGTCTGCCTGATATAATCCAGAATACTTTGCTCACCTTGGGCAAACACCGGGCCAAATTCAGTAACATCGGCTCCCACAATAAACACGTCTTTTGCACTCGACAGAAGTAAGCCTTTGACGTTTTTTTGTGCTTCAATAATACCCAAGACTTGGTTCAGTTCAGACAGAGCCAAACCGTTGAACTTGTTAACCGACTCTCCCTGTAAGTTAAACTGCAACTCTAAGAACTCCTCGTCCAGTGGGAGAAGTTGAAATGCCTTACCTTCAAATAACATGCTCACCTCAATTTTCATGAACGCAACAAACCTCGTAGAGGTCCAAATAAATACACCACTCAAACGACTGGGCGCTGCCACCAATAAAAAGACAAAATTCGATACAGGGGTACACTAATAAAATTGAACTTGACTAACACTGATCAATTCGCCTGAATCACCTATCGTTATCAACCACCCAAGCGCAGACAAGGCTCATACTGAATTCAACCGCTAAGGGCTGAAAGTATGGAGTATATTTAGCCGGTATGGGAGAATTTATACTAAAATCAGAGTAGTGGTTGTCGTTTTGGCGCCAATAACAGCTTAAAGCAAAATGTTACACGAGCACCGTGTGGTTTCCGCTATGGCCGCTGCGGCATTAAGCACCTACCGTTAACGACCGTCAAAAAGCTTTCAGGAATTACAAGCGCCTATCGCTAAAAGAAACCGATATCACAATGCAATCGCTTTCATTATGGTTAGTTAAGCTATGGGAACGATGCAATGAGAAATGAAAGCCCTCACCGACAGTCAGCTCGTATTCATTTCCATCAAGCTTTAAGGTGAGGCCACCTGAAACAACAATTCCACCAACAAATCCCTTTCTGATCATCCACTCCGTGGCAATATGCGCGCCTGGGGCATAACGCTGGTAGGACACATAGACACCATCTCTGCCTGCCTCTGCCAAAGGCATGATACGATTTTCAGTGCCGTCTTTGTGTATTTTAATAAAATCATTTTCGCGAAAAACGGGAGGCATTATTTCTACATTGTCCGAAAAAAACTCCTGTAAGGACATAGGAATCGCTGCCAGTATTTTCTCCAACGAACTGACAGAAGGGCTAACCTTGCACTGCTCGATCATCGACAAGGTACTATTTGTGACATCTGCTCTTCGAGCAAGCTCGCGTTGGGATAAGCCCTGAAGCTTTCTCACCGCTCGTAAGCGCTCACCTAACTTGGCGCTTAAGTCGACTGAACGCCGCTCATCTTGCCGAGACTTATCCGTAAGATCCTGCTCTTGCATTGTTGATTCCCTAAGTCGGCCCGCACAGGGAGGCCTTTTTTATTAATTGCCTTCATCAAAACTGTAAGCTCTAACGCAACCAATACTGAAGTAAACTCCTATCAAAAGCCCCATTCAATGGAGCGATACTGAGATGGGGTAGCAAACCTTGAGGCATAGAAGCATCGTGTTAAAACTCGTAACCCTCATTATCACCCAAGACAATCGGATTGTCGTAACCGGGTATACGTATTTGCTCAGTAGAAATCGATATTTGTGCTTCATCAATCAAATTAGTGCCAAATTCATAAATTGGATGAAGCTCGCCTTTATCTGCTTGACCGAGGTAGGAGGCGGCGTTTGCACCTGCCACGCTCTGCTGGCGATAGAACGCGCCTAAACTTGAATGGCTATACTTTTTCTCCAAATAAGGCTTTAGGACCCGCGGTGACAAAACGGTTGCAGTTGCATTGTTACCACCAAAACCCTTCGAATTAAGAAAGGCAACATCCAAGCCGTCTGCTCCCCTTTCTATATCGGCTTTAGACAGAATTAGCCTTTCATCAAAAACATCACCCGCAACACCATTAAAGGTCTTTATGCCGGGTATAACACCTTCGGCAAAGCTGCCAAGAGCAGCGGCTAATTGATCGCCACTGGCGGGACCTAACGAATGCCCTAGGTAGGCCTTCACCGCGGCAACCGGCCATGCGTTGATACCATAGGCCTTAGCCACCTCATCAAAGATACGAGATTCAGTTACCCTGTTGTGAGGCGTACTAGAACCATGAGCATGAACAAAACTACGCTGTCGCACCGCCTCCTCCCCCAGTAGCGTCCGCGCAAGACCAACAGCCTTTGCCATAGTGATGTAATTTCCGGCTCCAGGGGCAGAAATAGATTTTTTATAGCCGTCAGCATTCACGTAGACCCCCGGCACTGCACCAAAAACCTGCGCGCCCAACTCAACAGCCAAATCATCAGCCATGAGAACAACATACTGACTCGACTCAGCCAACGTAAAACCACAATTTTCCCCAAACGGCCGACTGGCTTTCCGATGGTTGGGCACAGCATCCAGCGGCAGATTGTCGAGCTTTAGCAAGTCCGCATCGGTAGCCAAAGCACTCATGGCTGAATACCCGTCCATAACCTCTGGAATAATCGGTGCTTCACTCGCCCCTACCATCACAACCTTCCGGCGGCCACTGCGAATATCCTCCACGCCTTGGCGAAGGTTGTATAAAAACGTCGCGCAAGCACCGGTAACGCCCCCAGTAGCCCCCACACTTCCCAGTACATAAGCATTAATAAAGTCAGCTGGCATGGTATTCAGGCCCATTGCCAGTTGCTTTGACGTAACCCGTGTCGCCAGCTGGCGAGATCGCATCATGCCCCCAAAGCCTGTGCCGTCTAACTGGCTCATAACACTGCTGCTGTATACCGCAATCGCATCTGGAGATACGGTGTTAACAATTGTTTGCCATTCGATACCCATCGATTTAAGTGCATCACTCGCGCCGAGCACGGCTAGCTGAAGACCACGAGGATGATGCTGCGAGCGATAATGGCTACCCGGGTCAAACCCACTGGGTAACTGGCCTGCTGCCTGCACAGGCATCTTACTCGAACAGGAAAGCGTTAAGGTTTGGTCGCTGTCGATAGAGACCTTGTAGCGCTTACCCCCATCATCTAGTGGCTGAGCCGACCAGTGGTCAGGTAGGGGATATGGTAAGTCTTTACCCGCAATGACAAATTTTGCAGGGTGCGCGGAATCCGCTTGAAGGGTGATTTTTTTGCCTATTGGTGTGTTATTAACCGCGAAGTAAGCATTTTCGATTCTGCGCACTAAAGTGCCATCCAGCACCACTTGAGCACCGGCTTCTGGCTGCTTCATCAGGCATGCTATGGACTGTAAGGTATCTGAGCGCTGCTCTGCACTCAAGCTCTCTATCACCATGCGCCTATAGCCCTGATGACCTGAACTCCTGCCCGCAGCATTATAGCCACCGAATCCAACAATTAGGGGTAAGTAACTCGCCATAGTTTTCCCACAATAACTAAGCGCACTAGCGCTGTGTAAGTGATTCAATTGATTGGCGACCAGTTTATTGATACGAACCGCTCATCGCGCGGCCATTTTGGCCATAAAACAATGGTATATTAGCCATAACATCGCTATAAACCACAACGGGCGTCAAACAGCCATGCTCAAAATCAGTTTCCTATTGTGCGACAACATGCTCGCCTCCAGCGCAACCTTACCCATGGAACAGCTGCAAGCAGCAATGAGCCTCGCTAAAACAGGTAAAGATAAGCGGTTTAGGAGGCAAAGACTGGAGATCAGCTTGGTGTCTGCGGACGGCAAAGCCATTCAAACCCATACGGGGCTGCGCTTAAACCCCGATCACAGTATTGTAACAGCCCCAGAAGCCGATATTGTGTACCTGCCAGCGCTGTGGCGGAACCCAGAACCCATTGTGCGAAAAAACACAACCGTTCTACCATGGTTACGACAGCACTCTGAACATAATTGTTTGTTGGCCGGTGTTGGAACAGGGTGTTGGTTTTTGGCAGAAGCCGGTTTACTCGAAGGAAAAGCCGCAACAACACATTGGTACTACTTCGATGAATTCCAAAAAAAATACCCAAATATACAACTCAAACGCCATCACTTTATTACTCAGGCCGACAACCTCTACTGCACCGGAAGCGTAAACTCTCTGGCTGACCTCACCATTCACTTTATCCAACGTTACTTCAATCGACACATTGCTAATCATGTCGAACAGCATTTTTTCCACGAAATTCGCGGCGCCTATGACACCTCTCGAGCCTTCCAGCAAACCAATAACTCTCATCCAGATGAAGACATTGTACAAACACAAGTTTGGCTGCAGGACAATTACGGAAAAGAGATTAAGCTTAGCGAACTCGCGGAACAATTCGGCATGAGCACAAGAAACTTCAATCGACGCTTCAAAGATGCTACCGGCACCACTCCATTAGAGTACCTGAAGGAGGTTCGTGTGAACACGGCCAAAGATCTACTCAAGACGAGCAATCTTTCAGTAAATGAAATCAGCTTCAGAATTGGCTATCAAGATTCAGTTTATTTCACTAAGTTATTTAAACTAAAACTTGGTGTTACCCCCAGACAATATCGGACAACCGTCAGAGCCAAACTGTTTTCTCCAGACAATTGAACCCTGCACTCCGATAGTTTGCATAACAAAGAAAGACATACTTATTCAACATCCTCGACAACTGCAATAAAAGTAGTTTTCGTTGAGCAAAAACCGATGACATTTGAAACGTTCTCAAACACTGGGCTTATAAAAAATGAAGGCATCATTTTCCACAAATTCAAGAGAAGCACCCCATTGAGCGGCGACGACCGCCAATGACTGCCTAGAAAAAAAACAGATATGTGTTGGATCATTTTTATAATGCCAGCGCGTGAATGAAGGCTGATCAATAACTAGCTTACTCATTATTCCTAGCAACCCACCTGGTTTCACGCAAGCCCACATTTGCTGCAAAGTATGGTATGGCGCTCGAAGATGCTCTATCACCTCTGTCGCCATTACAAAATCATATTGCCGCCCCAACAACTTTTGATCAGGGGCGTAGAATAAGTCATAGGCATAAACCTTTAGACCCTTTTCAGCAAACATACTGGGCAATGCTGGACCTGGACCGCAACCAAAATCTAAACCCACCGCTCCCGCTTGTAATAAAGAAAGAACGGGAACCACAATACGGCCCAAAAAGCGGCGATAACCCATATCACCCACCGAATTTTCATGTTTATCATATTCGGCCTTCTCCTGTTCGAGCGGCAAATGACAGTGCTCGGGCACAAAGACTAAATGACAGCGCTCACAATTCTCATATTCACGGCGCTTATCGTGCCAGTAATATTTTACATCACGACTAAAACATAATGGGCAGACGGGTTTACTCACGGGTTTTTATCCAAATACAACAAAAAAGGGGCCAAAACCGGCCCCTATTCAATAAAAAACACAAGCTGATACTAGGGTCTACACGGAAAAACTCCTAAGCAACTTTACTTTCATTCGAATCAGTTTTTAGCTCGACACAATCCGAATCTGACTTTGCCCCCTCAAGCCGCCCCTTAGAAACCGGCGCCTCTGCACGTGCACTTATCTCAATGCTACGCGGCTTCATTGCTTCCGGAATTTCTCTCACCAACTCCACATGCAATAAACCATGTTCAAGAGAAGCACCCACAACCTTCACATAGTCTGCCAGCTGAAACCGACGCTCGAAATTTCGAGCCGCAATTCCTTGATGTAGAAACTGACGTCCCTCAGCCACCTGTAAACTTTTATTTCCGGTAACAACTAAACTATTCTGCTTTGTCTCGATCGACAATTCGCTCTGGTCAAAACCCGCTACCGCCATAGAAATTCGATACTCATCCTCACCCGTTAGTTCAATATTGTAGGGAGGATAGCTAGGTTGATTTTGTTCTGTACGTGAAAGTGTATCTAACACATTGGCCATACGATCAAAACCAATAGAAGAACGGTACAAGGGAGAAAAATCTAAATTACGCATGGTAATATCCTCATTTTGAGCAATATGTATATGTGGTTTATCTCTAAGATCAAACCAGTATGGAAGCGATCATCTCAACCTAGGGCGGGAACAAACGCCCAGCCTAGGAAAGTGAATCACTAAACCTCTTTTCAGCAGGCTCATAGTTAAAATGGGGATAGACAAAAGTAATTCAAGTAGATTTTTTGATTTTTTTAGCAAGCGCGTCTCACCACAAAGCTGTCTCCTTATACAGAAAAAAAACGTCGACATTAAACTTGAGTAACATCGGCTAACGCGCTTCCAATATCTTCGTGCTTAAAAGAGAACCCTAACGCTAAAGCCGTTTTGGGCTCAACTCGCTGACCGCCAATCAGCAGCTCATCTGCCATTTGTCCATATACGCATCTCAGCACCCAACTAGGTGTTGGCAAAATTGCGGGGCGATTCAACTGTCGTCCAAAAGCTTGAGCAAACTCAGCTTGCCGAACTGGGTTGGGCGAGGTTGCATTTATCACTCCTCTATAATCGCTAGAATCCATTGCTGACAACAAAAGATTTACAAGATCTGTAATATGAATCCAAGAAAACCATTGCTCCCCAGACCCTATCGGCCCGCCTAGAGCCATCTTAAACAATGGAAGTAACTTGCCTAAAGCCCCCCCTCCAGGCCCCAACACAACACCAATTCTGAACACGCAAACCCGTGTCCCCAATGTCGAAAATTTTTGCGCAGCAGCCTCCCACGCAGAGCAGAGCTCTGGAGCAAAGCCCTCACCCATGGGTGAGGTTTCGTCTAGAACCTGATCTTGTTGCACACCGTAATAACCAATAGCAGAGGCATTCAACAATACTTCTGGAGTATGCCCTTTAGCACTTAGCGCCTGAAAAAGACTCTCGGTTAAGCGAACTCGACTGTCACGTAAAACTTTTTTTTGACTTTGACTCCAACGCTTGTCCGCAATAGGCGCCCCAGCCAAGTTTACAACGATATCGGGAACTGTACCCGCAGGTAAGTCGGCGTAGGAGGACACAAAACGAATAGCTTTATGGCGATGGTGGCTTGGCATCCGAGTTTGCACATACAGTTGATAGTTGATGTGGCTTGAGTTTAACTCCTCAGAGTTACCAGCTGCTTCAGTACCTAGTTTTGGCAAAGGCACCGGTGATGAACGCTTAAGAAGCGCGGAGCAAAGCGCTCTACCAATAAACCCTGTACCGCCATTAATGAACACCACTTTTGATGTCATCGCTTCCTCGATTTTGTTCAAAATTATTGTAGTTTTGTGTGTATTTTTGACACTTTCTCACTAGAAACCCCTTGTTAAGCCCAAGCAGCCTTTGGCTTTCAGGGTTTTTACTCTACAGACGGGCTGCTAACCCGCCAAAACACCGCGCCAACCCTAGACACACCTATGCATCACAGCGCGCAGATACATCTGAAAGCCTCCCTTGATGTCTATTGAATACAGATCAGAAGCTCCCTAGATAAACCAAGTCGATTGCCAGCCCAAGGTATGTATAGAAATTAAGCAATCACTAAGCCACAGAATATTCGCCATTCAGCAAAACTTCTATCACGTGAAACGCCCAACCTCCCTCCCCTTCTCCGTCGCTACTTAAAGGCGTCAAACCTAGCTTGCAGGACGAACACCACTCCCCTCTCAGTAGTAGGCTATTGCGCTATAGACAACTTAGGAGCGTTTAGGCAGCAGCGATCAACTTTTAACCAACACTGCTCAGCCACGCATTTTTCCTCCCCCAGTATAACTTACGACAGAATCTTTACAGCAGTTCAGTTACATCGGTGCCAAAAGCACAGCACACTGCACAAGCCCTCATATCGCTTTATACCCTTTTCGCTATGTTTACCCTGTTGAATATTCTTAAAAAATGCTTGAAATATTACAGAAAAACGCCATGATTAGGTTGTGGGCCCACCGTTAAATAGTTTGAATCATCAATGGCGCTGATGGAGGTTTGCCTATGAAGTCCAGCACAGATGTTGTTTATCGTGATTTAGAATCTAGCTCCGCACTAAATGAAACCATTCACAAAAAAATTGAAAAACTCCACCGTTATTCAGACTCCATTCTACACAGCCGCGTAGTACTCGACAGCCCACACAAGCACAAACACAAAGGGAAAATGTTTCGAGCCTCAATAGAGCTGGGAATTAAAGGCGCTCCCATTACCGTTAGCCATGATGACCCGTCTGTACATGTCGCTGTGCGTGATGCCTTTGCAACCTGTGAGCGCAAGCTAAAAGAAGACTCAGACCGAAAAAAATCTGCGCGCCATTAACGCGTATCGGTAACGCTTTGATAGGAATAGCTCTTCTGTTTTTAGCTATATCGTAGATATCGATAAATATTTTCGTGGTTTTCGAAAAGGCTTTGGCT
>Ga0065722_104482_pt1 | contig 11540 bp, 9 predicted proteins | sample BansetMetagenome_FD_59109 | JGI IMG/M metagenome (GOLD analysis project Ga0065722, IMG submission 59109) | Bankia setacea gill microbial communities from Puget Sound, Washington, USA - Caecum Enriched | ecosystem: Host-associated > Mollusca > Digestive system > Ceca | place: United States...
CATATAAGAATAGTAAAAGATGGTGTGCGGTTTCTGCTCATCATATTCAAGGTCGGGACTCTTTACTCGCCGTTAAAGGTGTTTTTTCCGGTTAGCCTGGTGGTGTTTTTAATGGGATTTAGCTACTACGCGTTTACTTTTTTCACTGCTGGTCGGTTCACCAATATGAGTGCATTACTTTTCACCACGTCGTTAATGATATTTATGATGGGGCTTATTTCGGAGCAAATTACCACGTTGTTGTATACGAAGAAGTAGAAAACCAAGGTAGATTAAGGAACCCTGGATGTTGGGGGGATTAGATTTTTCGCTAAAATAAGCCGATGACTCTCGATTTGGTAGGGCGGTCGAATGGCTTATACACGCAAAAACAATTGAGGCCCCTATATCACCATAACTTTTCAATTAAGGTCTCGTAGTGTCACATTATTCCTTTTATCGCCAGTGTATGTCGTATCTCACCTCAAGAGAACAGCGGGACTATTACCTGGTTTTGGTGCTGGGAGTTATGTCAGCCATGGGGGAACTACTGGGCTTGGCATCGATTGTCCCTGTGATTACGGTGATTACCGGATCGGAAATGCCCGTTTATATGGATCAGCTTACTGAATATACCTCGCATGACTTGGCTGTGAGTACACTAGGTGCACTATGTATATTAACTCTAATTCTGAGCGCAATAATTAATGCGACATACTCATTTGCCAGAAATCGTTACGCTATGAGAGTTGGTGCAAGGCTTTCGACGGCGGCAATTCGGAATTACCTGTCTCAAGATCCGGTTTTATTTTGGAGTAGAAGTGAAGCCGAGTTTTCTAGGAATATTGGAGATGTAGGTGGACGAGTCTCAATGGGGGTTGTACAAAATTCTTTGCATATGGTGTCTAGGTTTGCGCTGACCGCCATTGCTGCTGCCGGACTGCTTTGGATTAACCCGCTTCTCACGGTGGCAATTTGTTTGACTTTGGCAGTGCTCTATACCCTGATTCATGTCAGTATAAAAAATTATATACAAGTAGCAACCTTAACTATATTTTCCGACTCTAAATTTCTACACCGAACTAAAATAAATTCATATAAAGCTTTCAGGTTAGCGAAAATCAGCGGGGCAGAGAATTACGTTGCGGATATTTTTTCTCATTATCGAAAGCGTTCAGCAAGGCTTTCCGCCAATATCAGCATAATGGGCGAGTTACCTAAGAATGTTATTGAAACGGCGGGTTTGGTGGTGCTTGTCGTGATGGCTCTTATTATGGATCGCTCGATAGTGTCTGATAAAATTATTCCCAATATGTCGATATTTGCGTTAGCTGCCTACCGTATTCTCCCATCGCTACAACAGATATTTCAGGGATATAATAACCTCACTGCTGTAAAGGCATTGGAGCCAACGATTGCCAATGCCCTAGAGGAAAAAATCGACAATAAGATTTCTGCGAAAGCCATGACGAATGGAGCTGAAAAAACTCAATTTAACATTCTAGAGCTAAAGACTTTAAGTTTTAGTTATCTAGCGTCTGGTCGCGAGCTTTTTAAAAGCCTCAATCAAAAAATGGAATTAAAGGGCGTCTGGGTGCTACAGGCTCCCTCAGGAGCTGGGAAAAGTACGCTGTTCGATCTGTTGATGGGCTTTCAGCGGCCAATAAAAGGCAGCGTTCAAGTCGATGGCGTTAATCTAGCAGATCTGCAAAATGAATGGTGGGAAAATATATCGTACGTTCCGTCGAGTTATGTTTCGTTTGGAAGTAGTCTAAAGTCAGAGGTTAGTTTTGGCCGTGTGGGTGAGGTCGATAACCATCGCTTAAAAGTTGCCCTCGATGTATCTGGGTTTTCAGATGTAATGAATCGGCATAATTTGACTGTGGATTCTTCACTGGATTGTCTGGACTTGTCTTCTGGAGAAGAGTCTAGGCTAATGATTGCGAGGGCTCTTTATCGAGGGGCAAATATTTTGTTTATGGATGAAGCTCTATCAAAGCTGGATCTACTGTCGGCTAAGGCCGTTCTAAGTGCTATTCAGGAAGAATATACTGGCATGTGTTTATTTATTGTCACGCATCGTATTGAAGAACTTTCCGATGTGAACTATCAATCAATACTTCTAACTTCGGACTCAAGTAAAGTGGTAGAGAGAGTAGAATAAATGAAAAAAGTTCTTTATAAGCTATTTATTAAAATACTATTGCCGTTTCGTGTTGCTATCAGGTTCGAGATTAAGCGAGAGCTGAAAGTTATTTCTGATCAGAATGCTGAAATTCTGAGAGAGCTTAAATTAATCGATAAACGTCAAAACCTTGCGCATAAAATCCAGTCTGAAGCTAGTAGATCTACGGCTAATTTTATAATCGAAAAAATGAACTCAGCAAAGCTCTTTGACGATAAACTTAAATTGATAGATTATGCTTTGGCTCTGACCAAAAATCCACGTAATGCGATAATTCTTGAGTTCGGAGTGTTTGAAGGTGAAACACTAAACTATATGGCATCAAAATGGCTTGGTAAGCTTTACGGGTTTGATAGTTTTGAAGGCCTTCCTGAAGATTGGCGGGCTGGTTTTGGAAAAGGTTTTTTTGCTACGGGTAATATACCAATAGTGCCAGAGAATGTTGAACTCATTAAAGGTTGGTTTGAAGAAGCGTTACCAAAATTTGTAGAGAGTAATGAAGAGGATATTGCAATAGTGCATATTGATTGTGACCTCTATAGCTCAACTAAGACGGTTTTTGAAGTGTTATCTGGAAGGTTGAAGCCGGGTACTTTAATTCTTTTCGATGAATACTTTAATTATCCGGGGTGGGAAATGGGAGAGCATAAGGCGATGCTTGAATTTGCTAAGTCAAAAAAAGTTGGTTTCGAATATTTGGCGTACAATCAAATGCATGAGCAGGTTTTGGTTAGGCTTATTTGACGAGTATTTAAAAAAACCTTCCTCAGATAGGTCGATTTAATAACATTTTTTTAGGTGGTTCATGAGAGTTGTTGCGGTAGTGGTAACCTATAATAGAGTAGAGCTTTTGAAAGAAACGCTCGATGCAATTCTTTCAAATAATACCCTAGTTTCTGAAATTATAGTTATTAATAATGCAAGTCAGGACGGCACAAAGCAGTACCTTCAAAATTATAAGTCAGAACAGTTATTCCCTGTGCATATGGCCTGTAATCTTGGTGGGGCAGGGGGGTTTAAATATGGTATAAAGCTTGCTGAGGAAAGAGGAGCGCAATGGATATGGTGTATGGATGACGATTGCATACCGCATTCTTCTGCATTAACAGCAATGCTAGACTCTATACCTTCTTTGGGGAGGTTCGGCGAAATTGGATATCTCGCATCAAGGGTAGAGTGGGTTGATCAAACTCTATGCTTTATGAATATTCCCGTTGCGCATTGGCTTTGGTCTGATACTCATCGAGAGGTGCCAAATGCTTCCAGAATAATTGGTTCTTCGTTTGTTTCTATACTTTTAAATACAAATGCAGTAAGAACCGTTGGGCTTCCTGTCTCTGAGTTCTTCATTTGGTTTGATGATGCTGAATATAGTAGACGGATATCATCAAAATATCCTTGCTATTTAATTTCTAATAGCGTCGTAGTACATAAAACACCCAAAAACTTCCTTCCTTTAGATTATGCTCAGCTGAACGATGACTCCCTATGGAAATATAAATATGGAATTCGTAATGAGATGAGTTTTCATGTGTATAACGGGTCTTATATGAATGCGTTGGTGTTTGTGTTTAAGAATGCTAGAAGGCTATTGAAAGAAAAGAAACATAAATATATTTTATCCGTATTGGGTGCAATCATAAGTGGTTTATGTTTTAACTATAAAAAGTACATAGAGTATTCAGGATAGGGGGGGGTATGCCACCTTTGGTTTCAGTTGTCATTCCGACATATAACTATGGGCACTACCTTCGGTCTTCGGTTCAAAGTGTATTGAGGCAAACCTACAATAATATTGAAGTTATAATTGTTGATGATGGCTCAACGGATGATACTAAAAGAGTGGTGGAGGAGTTTGGCGATAGCGTAATTTATCATTATAAGTCCAATGCAGGGTTGTCCGCTGCAAGAAATACTGGTATTGAAATTGCGAAAGGGAAGTACATACAATTTTTAGACTCAGATGATTTGCTTGGGGAGAACAGCATAGAGTCTAGGGTTGCACTCCTAGAGGTTGATGACGATGCTGCATTCGTGATTTGCCGTAATCTGTTTTTCAAGTATACGCTGGGGCAAATCCCTATACCCTGGTTGGGATGGAAGTTGCCCGATGAAGAATTATTTGCACTTGCTCTTTCATATTTTAATATAGGTCCTCCCCATGCTCTGCTTTGTAGGCTGGATGTTATCGTTGATAATCAGTTAATGTTTGATGAGTCTCTTATGGCCTGTGAAGACTATGATTTTTGGCTTAAGCTTTTCAAGGTTGGCGGTGCTCCTAAGTACTGTAATGTAGGCAGAGTCTACTACCGCAGGCACTCTCTTAGTATGTCAAAGAATATTTCACGGCAGGCGCATTTTGACAGTGTTTTAGCATATCGCGTACTCGATATGATTTCTAAAGGTGACTTTCCTGGGGACTCAAAACGCTACCTAATTACTAATTTGGCTTCTTCACTTTCGATATTTAGAGAGCTCTATTATTTAGATGAGGGCAAGGCTTTGGGGTTTTATAATAAACATATTGCTAGGCTTGTTCGAGCTCTTGATAAGGAGGCTGATGGGCACGTTGATCTTCATTTGACGGCAATTTACCGCCTTGAAATCTATGCATTGGTAATTAAATGTACCCTCAAGGACGAATCAATTTCACGAAGTGACGCTAGATCGCTATTGTCATTAAGTGCGAGTGAAACAATCCTTTTTAGGGATTTTATTGGCAGTAATGAATCATGGTTTTCTGTCGTTGTTAAAACAATTGAATTTGTGAAGTATAGATTTTTACTTCGCTTATTTCTGTTAAAGCATAGGGCGTGTGGGCTATAGTTAAATGCTTTATTGAAGGGTGCGAGTTACTTGATATGTTCTTTTTGGTTAGTGAAAAGTATAAGTTTGTTATCGGATGGTCCGCAAAATGTGGCTGCTCTAGTTTGAAGAGGTGGTATCTAAAGCTGCATGACGTTGATGCGCCCAACAATATGACGCATCAGGTTGTAGGTTACGGGGATACAGCTTATTCGAACGTTGATTGGAGGCGGAAAGGCTATTTGGCTGACTTTAAGAAGTATGCCATTGTCAGAAACCCTTATAGCCGATTGGTTAGCGGATTTACGAACAAGTATGTTAATGAGAGAATGCCGGCCAACGGCTGGAATAGTTTCCGCGAGTTTGTCGAGGTACTACATAAAGATAGATATTTTAGGAAGGTAGATAAACATCACTTTACTCCTCAGTTTTCAGAGGCATATGAAAGCTTTAGCAAGAAGGGGATGGTATTCGACAAGGTGATTGATGTTGGTGATATGCAGCAAGGGCTATCAGAAATTAGTACGGAATTATCAATTCCCCGTGTTGTAGTTCCTCACGTTAATAGAACGAGCTATAGGGAGGCAGGCGAAATTAATATGATTTCTATATCTGAAATGACCATAAAAGAATTGCAGGCTATTGAGCACATGCCTTCTTACGAACACTTTTACAATCAGCATGCTTTGAATAGTGTAAGGGAAATTTATGGTAAGGATTTTTCAGAGCTACGAAGGTATGGCATTGAATACCCGACACCGGAATTACTTGATAGCTAATTTATTTTTTCTGTCATTCTATTATATGTAGTAGCTCGTTTTATGTTTACTGTGGGGGGCTTTAATTGTCAACCGTTTGATTTTTTTTGGTTTGATTCATTAGGACAGGTAAAATTTTAATTTGATTGTGGCGTTCGCTACGTGTAAATAATCCATGAAACATGCCTTTTGCGTAGGATTTTATTTGTGCTATTCGATACTCCTCGTAAGTTAAGGTAAAGATCGAGCGTAATAATAAAGATACGCATGTATATACAGCGCTACAGTGGCCGTGAGCGAGTCTAGCGTTCCAAATCCTGTTTCTCACGTCGTAGTATCGCCTCCACGGAGGCATTTTCAAGCAGCTAAACTTTTTCCCGAAGACTTTGATGGTATAGCGAGGTATAGCTGGATGAGTTAATCTACTATTTTTTACGGCAATTAGCTTGCCTCCATTAGTTACGCATCTGATGTTCATTTCCACGTCGTCCCCAGATATGAAGTAGTCGCTATTAGGGAGCCCGATAACAGCTAGTTTCTCTTTACTGATAGCCATCCCTAGGAACGTGATAATCGAAACGTCTTCTAGTTCCGATAGCTCAGCATATCGCGATTTAGTTTGTTGGCACGTCTTGCCGTCGTTAATAATCGGCAGTGGCCAGCATAGTTCACCAGAGGCGCTGCCTTTGGATAGTGCGACACTTCCATACACGTTGTTCGGGTCGGCAGCTGCATCTGATATAGCTTGGATTGAGCCAATCTCCGGAACCGCATCATCATCGCTCATCCATACCCAATCTATTTGCTGTTCGGTTGCCAGTAATGCTCCGCGATAAAATCCTCCGGCTCCCCCTGTGTTATTTTTTTCCGTGTAATAAGAAAAATTCCCACCCCATTGGTTTTGGTGTTTCTGTAATAGTTGTAACGTATCGTCTGTGGACGCATTGTTTACTACAATGATCGAGAAAAATTCTTCTCTCATATTGTATAGACGCTCTAGCGTAATGTTCAAATCAGCGCTTCGGTTATAGGTTACAATGACTACACATATCTTAGGTGTACAATTATTCACAGTGAATTCTCGAGTGAGCGTGAAGTAAAATTATTGGCTTGACCCTGCTAGTAGCGCTTTAATCAGTCAGCGAGTTACTCATTAGTATACATATTATAGACTAATGCTCCGCCAGTTTAGCTCCGCATAATTTTGCTTGTCTGATTCTGTCGGTGCAATACAATTATATTGATTTACTAGTGTTTCATTCTTGTTCGGTAATTATTTTTTAGCAACAAATACCATTTGGTGGCAGTGGTAAGGATCTATTTTTTCTAATGGGGGCTGCATAAAGTTCGGGAGCGGGTACAGTCCAAAGCCGTATCCTTTTACACTTTTAAAGCCTGCTAATTCTAGGTACGACTTTAAGACTCTGTAGCTAAAAACAACTAAATGACGGTGGCTGGGTGTATCGCTGTCTGCGTCGCTTTGCATATTGTCAGCACTTACTTTAAATAGTTCTTCTTGTTTTAATAGCATTTCCGAATCTGGGTGTGGGCCACTTGAAGGCATTTTTCCTAGCAGAATTAATGCAGCTGTAAAAAAGGTACTTATATTAGGGGTTAATAGTATGAGAGTGCCATCATCGCTAAGAGTCCGGTAACATTCGGTAATATATCGGCACGGAAATAAGAGATGCTCTAAAACAGAAAGACCAAAAATCGTATTAAACTCATTATTGTTAAAAGGTAAAGGTTTGTTTAAATCACCATGGATGATGTTAATGTTTTTTGATCGTGCTACGTTAATAAGAGGTTGGCTCCATTCTATGCCGTGGTATTCTTCCGGTTGAATATCGGTCTCTTTTTTGAGGAGAATATATTTTTGGCCTTCGCTGGCTCCGCAATCTAAGCATTTTCCCCCTTGTTTTACGCTATTAATAATTTCTTGGTGCGCAAGCGCGTATGCTTCGGTCATAGTTCGATGGTATAGGTTTTTAAAGTACTTTTTTAGCATGATCGGCTCTTAAGGCGGGCGTTTGCAATTGGTAAGCTGCTTGAGCTTTGCGTTTGAGGATGTATCTTCAGTAGGGGGCCAAGAGGCGTGGCAGTGTCTTGCTGCGCTCTTGCAGTTTCTCGGCTCCCAATTACTAGTCAGGATAACTATAAAAATTTTAAAATAAAGCAAATCATGATCCGTAGTCAACACGGCGGCACCTGAAATAGCTTTTATTGATCTAATCTTCAGAGTCGAATTATTATCACTGTCGAATTCACTTTGCGAGGTAGATATCGTTGAGTGTATTGGCCTCAATTATAGGCTATCTCCCTCGTGTCACACGTGTTTGGTGGTGTCCATTTGACATTGTTTGCCCGTGCGTTATTCTTCTAGTGTCCTCCCATTCTATCTTAGTGCATATATAGCTATTATTAGTACTAACCATTTCTTATGTTCTTCATGGGTATCGAATTTTGTCCAAACCTAAATTCCTCGTAGTCGGTGCCGGTTTCGCTGGGGCAGTTATAGCCCGTGAGCTTGCCGACGCTATTGATTGCCATGTGGACGTTATTGATGTTCGCCCTCACTTGGCAGGTAACGCATACGAAAAAACCTGCTCCGAGACAGGGGCTAAATACCATGTGTACGGCCCGCATATTTTCCATACGAATGATGCAAGAATATATGACTACCTCTCACGGTTTACCGAGTGGCTTCCCTATAAACACAAGGTTTTAGCATCAGTTGAGGGGGTTGGGGACGTACCGCTCCCCGTAAATGCCGACACTATTAGCTTACTTACAGGTAAATCTATAGCCAATGCAGAGGAGTTGGAGGTTGTACTTGCCGAGGTAAGGGTAGATATTCCTAAGCCAGAGAATGCGTGGGAGTACGCGTTAAGTTATTACGGCGAGCAGGTTAGTGAGCTATTTTTTAGGCGCTATAGTTGGAAGATGTGGGGTATTGATTTGCGCGACCTCCCGGTATCGGTTTTGGCGCGTATTCCGTTTAGAACGGGAACTAACCCCTACTATTTCGATGACTCATTTCAGTCTATGCCAAAGGCGGGGTACACATCACTAATCGAAAAGATGTTGGATCACCCACGAATTTCAGTGTCTCTGAACGTACGGTTTTCCAAGGAAATGGAGCTGGGGTATTCCCACACTTTTTGCTCTATGCCCATTGATGAGTATTACGGATTCGAATTTGGAGAGCTCGGTTATCGCTCGATTGTGTTTGAGCACAGGCATGGTGAACAGTTTCCCCATGAGGTGCCGACAGTGAATTTTACTGATACTGGGCGCTATACCCGTAAAACAAATTGGGATCTGTACCCCGGGTTGGGCGGTGGCTGTGAAGCATTGGTTACATACGAAACGCCTTGTGACTACCGAGAAAATAATATGGAACGCTATTACCCAGTTAAAACTACCGATGGCCGATTCTCTAAAATTTATGAGTGTTATCGTGATGTGTCTAAGGCTAACGCTTCAATTACGTTTATTGGCCGTTGCGGCCAGTATCGGTATTTTGATATGCACCAAGTAGTCGCGAATAGTTTGACAATTGCGCGAAGGTTCCTATTAGCTCGTGGTTAAAGAAAATCGAGCTAAGCTATTGTGGTTGTGTAAAAAACGTTACATGCGTCAGGATGTAATAGATGACCGGTATGGTCGGCTTTTTCACTTGCCTGTGGAGCTTTCAGCCAATTTCGATGTTAGTGCGATTTGTATTGATTACAGGAGTCACGGGCGCCCGTTAGAAGTCTGTATTGATGGTGTGCGATTTGTTTCAGTTTTCTTGGGGCAATTTGCTTTCGGCGCGCTGGCTTTAGTGTTTTTTTTCCGTAAGTTGTTACTGCGAGAGAAGTATCATGTTGTGGTTTCCAGCTCTGATTGCCTTCAGGTACTACTTGGCTGTTATTTGGCAAAGCGGTTTGATGCAAAATTTATTGTAGATCTTTATGATAATTACGAATCATTTGGCCTAGCTAAACTGCCATTTGTTCGACGATATTACCGTAAGGCACTAAAGCAGGCTGACTTGGTAGTGGCTGTAAGTGGTACTTTAAAGAAATTTGTTGTCGGAAATTTCAACAAAAAATGTATTGTCGTTGAAAGTACGATTCAGGAGGGTATGTTTGCGCGCGTTGCTCCTGGTGCATTAAGCGAAAAAATTAGGGAGATTGGCGATGTGGTTGTTGGGGTTGGCGGCGGTTTAGACGCTGGGCATGACATCAACACTTTATTCGCAGCCATGAAGTCTATTACCGCGGACCATAAAAATATTCATTTTGTGTTTGCGGGTAAAGCATCTGCTGAGCTGTTGGCATGCTGTGATAGTAATATCCATGCAATCGGGCCGCTCAAGCACGCGCAGATGCCGGAATTTTTTTGTGCGCTAGACCTTACTGTTGTAGGGCTTGCGGATAACGATTTTGGGCGCTTTGCATTCCCGCAAAAAGCATATGAAATCCTTGCCTGCGAAACTCCCGTCGTCGTTGCCGATGTTGGTGCGCTGGCCGAGCTTTTTGTTGACTACCCGAATTTGCGGTACCGGCCTGGCGATTCCGAGTCTTTAGCTGAATGTATACTTATGCAGTTGGTGCAGCGTGAGGTGGTAGGGCTTAATGTCCCCACTTGGCAGCAAAAAGGATTAGTTCTAGCGGATCATATTGCTGCCTGTTTGGTCGAATAGCATTGCTATGCAGGTGTTGTGATCATATTTTCGGTAGGTCTCGAGATGTAGCGCAAAAATGTTTGAGGTGTCCGCGTCTTACTGATGTTTAGTGAGTGATGACAAGTAGTTCACAATGACTTGTGTCGGCGATTTTATTTGAGGGGGGGCATCTGATTTGTGATTTGGCAAATCGTCGAAAAATTGTGTGATTGTGTCGTTGTTGTAGTTGCTGATAACTACGTTATCGTTAATGCCTTCTTGCCGTTCGGTTGCTTCACGCATTAGGAGGCATGGCTTCCTTAAATAAAAGCATTCTTCTTGATTGCTCCCGCCGTCTGATACCACAAAGGTCGATGCTTGTATGAGTGTTACAAAATCTTTGTAGTCATAGCGTGGCCGTAATTCGATATTGCTGTTAGTCGACAATGTTTTGTACAAGTTGTAGCGTTTCAGCCGCTTCTCTGTTGGGCTATGCAATATAAATAAAAGTTTTGTGTGAGCGCTGATTTCTATAGTTTTATTGACAATAAATTCCAGTTTTTCTTTACTGAATATATTCTCAAATCTATGTATCGATACGATTCCAAACTTGATGCTAGGGATTGGAAGGTTTGGGTTGAGGGGTAGGGAGAGGATCGATTGTAGAGAGTCGTAAAGTGTATTCCCCTTGCTATCAATTTTTATACCGTTATATGACGCTACATTATTGATTGCCCATTCGCCAGGGCAAAAGAAATGATCGGTCATTTTGAAAACCAGAAGCCGTGTGATTTCCTCTGGGAAGGGGTGAAGTAAATTGTACGATCGGAGCCCAGATTCGATGTGCCCACAGCTCAGCCCAGAAAGCTTGCCCAGTATTGTTCCTAGTAGTGTTGAAAAAGTGTCGCCGTGGTTGAGCACGATACCGTCTCGGTCCTCCCGCCAGATTCTTTTTCGGTCAATGAGGCTGCGGTAGATAATCTTTATCATCCAAAGCAGCATCGCTGGTATAGAGTTAATATCTTTACCGCTGTGTAAAATTACATCGGGTTCTTTAACTCCGAAATTGTTACGCAAATCGTTTATAGTGTTTTGATGCTGCCCACTAAAAATAAAGTTGTACTCAATATTCCTATCCTGCAGCTCCCGCATTATTGGAGCC
>Ga0065722_104483_pt1 | contig 11531 bp, 8 predicted proteins | sample BansetMetagenome_FD_59109 | JGI IMG/M metagenome (GOLD analysis project Ga0065722, IMG submission 59109) | Bankia setacea gill microbial communities from Puget Sound, Washington, USA - Caecum Enriched | ecosystem: Host-associated > Mollusca > Digestive system > Ceca | place: United States...
CTATGATGATTTTTCTGATGGGCTTGATTGCAACCACAGAAGGCAGCGTATGCATTCTGCTGAGAAAAAGTGATGAGGTCACGCGCAGCTTTAAGCTCATCGTTATCTGCGCCGTTCTTGCCAGCTTGACCTTTGCCAGTATATCCGGCTACGGGGTTAGAGAAGGTACTCTCAGCATTCATTTAGCCCACGCCATTCATAGCAGCCTAATGGTTTTGATGCTGCTTTTTCTACTTGGCATCAGCTACCGAAAAATGCATGAAAACCGAGAAGCAACCGTAAAACAACATCAACAGCAACGAGCAGAATTCAAACAAACACCACAACAATCTGCCATTCTGAGCATTTTAGATGTCTCTGATGACGGCATACTGCTCGTAGATGAACGGCGACGCATAGCGTGGGCAAACCGCGGTATTGCGAATATATTTGGTTGGACAGTAGACGAACTGCTGGGCCTGCCCCTTGAAACACTGGTGCCGGAGCGCTACCGGAATGTCCATGTTGGCGTATTTCATCAATTCATGGTGTCGGGGGAATATAGCCGAGTGTTCGATGCCCAAGGAAAGGCACTGGCACTCACCAAAAGAGGCTACGAAAAACCCATTATCGTTTCTATTCACAAGCAAAAAATCACCCTAGCACAGGGCCACGCCGTTATCATGGTAAGGGAGTTAAGCGGGCTCGAAACTGAAATTGCAGACCTTAACAGCCGCGTATCAATCGACAGGCTAACCGGCCTACCCGATCGAGTAGAATTTATGCGCTTCTGTCATAAAGTTAAAACTCAGGCATTCCGAAAAGACCAACAGTTTTTGTGCTTAATGGTCATCGACCTAGACAACTTCAAACTCATTAACGATCGCTACGACCGCGAATTTGGCGACAGGGTGCTGCAAACTGTTACCACCACCCTCAAACATCGTCTGCGCAGCAGCGACCGCTTGTTCCGTTACACCGCAGACTCGTTCATTCTTATATCTGTTAACCACTCACCCAGCGAAGCCGAATTAATGGCAGAGCGCATGCGCACGTCTGTCAAAGTATCGCCAACCAAACTCGACAATAAAAATGTTTACATCACCTGCACGATAGGCGTTTACGTTACCAACGCCCGGCAGTTCGATATAGAGGCAAAAGCGGAGTACCTTATTGCCGATATTCACGCAACCAAAAATGGCGAAAAAGACCGAGTGCTAATCCTGCCCGGAGAAGTGCTTTAAGAGTGCTATACTGCCCGCCCGCGCTCCTCAAGACAGCCAAAAGGGCATTTGCACTTGACTACTCCTCCATTCAACGACCTCAGCCCGGACAAGGTTATCGATGCCATAGAAAGCATTGGCTTTATCTCCGATTTACGTGTTTTCCCACTAAACAGCTACGAAAATCGCGTATACCAATTCGGCGTTGAGGATGCCGAACCGATCATTGCCAAGTTTTACCGCCCCCATCGGTGGAGCGAGGCACAAATACTGGAAGAGCATGCCTTTTCTCTCGCCTTAGAAGAGCTGGAAGTTCCGGTTGTTCCTCCGCTCAAAAATAGTGACGGTAAAACACTGTTTCACTTCGAAGATCACCGATTTTCACTCTACCCCCGAAGAGGCGGTCACGCCCCCGATCTGGGCGACCTAGAAACCCTTTACCGACTTGGCCAGCAGCTTGGCCGCATCCATGCCTTGGGAAAAGTACAGGCTTTTGAACACCGTCCAGACCTTAACCTTCAGAGCTTTGCCACCAACAGTCGTAAATTTCTACTATCCAACGATTTTATTCCACCCAGTTTACGCGAAGCATACGACACCCTGTCTCAGCACCTTATTGATAAAATGACACCCATTTTTAGCGATGTACCCGCAAATCGTATTCGTCTCCATGGAGATTGCCACCCGGGAAATATTTTACAGCGCCCAGACTCCCTTTACCTAGTTGATCTCGATGACGCCCGAAACGGCCCTGCCATACAAGACCTTTGGATGCTGGTTTCAGGAGAGTACCCACAACGCTGCCAACAGATGGCCGAGATTATTGAAGGCTACGAGGAGTTCTGCGAGTTTGATCGCCGAGAATTAAAATTGGTGGAAAGCTTACGCACTTTGCGCTTAATGCATTATGCCGCATGGCTAGCTAGGCGCTGGGAAGACCCCGCCTTCCTCATCGCCTTCCCATGGTTTAACACCGAGCGATACTGGGCTGAGCACATCCTCGAATTACGTGAACAAATGGCGGCACTGGATGAACCCAGCTTACGGATTTCAGAATTTTAACCTGCGATAACACTTACGACAGGTTTGCTTAGATTCAATTAAGCTTGCCGGCAATGGCAGCAAGTGAGCTTAACCTGCAACCTGAATTACCCAAAACGCCAAACTGAAAGAATGCCGCAGAGCAAATTATAGGGGCTGCCTCTCCCCGACAGCCAAAACTTGCCCAATAAAAAGTGTCCGCCCAATATTGACGGTCTGCGTATAGACTATATATTTCATCTGCATCCATATTGACGAAAAGCTCAATGGGGTTTCTTTGGCAGAAGGGCCTACAAGCTCACACAGCCGGGGGAATTATATCGCTCAAAGGCAGCGGAAAACCAAGTAATGCTTTGGTTTCCGCTGCCTTTGCTTGTTAAGCTTTTTGCTTGTATATAATTTTATTATCTTCATAGTCTTTGATCATAAACTGTTTGCTGCCGAAGAAACCTTCCTCTATAGCCTGTTTAATAATACAACCCTTGTCTTGTACGAATTGATAAGCCTTTTCGAGGTCATCTGTTTCGACAAGATATAAATTTGATGCATAGGATTCCCGCTCATGATCTTGAGCAATAAATAGTTCGCCATATTCATTTTCCAATACGGCGAAATCCGGCTCTTTAATAGAGCTCTTGTACGTACATTTAAACCCGAGAAAATCTTCATACCAAGATATCGAAGTTTCAATATCACATACTTTAATTATTGGTTTCATCTAGACTCCTATTGAAGCTGAACAATAGTGGCAAGGGGCACTGAACCTAACCCGCCCAAAGGTTAATCCATTGAGAGGGTTTTTGGTCAATAGCCCCCGTTTTTGTGCTAATTAACCTTTTAACTCACTATCAAACTACCAAGCTTTATCACCGGCAAAACTAACACCGATTGACCCCCTCTCCTCGCTACAAAGACTTTACATACCCCATATCCAATGCTGATGAGATAAGCTCAGCCCCAACTCTTATTTCCACTAACGTATCCTCTTGATTAAGCATTGGCGAGCTTTGGTCAATATACGGTACAGTCAGTGCGGCAATCGCAACCCCCTTTTCCATAATGGGATAGGATAGATCAGCGACCCCTTTCACGAAGGCACTCCTCGACTGCTCGTATCCGCGAGAAGCAATTTTTCGTGCCTGCCGAACAAATCGATCGACCTCTTCCTTATCAGCGATTTTTCGAATTTTTTCGAGCCAAACAGCTTGAGTCTCTTCGGCTTGGAAAGCAAACAGTACACGTCCCGATGCGGTGTAGAGCATTGGTTTTCGGTAGCCAATCCTCACGGAATACCCGATTAAACCCGAGGCTTCTGCGCGCGCGATAACCACTATTTGATCGTCCGATTGCACCGCTATATGCACCCCCTGACCGGCAACACTTGAGATTTTTCGCATAATCGGCGCGCTAAACTCAAGTAAATCTTTAAGCGGTTGGCGTTCGACCCCCAATGTGAGTAGCTTTCGAGTGATAACGTAGTGCTCACCGGTATCAACACGCTCAATATAATTCCGAGCTTCCAGCACATGAAGCATGCGATATAACTCGGCTTTTGACCGCTGTAACGCTTCACATATTTCGGTGGCACTAAGAGGTTCAAAACTTCTAGAGAGTAATTCAATTATATCCAAGCCCTTTTCGAGAGCTGGCGCCCGGTACTTCGTAATTTCTATTGATTCTGTGGTATTTTTCACGAAAGGTTCCTGCATCAAGCTATTATCGTGGGTTCAGCCTAAGCCGCCCCACCGCACCAGATAAGTGCCTCCCCTTTGCAGGAGGCGCACGGGTACTTTAACCGAGACCTCGCTACCGAACCACAGGCAAATGACGCCCTACACCAAATGTGCAAGCCGTTACTATGGTGAGATGGTGGGAATAATACCCAGCAATTTCTTTTTAAATTCTCAAATCACCGGGCACAATAGGCCGTGACCCGGCTCAAACCAAGCTGATCGCGATAATTGCGGGCTACCCGTAGCCGGTGAAATACAGCTCTGGCTATTTTCACAACTCCAATCATCATTGATAGCGGTAAATAAAGCGAACACATCGCCGTACCAATTACACAGCTGACCGGAACCACAGGAAAAACGACTACTAGGGATAAAAATATGACTAAACAAGAAAGATTCGCGCACGATCATACAAAACAATACCCCAACACCTTTTAGAGAAAACCTCCAGCAAAGCTTTAGTCGAGCTCAGAAGACCGTTTAAACACAAACAGTCAAGGTTCACGGCCAAAAAAGATCACTCACAGCAAACGCTAACGGAATAGTAATTCACGCCCCCAGCGAAGCTCCATTGCCCTGCGCGCACTCCCACTCAAATTTTTCACCACCAACCCGTAAGAACGATCAATCATTCGTTCAATTTCAGGGGCAGGCACACTGCCATCGAGCATAATGGAATTCCAATGCGTTTTATTCATATGATAGCCAGGCAATACCGCGTCAAAAACATCTCGAAGCATCTGCGCTTCGTGAGGGTCACACTTAAGGTTGAGTCGAGCCACGTTTTTACCGCCCCGCCACTCGCAATGCGAGATAAGCCCAAACATTTTTTGTTGAACCTTAAACACCGCCGCCTCAGTACCAAAAGGGAAATCCTCCTTTGCCTCAGGCCGAGACAGGGCATATCGCTTTACCTGTAACTCATTCAAAATTCAATCTCCCGCTTAAACGCTCTCAACCACCGCAGTATTGCAAGCCTTGAGCCCCCCTTAGGCCTAGACATACACTCTTTGGTGTCCGTCAATCCATTCGCTGCGGATAGCAAATTACCCCCTTAAATGGTAAAGTTGCACCCCAAATTTGTGACCTTTAGGTATAACTTGACGCGAACTAACGCGAACTTGATGCCTTAAGTCATGAAAAGCGTGAATAACAGCGTCGAAACTCCACCACTACGCTGGAGATACGAGCCTTGTTCAGCAAGCCGATAATGCCCACAAGGGCCGCTCGGCACCACACCAAACCTGTTAATCCTTCATACCAACACAGATTCTACCTATGAAAGAACTCTCAGACATCGGCCTGGTTGGCCTCGCCGTTATGGGCGAAAACCTAATTCTCAATATGGCCAGTAAAGGCTACACCGTTACCGCCTATAATCGCTCAACAAACAAAGTAGACGCCTTCTTGGCTGGCCGTGCACAAGGCCAACCCATTCGCGGCGCCCATTCGGTAGAAGAGCTCGTACAATCGCTGGCAAAGCCGCGTAAAATTATGTTAATGGTAAAAGCCGGCGCACCGGTAGATGCCTTTATTGAGCAACTGATTCCGCACTTAGACCCCGGTGACATTATTATTGACGGCGGCAACACCCACTTCCCAGACACCAACCGACGCGTTGAGCTCTGCGAAAGCAAAGGTTTGCTCTTTGTTGGCGCAGGCGTTTCCGGCGGTGAAGAAGGCGCACTCACAGGCCCGTCCATTATGCCTGGCGGCTCCAAAGCCGCTTGGGAACACGTGAAACCCATTTTCCAAGGCATTGCCGCGAAAGTAGAAGACGGCACCCCCTGCTGTGATTGGGTTGGCGAAAACGGCGCTGGTCACTTTGTGAAAATGGTGCACAACGGTATTGAATACGGTGATATGCAGCTTATCTGCGAAGCCTATCAAATTATGAAAGATCTACTGGGCATGAGTGCAGACGACATGCACGAAGTATTCGCAGAGTGGAACGAAGGTGAGCTGGACAGCTATCTCACCGAAATCACCCGCGACATTCTCAAAACTAAAGACGAAGACGGCGCCCCCCTCGTCGACAAAATTCTAGATACCGCCGGCCAAAAAGGTACTGGCAAATGGACTGGCGTGGCAGCCCTAGAAATGGGCGTACCTCTCACCCTCATTGGCGAAGCAGTATTTGCTCGCTGCCTGTCAGCTCAAAAAGACGAGCGTGTAGAAGCCGCTAAAGTGATTAGCGGCCCAACACCTTCTTTCAGTGGTGACAAAAAAGCCTTTATCGAAGACCTTCGCAATGCCCTATTTGCTTCTAAAATTGTCTCTTACGCTCAAGGCTACGTGCTAATGCGTGAAGCCGCTAATGAGTATGGGTGGAAGCTAAACAACGGTGGCATTGCACTTATGTGGCGTGGTGGCTGCATCATTCGGTCGGCCTTCCTAGGCAATATCAAGGAAGCTTTCGACAACAACCCCGCACTCAAAAACCTGTTGCTCGACCCCTATTTCCAGCAGCGAGTTGAAGCAGCCCAAGCGGGCTGGAGAAACGTGGTAGCAACAGCCACCATTAACGGTATTCCCGCGCCCACACTCACCTCTGCACTGTCGTACTTTGATGGCTACCGCACCGCACGCCTGCCAGCCAATCTACTGCAAGCACAGCGTGACTTCTTTGGCGCCCACACCTATGAGCGTACAGACAAACCTCGCGGTGAGTTCTTTCATACCAACTGGACAGGCCGCGGCGGCAATACCGCATCATCCACATACAACGCCTAAGCCTGCAATCGCAGTATTCGACGATAAAGCCCGCACCACTGCGGGCTTTTCTCTTTTTTGATAAAGCTCCGGGACAGGCTCGATTCGCCCCCCCACTGAATGACCGGCCGCATTATTAGCACGCCACTAAACTAGCACGCCGCTTAACTAGCACGCCGCTTAAAAAAATGTGGCAAAATCCAAACTCGACAAGCAGGAGCCGCGCAATGAAGCTTTTTTACAGCACCACATCCCCCTTCGCCCGCAAAGTGAATATGCTACTGCACTACACCGGGCTAATAGAACAAACCGAACTGCTTGCCACAAGCTTTGAAAGTGAAGAACTGCGCGAATTTAACCCACTCGGCAAACTTCCCGCCCTAGTTGATGGCGCTACACGACTATTCGACAGCCCTCTGATCTGCGAATACCTCGACGAAAAATATGAAGAAAGCGGCAAGCCCAGCTTGTTCCACTGCGGCAAAGCAGACTACTACCACATACAATCGGCTCACGCCTTAGCCGATGGCATACTCGATGCTGCAGTGGCCACCGCCATGGAAAACCGCAGAGACACCGAAAAATCTGCGTATTGGCTAGAGCGCTGGCAAAAAGCCCTGCAAGCAGGCATTCGCCATGCCAACCTTCGCGCACTGGGCGACACTAACCAAGTAAATATCGCCACCATTTCCACAATGGCTGCCCTAGGTTACCTTGATTTTCGTCTCGACCATTACAACTGGCGCAGCTGGAATAGCGAGCTCGCCGACTGGCAGCAACAACTCGCCGCGGAAACCTGGGTGCTCGCTACGGCGCCCAAAGAATAGCGCGACTGCGAGCATGAGCCGTATACCTCAAGGTTTTATTGACGATCTCCTAAACCGCCTCGACATTGTTGAAGTGGTAGATCATCGCGTAAAGCTGAAAAAGTCGGGTAAAAATTACAGCGCCTGCTGCCCTTTTCATGACGAAAAAACCCCCTCGTTCACCGTAAGCCCCGATAAGCAATTTTACTATTGCTTTGGCTGCGGAGCCTCCGGCAACGCTATTGGCTTTTTAATGGAATACGAGCGCCAAGGTTTTATCGACGCCGTTGAAAACCTCGCCAAAACAGCTGGTTTACAGGTTCCCAAAGAAGAGACGCAAGAAAGTCGCCAGCAGCAGTTCAAACAAAAAAGTCTCTACCTAACACTGGAAAAAGCCAGCGCATTCTTTCAGGCCCAACTAAAAGACAACCCCAAAAGGGAGCAGGCCGTTCGCTACCTACAAAATCGTGGCCTCAGTGGCGCCATAGCCAAACAATTTGGCATGGGCTACGCCCCCCCGGGCTGGGATAACCTGTTACGGAAATACGGCCTTAACGATGAAGATATCAACCTCCTTGTGGACAGCGGCTTGGTTATCCGCCGCGAAGAAGACAACAAACTCTACGACCGCTTTCGTCACCGCATTATGTTCCCCATTCGCGACAATCGCGGTCGCGCCATTGGTTTCGGTGGACGAGTACTCGACGACAGCAAGCCCAAGTACCTCAACTCGCCGGAAACCGACGTTTTCTCTAAAGGCCGAGAGCTCTACGGCCTCTACGAAGCTCGCCAAGCCAACCGCAATTTAGATCAAATTCTGGTCGTAGAAGGCTACATGGATGTTATTGCTCTGGCCCAATATGGTTTAAGTAATGCCGTTGCCACACTGGGCACCGCCTGCGGAGAAGAGCACCTTCGGCTCGCCTTTCGCTTTACCCAAGAGGTTATCTTCTGCTTCGACGGTGACGCCGCCGGCCGTAACGCTGCCAAGCGAGCCCTAGTCAGCTCCCTGAGCAGCATGGAAGACGGGCGTCAAATTAAATTCCTATTTTTACCCGAAGGGCAAGACCCCGACAGTCTAGTGCGCCAAATTGGAAACGAGCGCTTTCTCGCACAGCTCAAAGCCGGCCTTCCTTTAGAAGAGTTTCTCTTTGACGTAGCCGCCGAGGGCATCGATATACAAACCATGGACGGGCGCGCACGATTTAGCAAAGTCGCCGCACCGCTGCTCAACAAAATACCCACCGGCATTTATCGTGAGTTAATGTTCACAAACTTGGCAAAGCGCACCGGCCTTAGCAGCTCAGCCATATTGGAACTTACTCACGAGAAAGTTCAGCTACCCGTAGTGCCCCAAGAGGTGCCCGATCAAACCAATACTACGCCACCATTGCCCACCCTCCTACCGACTAGTGAAAACGCCCCACCGCTAGCATCTGCGGAAGACCACCCACCGGCAAACGGCTACCCTCCCGTAATAGACTATGAAGAAGCCTACGGCACCCTCTTTCAAGGACAGGCAGACGAAGCCCCCTACACGCCTCCCCAACAAAAAAGCAGCAGCATTACGTTAAATGCCATAAAAGCCGCAACACTGCTACTGCTCGACAACCCACAGCTATTACAGCAACTAAAAGAAGAGCAGCGCCTGCAAGCCCATCCAACCGAAAACCCCGAACTCCTGCGCCTATTTAACTTGCTCGCCTACCTAGAAAAACGCCCCAACAGTAATTTCAGCACCTTACTTGGCTTTTGGGGCGGCGCCTATGGTATTGACTCTCAACAAGAACTGGCCAAAATGCTCGCCACCCACGAGCTAACGCGCGATGCCAGCTTGGCCAGTTTTGAATCTGCACAAGTACTCGAGCATGCCTTTGCCAAAATTCACAAACAGCATACAAGCCGAAACCGAAAGAAAGAGCTCGCCGAGCTGCAAAGCAAAGGCTTGGCCAATCTTAGCGAAGAGGAAAAGAGCCGTTTTAGAGAACTCATAAACCAGAAGTAAAACCTTATAATGTTCATTTTTTGCACTACATTTAGAGCAGAATCAAAATAAACACGATGCATACGCACGGGTTAGCATGATTTTCGTTGATTTTCTAGATAGCAGCCCCATATACCGCTATAATCGCCGACCCTCGAAATATTCCACATCTAAGCCGCAGGAACCTTAATGAGCGAACAGGCCCAAAAGCAGTCTCGTATCAAAGAATTGATCAACCGAGGCCGGGAGCAAGGCTACCTTACCTACGACGAAGTTAACGATCACCTACCCGACGACATCTCCGATCCAGATCAGGTCGAAGACATCATCCAGATGATCAATGACATGGGTATCCGTGTGTACGAAGTAGCACCGGATGCCGATGAACTTCTCATGACCGATGGTGAAGCCTCCCCCGACGAAATTGCCGCCGCAGAGGCAGCCGCTGCTCTTGCGGCTGTAGAAACCGAAGCCGGCCGTACTACCGACCCAGTGCGCATGTACATGCGTGAAATGGGTACCGTAGAACTTCTTACCCGCGAGGGCGAAATTGCTATCGCCAAGCGCATAGAAGAAGGCTTACGCGAACTGATGCACGCCTTGGCTTATTGGCCAAATTCCGTGCAAATCATTATGGATGAGTACGACCTCATCGAAAAGGAAGAGCGCCGTCTCAGCGACGTTATTAGCGGCTGGCTGGACCCTGCCGACGAGGTTGCTGCAGCCACCCCGGTAACCCCGCAAGCAGCAGCCGATAAAAAAGACGCTGATAAAAAAGACGATGATGACGATGATGACGAAGCCAGCACGGGCATAGACCCAGAGTACGCCAAAGAACGTTTCGACGAGCTTCGCGCCCAATTGGTTAAAGCCGATGAAATACTGGCAAAACATGGCAGAGACAGCAAACAAGGCGGCAAAGAATTAGACGCCTTGGGTGAAGTATTCAAATTCTTCAAGTTGCCCCCACGCCAGTTCGACCCCATCTACAACTATGTTCGACAGGTATTGGCCCGTGTTCGCGCCGAAGAGCGCGAAATTATGCGCCTTTGTATTCGCCTTTCCGGCATGCCGCGCAAAACCTTCGTAAAAGAATTCCCAGGAAACGAAATTAACGAGTCTTGGATTCCAGACATTATTAAAAAGAAGCGTGACTACTCCGAAAGCCTTCGGCCAATGCAGGCCGACATTCTTCGCTCACAACGCAAGCTGCAGCAAATAGAAGATGAAACAAGGCTCGAACTCACCGCCATTAAAGAGATTAATCGGCGCATGAGTATTGGTGAAGCCCGTGCTCGCCGCGCCAAAAAAGAAATGGTAGAGGCCAACCTGCGTCTCGTTATCTCCATTGCTAAAAAATATACCAACCGTGGCCTACAGTTCCTCGACCTTATTCAAGAAGGCAACATCGGCCTAATGAAAGCCGTTGATAAATTCGAATACCGTCGCGGCTACAAATTCTCTACTTACGCCACATGGTGGATACGACAGGCGATTACCCGCTCTATTGCAGACCAGGCTCGCACCATTCGTATTCCAGTGCACATGATAGAGACAATTAATAAACTCAACCGCATATCCCGACAAATGCTTCAGGAAATGGGGCGCGAGCCCACGCCAGAAGAACTGGGCGAGCGCATGGAAATGCCGGAAGAGAAAGTACGCAAAGTGCTAAAAATTGCCAAAGAGCCTATCTCCATGGAAACCCCCATCGGCGACGACGAAGACTCCCATCTGGGCGACTTTATCGAAGACGTAGCCATTACCTCTCCTGTAGAGGCTGCTACCGGCCAAGGCCTTATGGAAGCCACCAAATCTGTATTAGCAGGGCTAACCGCACGAGAAGCCAAGGTACTGCGCATGCGCTTCGGTATTGAAATGAATACCGACCACACCTTGGAAGAAGTGGGCAAACAATTCGACGTAACCCGTGAACGTATTCGTCAGATTGAGGCCAAAGCACTCAGAAAACTACGCCACCCCAGTCGCTCGGACCATTTGCGCGGATTTTTAGACGAATAACAAAAGCGCTAGTTTTTATGAAAGCGGCGCA
>Ga0065722_100332_pt1 | contig 11498 bp, 10 predicted proteins | sample BansetMetagenome_FD_59109 | JGI IMG/M metagenome (GOLD analysis project Ga0065722, IMG submission 59109) | Bankia setacea gill microbial communities from Puget Sound, Washington, USA - Caecum Enriched | ecosystem: Host-associated > Mollusca > Digestive system > Ceca | place: United States...
CCATAACCTTTATCACCCAAGCTGCCGTTGTCGGGCTTGTTGTGGTATTGGTAATGCAGGCACTGATTAGTAGTTCCGGTGGGGCGGCGCCCATAGCTGGCTTTCTCTAGTTCAGTTATAGAGATGCCAGCTATGACCGCTTTGCTATCGGGTTAGCACGCTATCAAATGGTCTTTTGTAAACCAACGCGAGACGGCAGCTCGTCTTCACAATCAAGACTATTAGACGGCAGTACTCCCGCCTCCTGTATCCCGTCAACGCTGTGCCAGCTGCGGAAATCGTCATCAAAATCAAAGCGGTACACGTGGTAATTTTGATTGTCGACCATCCCCATACCAGCAGGCTTGATAATCGCTTGGTAAGTGGTCCCCAAGAAGGTCACAGTCATTAGTAGCGAGTGAGACTCGGCATTTTCATTTGCACCTAGCAGGCTCCAAAACCCGTTAACAAGCTCACCACGTGTATTACCTTCCCCTAAGCTACCATTACTCTTGGCACCGTCAATATGCTTCGCACAAGCGATCAGCTCACCGTCAACATCGCCGGCTTCACCTTTAAAGTAGAGTTTCACCTCAGAGTCTTTCAGGTTATTCTCATTGGTGCGGATATTCAGATCCCCNACCCTTAGGCTCATACCAACCACACCGCTAAACGGCGTNGTACCTTCCGGCAAACTGGCGACATTACCCATATCTTCAACGTCGTCAAAGTCATCGCCACTAAAATCGTTGAGGACCAACTCGGATACGAAGAGGTTGTCTCGGCTGGCGCTATCCAGCAATGCCTCTAACAACGGCTTATTACTGTCGTCGGTGAAAAACTGCAAAGAAGCATCGATTGAAGGATTTTCGTTCTCGCCTTCATCCACCGATTTAATCACAAAAGATTCCAACAACTTAGAAACGCTGGTGGCGCTCTCCAAAGCGGTACGACCACTCTCCTGCTCAACACTCACCAAGCGATCAACCACGCTACCAATATTGCTGGCAAGATGCAGAGTTCGATCGAGCTGCTGCTGCGAGGGCACACGGCCCGTCACTTCAGGCAAGTCAATCTCTTTGCGATCGTAGATATCGCGCAAACTTGTTTCCGCATTGTCTAACACCCTACTTAGCGACGAAGTATCGCTCAGGGTATCGCGAAACGGTTCTGGGGTCGGCGAGGCCAACATAACCTCCGCCAAGGATCTATACACATAAGAACTTGGGTCACTGGCCACCCCAACTTCCTTGCCAATTTCGGTATAAGTATCGTTTAGTCGATCACTCAAAATCGTTACGGTTTTGTGAATCGTTAGCGCCGTGCTCATTAGGTCCGGCCGAGGGTTATTGACATTCAAGTAATCTATATTGATATCGGATAGTTCAATACCCAAGCTTGATACCATCGAAGTACGATCGCTTTCAATATCAATATTGGATAACAGTGTCGTTATAGGTGACAGCACTAACGGTGAGGTGTAATTGGCTTCATTTCGATCGGCTACTGAAAGCCGTCGGCTCATCTGCCCNAGGAACGGCTCCCCCGTTAGAATATCGTAGCCGCCGTCGATACGAACAACCACATCAGCGAGAGCGGTATTACTCACTAAACAATATTGCTGATCCATCGCGGTAGCGTTGCTAGCACAATAGTTGGTGTCCGTTTTAGGATTGTAGGAGTAGTAGCCGTCGTTGTCGGTAAAGGCATAGGGCTCCCAGGGGTCGCGAGTGCCATTATTGTTGGTATCAAGGTACACAGTTGATCGAGCAAGGTAGCCATCTATAGCTAAACCGCTTATCGGTTCGCGAATATTGGCGCTAACACCTTCGTCCTGCCCTGTACCGCCGCAACCGACCAATACAGTACTTATGGCAACAACCAGACCGGCCTGGCGAAATAATAATTTTCTCATAACAGATAACTCTCGGTATTCAGTAAATTTGCTAAGGCTGAGGGGCCATTCGGCTCCGCAGCTTCCCGATTTCAGATAACAACAAATATTTAAAAGCGCTCTTGAAAGCCGACCGAAAAGCCGACTTGGCGCGGTACGGTTGAGCCTTCTACCGTGACGGATTCGGTACCCCAAATAAGGTCGAGGGTGAGCACACGAAACAAAGTAAGCCCGACATTGGTTGCGGCTAGCTCGGTTCCGGCGAGATTTTGCTGGTAGCCAAAACGCCACGAAGGCAACCAGTTCCCTTTAGCTTCATAGGCGGTTGATAGGTGTAGCCACTGATTTTCCTGACCGACCATATCGTCGTAGGCGGCAAGGTCAAGCGAGCTACTTAATACCCAGCGAGAGCTTAAAAAATAGCTGGCGTCGACGGTTGCTACGGCGTGTTTAGTATGGGTTTCACGCGCTTTTAACTCGCCGCGAACCTGTACAAAGTAGGTGGCAGTTTCGCAGTGGGCGCGCGCACTGGAAGCCTCTTCATAGCTGTCGCAGTTTTCGCCCACGGCGCCATATTTATAAGAGGGGGAATTCAAATTGCTTAGCGTTAAGCCAAGACGGTAGTTATCGGCTACCCACAAAAGCCCAAGATCTAACTCTAAGCCGGTGGTTGAGCGTAGGTTGTTGTCGTATTCGTCTTCAATAATATTGTCGACATCTTTCCCATCGAGCTGCTGCAGGGCAATCACCTGCTTACTCAGCTCCATTTGGGTAAAGCCCATTTTGACGCCGCCATACAGCTGGCCGCTACTGGTTTCAAAATAGTTAGTCAGTAAAGGGAAACTATAACCAAGCGCTAACTTTGTTTGGATACCGCTCTTTACGTAGGCTGACGTATTGGTCGAAAAACTGCCGGTTTGATCGTCGTAGCTCAACTCATCGTCAAGAATTCTCAAGCCCACTTGGGTTTTTAAATCCAGCTCAACAGATAGGGTTCCACCTAAGCTATCGGAGCGAACAAACAGCGGCATTAGTGGAGCAGAAACGCCCAGCGTGGTTTTCACATAACCGTTATCGCCCATTTCACCCAACACGCCATTAAAGCGGTCGAGAACCTCTTGAGCGGAATCACTGGTACTGGTGGGGTCGTCAATAATGTCGATTAAATCATCTAGGTCGTCGACGAAATTATCGACGTTCCCCACTTCTGTCGACGAGCTAATATTGGGGAAGTAGGCAAAGCGCCAGCTTTCAGACTCCGGTACCATCAGAGCCCCCATAGCGGGGTTGGATATAGCAAACAAAGAAAAGTGGTTGGACGATGGTCCGGTCGTTGCTGTCGCTCCGTAGCCTAAGCCACCCGCAATAGCCGTTGTACTAAATCCCGCGCCAAGCACTAAGGTTGATAAAATTCGCTTCACAAAAACTCCCTAACAATTTCGGTTCAAACTCCGATAAGGGTAGCAAAGCTGGTACTTAAGTGTGCTCCGATTAACCGCATATAATAACTTAGTCTTAATATTTCACTTTGCTGCAACAAAAACAATAAGGTTTGGCCACACACCAAACGAACCGTTAAGCTGTAGCGCTACAAAAATAACAACTGAAAAGGCCCTGTCATGATTCCGCTGCGAACTCTTGCCCCAATTCTTACCTCAGCTACACCTCGGCGCACAGCCCTCGCCGCTGGCCTTGCGCTGGCCGGCTTAGCGCTCGCCGCCTGCCAGCAAGACATCACCACGGCCAATCCAGTCTGTGTCGCGGCCATATGCGAAAATTTTGAGTCTAACCAGCTCGCCAGCCACTGGCACGCCAGTAACAGCGCGCGTGTAAGCTTGAGCAAAGAGAAGGTATTTAGTGGCAGACAAGCACTAAAAGTGGAGGCCACAGGGGCGGGCTACAATCGCAGCTATCTCAGTTTGGATCTAACCCCCGAAAACGGCCTAGACCAACCGCGCGAGATCTACGGTCGTATGATGATGTATTTACAGGGTGACAATGCACTAGGCGGCGACTTTACCTTCCTGCAAGCGGACGGCCCTGCGCGCGCCACGTCTGGCGCTCCAGAAAACACCGTGGTGAATTATCGCGGTCGCTTAGACGGTAGGTTCGATCACTTTATGGGTAACTATGACACGCGTATCGACGCCGATGGCGACGGTAAAACCGAATGGTTAACCGACTGCTGGCAACACCCAGATTTTGAATACAGTAGCGCAGGCGCCGCAGACAATGTTGCTCCCGCCAAGCCCTATTTAATCCCTCACGACCAGTGGGCCTGTGTGCAGTGGCATTTTAATGCCGATCAAAATCGGCTCGCCTTTTGGTTGAACGGGGAAGAACTCAGCGCCTTAACTATCGACGCCAATAGCGGTGGCACTGGCGACGGCTGTATCGACCCCAACACGCAAGCTGGAGTTTGGACGGGGCCGGCCTATTTCAGCCAATTACACATAGGTGCCGAGCAGTATCACAAGACGACGCTGCCACGCACTCTTTACATCGATAACCTTGCGGTCGGCAGTAGCATGCCTGGTTGTGATGCCGACGCAGACTAGAGATGGCGAAACGGCGAGTTACTCACATCGCCCACCAGCTCACCACCACAGTAGATGCACTTAGCTTTGCTGGTGGTGTTGCTCATATTGCACTTCGAACAATGTAAACGCTCATCGGCACGCTCGGCTCGTAACGCCAGCGTCGCCGTAACCTTTTCCAGCAGCACCGGCTCTTGCAGCTCGTTCTGCTCGGCAATAATTTCCCATAGAGTCTCGGTAAGCAAGGAAAGCTGCTGACAGGTCTTTTCCAGTTTTTCGATTCGAGCAATATGGTCNTTGTTGTCTTGCAGACCGGAAACCGCGCGCTTTTTTGAATCGCCATCACGCTTATTACTCATATTGGGCATAGGTATGTAATCCGCCATTGGACACAATCTCCTCAGTGGCATTAACGAATGTTTAAAGTGTGGTGATATCCACCCACAGCTCAGGCTGATCGACCGGTGTATTCTCCGGCAGCTTAGGGTTTTTCAATTTAATCACGCGCCGCTGCGCCAAGTTGGCCTTTTCTGTCACGCTTTTCACCATTGCATCGTTGCGAAAATACTCATCAAACGAGCCGTCCGCTATGGCGATACGCAAGCCTTCCTCTAAATCTCGCGCGAGCTTGGCGTTGTCTTTTTGCACAAACAAATAGAATGGGCTGGTATAGGACAACAAAATATTTTGCTCGACACTAAGTGCTAAATCCGGACGCTGTTGAATCTCGGCCCAAGGTTCTTGTACACCGCGCGGAAAGGCGTCAAAGCGGTCGCCATCCAGCATAAAAAACAGGCCGTGATACTGGGTTACCTTCACCACATTCAGGCCATTGGCTTCCATAATCTCGGTATCCGACCAGTAGCGCCCCTGGCCAAGCGACACTCGGCTGAGGTCTGCGAGGCTAGAAATACCGTTAAACTTATTCTGCGTGCCCTGCTTAATCATAAACACGCGATAGCCCAGCAAGCCGCGGTACAGAGGGATGCGCACCGGCCGCATACGCTGCTCTAACTCGCGTGATGTCGCCACCCAGAACACATCCAGCTGGTCGTTATCCATCATCTCGATTACACGATTAGTGGTTGTCTGGTCGATTGGGTTGGAAAAGCTGTAAGACTTATCGAGCTTGCTCAGCGCGAGCTTCACCAAGCCCTCGGCATAACGTGAATTATCATTCACGATTTTAACCATACGCACGGTTTCCGCCGCGGCCGACATAACGCCGATAGGNGCTGCCAACAGGCAACCCAACAGCAACTGATAACCAATTTTTTTCATAAGTACTCTTCATTACTGTTCATTGGCAATTGACGCCAACACCGTCAAGGTTAGTCGTTGAAGCGGACGCCAACGAGTCTTTTTAGAGTATAGACAATCACTCCAGAATGACGAGTTCACCTCTCAACCCCAGCAACAAATAAAACTGCACTTAATAAGCGACCCTATCCCCCAAAACGAAAAAACCAGCCATAACAACGCTATGACTGGTTTTTATAACCGCAACACAACCAGCCCAACAGCTGGCGTCTTATAACTGATTTATGGCTGGCTAGCGTAATACTCGGCCAAAGCAGTGATATCGGCATCGCTAAGTGACTTAGCCTGACCAACCATGACAATTGCCATACCGCCGGAACGCTTATTGTCGCGGTAGGCTTTTAACGCGCTAATCAAATAATCTTTGTTTTGACCGTTNAGCTTGGGGTATGAGCCCATCATCGGCTTGGCACCAGAAGCACCGTGACAGGCACGACAACCCATTTCTTTAGATGGCGCATCACCAGCAAAAACAAGTGTCGACATAGGTAGAGTCAAACACAAAGCAACAATTGCAGAAAATTTCATTGTAAAAAAACCTCTAGATAAAGGAAGAGAAAAGGGAAAGACAAAAGTAGGGAGCATTTTACACTCATTATCGTTCCCCTGACGAGAACGACAACCCCACGCTAAAGCTCCAAAAGTGGAATAGAACGACCATTGGCCTGCACAATCCGCACGTGCTCGCGCCGCAACTGCGAGGGTTCGGCTAGGCCGCAGGAGTGAGCAATCACCTCTATGTCGTGCACCATCTGCGCGTGATAGGACGCGACCCGCGCCGCCTTATTGGTTGGATCTAAGCCTTTCTGTAACCGTTTGTCGTGGGTGGTGATACCGGTTGGGCAGGTGTTTTTATTACATTGCATGGCCTGAATACAGCCTAATGCAAACATAAAGCCGCGCGCCGTTACCACTACATCCGCCCCCGTCGCCAAGGCCTGCGCCACATAACCGGGGGTAATCAACTTACCCGATGCAATCACTTTAATGCGTTCTCGCAGCCCCTTCGCCAACAGCTCATCCACCAGCAACGGCAAACTTTCCCGCAGCGGCAAGCCCATAAAATCCATTAGCGATTGCGGTGCTGCACCGGTGCCGCCGTCGGCACTGTCGAGGGTGATAAAATCCGGCGCACTTTCAATGCCGCGCTGCAAGATCGACTCGCAAAACCCAGAAAGCCAACTCGCGGCCACCCAGCACAACTTTAATGCCCACCGGCTTACCGCTAACTGACCGCACCCGATTGATAAGGTTTAGCAGTTCTTCTATCGTTGTTGACATCGGTATGACGATTGGGGCTATTCGATGGGTGTCCGGCAGGAATGCCCCGTATTGCCGCAATTTCGGCAGTTACTTTATCGGCGGGCAAAATACCGCCCTTGCCCGGCTTGGCTCCTTGGCTAAGCTTTATTTCGATCATTTTTACCTGCGGGTTTGCCGCCAGCACGGCGAGTTTCGACTCGCTCAAATTGCCATCGCTATCGCGCACGCCATATTTTGCCGTCCCCATCTGAAACACTATGTCGGCGTTACCCGCTAAATGATGCGGCGACAAACCGCCCTCGCCGGTATTTAACCAACAGCCCGCCAGTGCCGCGCCCTTCGATAAGCTCGTCACCGCCGGCACCGACAAGGCGCCAAAACTCATACCGGAAATATTAAAAAATGAACGGGTTTTATAGGGTGTCTCACAATAGGGGCCAAATTCGATCAGCTTAGCGTCGTGAATTTCGCTATCCAGAACCGGGTAGGCGGCGTTGACAAAATGGGGGTCACCTACAACCAGATTATTGCGCGTAGAGCCAAACGCGGTGTAGGTACTTAACCCCTTTGCAGCGCGATACACCCATGCGCGCATGGCGCGATTGAAGGGCATTTCCTCACGATCCATAGCGAAAAAATACTGCCGAAAAAACTCACCCAAGTGTTCAAACCAGTAGCGAAAACGACCGATCACCGGATAGTTGCGACGAATCGTCGACTGCGTTTGGCGGGTATCAACAAAATACAAAACCACCACCAACAGTAACGCCGCGAACATTGCCAATATCAGGCTGTAAACTAAAACCTGTACCGCCCAATCCAGCACTGAAGCCATATCAATTTCCATAAAAAATTATCACAAAACCAAACACTAAAGCCCAAGGCAACCAAGCATTCGTGCGGGCACACGAACGCTACGTGGTTATTGAACGGGCATCATAAACGATGTGAGCAGGCTTTACAGCTCAGTTAGAACTCGCGCGAATGCGCTTAGTCGGGCCGTACCAGAGGCAGAAACACCTTAAACGTCGTGCCTTTTCCTACCTCGCTTTCCAAACCGATTCGGCCACCGTGCTTTTTAATAATGCTATCGGTTATAGATAGGCCGAGGCCAGTTCCCTTACCAACCTCCTTGGTAGTGAAAAACGGGTCGAAAATTTTGGTTTTAATGTCCTCGGGAATACCATCGCCGTTATCGATAATCTCGACCACGGCAAATTCTTTTTCAACATAGGTATTCACCCAAATCTCACCAAAATCTGTAATCGCGTGAGCGGCGTTTACCAACAAATTCAAAAACACTTGGCTCAAACTACCCGGNTGCCCGGGAATTTCTGGCAATTCCGCAAAGCTGGTATGTAATTCAGCTTTGTATTTAATTTGGTTCCAGGCAACTTTTAGGGTGTTGTCGACGCAGGCATTCAAATCAAAACATCACCGCTTCGGCCTGGTCTGGGCGCGAGAAATCTTTAAGGCTGGTAACAATATTTTCGATGCGCTCTATACCCTGTAAGGTATCGGCCATCATCTCAGGAATATCTTCAGCCAAATAGGTTAAGTCTGCGGTCTTTTTTATCGCCTGCTGCCTTGCGCTAATGTCTTCTGGCGTAACCTTCCCCGCAACACAATCCTTTAACAACAACTCATAATCACATACCGCGGTTAAAACCATTTCAAAATAACGCTTAGTCAGCAATACGTTACCTTTCACGTAGGCGGCAGGGGTATTGATTTCGTGTGCAACACCCGCNGCGAGCTGGCCGATACTGGCAAGCTTTTCGTTGTGAACCAGCTGCGCCTTCTGATTTTTTAAGCGGTTATACGCTTGCAATAGAGAACCGTGAGCTTCGTGTAACTCGCCAGTGCGGTCTTCTAGCAATTGCTCGGCTTTTTCGCGTGCGCGTCGCTGTCGCTCATAAGCGGCTTTGTAATCTTCATTCGCCATGGCGTTGTACCCTAATGCTGCAGTGGTCTGCGCCGCGGTGCATACAGCTGGAATGCTCTAGGCTAACGGCCTCACCATAATGCTGTGCAGCCGCCAAAATTAAACCCTCGCTTAAGTAGCAAAGCTTGCGCGCCGAGCGATACTCGAACAGCAGCTCGCGGGCATCGCCACGAGAGCAGGTAATAGTGGGGAGAGAGGAATCCGTAAAACGCTTTTTTACGTCTGGATGAATAACTGTTTCAACACTGCGCAAGTAACTAAACAAATTAGGCGCGAGTTGCGTAAAGATGGGGCTTTTTCGATTTAACACCGCAAACAGATATTGACCAAACTCCCGCTCAACATCCGTTGGGCTAATTCCTTCAAGCGCTGCAATTGCTGCAATAAATTGTGTTAGCTCGGTATCCTGATAGGTTTCAATCGAGGTAAACACACCTTCAGAATCAGGTTTTACCTCATCCAGAATTTTGTCCCAAGCAACCACGCCATGGCGATCGACCACCATGTCATTTAACGCTATATAAACCGTGCCTAACACTCGACTTCCTCACTTTCATTAACCGCGCTCGCGCAAATTACTGCAATTAAGAGAAGTATAGATTAAGCACGCGCAGGCCAAAAATATTTACCAAAATATTAGCCCTAACCTGCTCATCACAGGGTTTTATAGCTAGACAACCATGTCGCCGGATTCATCCAGCATANTCGAAAAGAGTTGCACTAAAGCGATATCGTATTTGCTCCCGGCATGCTCTGCGATATAGCGCCCCGCCGCATCGGCACCGCTCAGCCCGCTGACTAATCGTCCATTTCTGCAGTCGTAATAGTCACTTAACATACCAATAATTTGTGAGCCTACCGGCACCTGTACCCCTTTTAAACTATCGGGATAACCACCGCCATCAATACGCTCGTGCTGATGACGAATCAACCGCGCGGCATCGGCCAGCTCGGGAATACCCACCAACGCCTGCTCACCCCAAACGGGTACTTTTTCGTAAAGCGCATGCTCACTATCAGAAAAACCCGCAACCGGACGAGTACGCAGCTCATCGGGCAAACCCAAAATTCCAATACGGTGATAAAGCGACGCTAATTGAATATCGTCAACATCTTGCTTGCGCATTTTGAGCTGACGGGCCAATTTTTCGGCGTAGCTAACAACAAAACGGCTGTGCCCAGANTCTCGNCCTTCTCGCCACTCAATCAAGTGGTTCAGCACCGTAAGCGAGGCTTGAAATTGGCGCTCTTTGCGATCGTGAGACTCTTGCAGCAACTGTTTCGCCCGCTCAATTTCCTCGGTGCGCTCCTTCACCTGACGATCAAGTGACAACGCCAAACGACACAATTTACGATTCTGGTCATGGGTTAAATCTTCTAAACGACGACGTTCGCGCTCAGACTTGCGGAACCGAAAAGCGCCGTCGATAACTTCACTCAGCATCGTCTCATCCCACGGCTTGGTTAGGTAGTTATAAATCCTAGCGCCGTTAATCGCGTCTTTTAACGTATCAGTATCGGAATAGCCGGTTAGAAGCATGCGCACACAAAAAGGGAACTCAGACTTCACCGCCTGTAAAAATTCCGAACCTGACATGCGCGGCATACGCATATCCGACACCACAATATCGACCTCTTGGCCGCTTCGCAGNAAATCCAACCCAGCCTCACCGGACTCGGCAAAAAACACCGTCCAATTTTGTGTCAGAGAAAAACGCTTGAGCGTACGTAAAACCTGCGGCTCATCGTCAACAAATAGTATTCTGGGCGCTTCACCCACGTCTTTTGAGTCGGAGCTCGAACCAGACTTAGAGGGAAGTTGAGTATCTACCGATGTGAGATGCGGACGCATAAAACGCTCCTAAAGTGGGCAAAACAGAAAAATTGGTATAACATGCATTAAATGAATATCTATAATAACATGAATATCATGAACCTCCAGTAGGTGCTCAAGATCAATTTGGCATAGGCTGCGGCGAAAAATTAAGATGTAGCTATAGCTACATTTGCCTAAAGCAACATAAAGCGACAAAGTACTATCGAGTAATAAGGTTGTTCGTGCCACATGCCCCTAAACGAGATTGATAAATGACTCATCCCCCTGCGTTCTTAACCACAGGACAAGCCGCAACCTATTGTGGCGTCTCGCTACGTACCATTATTAACTGGATCAATAAAGGCCTACTCAAGGCCCATCAACTGCCTGGCAGTCGTGGTGATAACCGCATTGCCGCCGCAGACTTAGTTGCATTTATGCAGAGTAACGAGTTGCCCATTCCATCAACCCTAGAAGAGCATGTGCAACCCAATCGAATGGCGCTTGTGGTAGACGACGATGAAAGTATGGCCCGCTCCGTGGCACGTCATTTAAAAGGCCTAGGCTTTATAACCGGCCTAGCACACAACGGCTTCGACGCAGGGGTTTCCTACGCCACGCTCAAGCCCAGCCTGATGACGCTAGATTTACAAATGCCAAGAATGGACGGCTTCGCGCTACTCGAACAGCTCGCCAATCAAAACACCTGCAAAATCATTGTTATTTCGGGTATGGCCCCCGAAG
>Ga0065722_104484_pt1 | contig 11480 bp, 8 predicted proteins | sample BansetMetagenome_FD_59109 | JGI IMG/M metagenome (GOLD analysis project Ga0065722, IMG submission 59109) | Bankia setacea gill microbial communities from Puget Sound, Washington, USA - Caecum Enriched | ecosystem: Host-associated > Mollusca > Digestive system > Ceca | place: United States...
GGTACAGGGGTCGAACCTGTGACCTACGCCTTGTAAGGGCGCCGCTCTACCAACTGAGCTAACCACCCGCATAATCTGATCGCTCAGACGTCCTTCCGCGAGAGGGGCGCATTCTACCTTTTTCTAACTTGTTGTCAAACAGTTCCAGCGTTTTTTTTAAACTGATTTCAATTTACGTCCTTAACGCAGACTTATTGGTCACTTTGCACTTTAATTAGGCGATGAGGCGCTTGCGTATATGCCGCCCTGCCAGTTTAGAGTTCTAGATAGCTTCCGTTCAAGTAGCCCAGTACACTTACCTCGCTTGCATCGATTAACGTTGTAGTCACATCGCCCACCACAATATTGTGAGTGCCATATTCGAATGTCGCTTTCTTACTGCAGATAAAAACAGCCTGTGCATCACCTAAATAGAACAAACCTGTTTTTGAGTCTTGCTGCCAGTGCCCATGTTCGAATCGACTATCGCCGGCCTCCGGTGTAGCGCAATTGATGGAGATTTGCTTATGCTTTGGCGCAAGAACATTGACGCAGAAAAACTGGGTCTCCAAAATTGCATGATCCAACGTTGCTTGGCGATTAATACACACCAATAACGAAGGAGGTTCGGCTGAAACAGACGTGACAGATGACGCTGTCATAGCAAATCTCTCGCCTTTAGAATTATTAGCCGTAATCACGGTAACGCCGGATAACAACCGGCGCATGCCATCAAACATTGTAGTGGTTGTGTCGCCTGATACTTCGGTCATAAAATTAAAAACCTTGATTTTTAGTGCGCCTTTTAGAAGGCAACAGCAACTGAATTTCTCGATAATCCTTTTCTTAGAGGGGGCCGCAGGTAGGGGCTGCAAACCGGTTCTTAAGCGTTGGGTAACGTAAGCTGGGCTGAGTCTACCCCGCGTATTGATATGGGTCAATCGCACGCCTTTCAAGCCATTTATACTTATCAACATTGCCATCACCATCATGAGTACCGCGCTATATGCCAAGCACAATCCGCCAGTTATGGGATAACGAACTTATTCGAAAGCACGATTTATCGGGGCCTCGATACACTTCCTACCCCACCGCCCCTCAATTTAAAGAGGGTTTTACTCAGCAGCAGTGGCTAAACGCAGTCGAGACTAGTAACCGCTCGGCATCTCCGTTATCGCTTTATTTCCACATCCCCTTTTGTGATACCGTTTGCTATTACTGCGGCTGCAATAAGATCATTACCGCCAATAAAGCCTTAGCGACGCCCTATGTCGACGCGATGATGAAAGAAATACAGATGCAGGCTCATCATATCGACACCTCCCGCCCCGTCGACCAGCTTCACTGGGGCGGCGGTACTCCTACCTATTTAAGCGACAACCAAATGTCCTTATTGATGAGAGAGATCAATAAACATTTTACGCTACACAAGGATGATTCGGGCGAATATGGAATAGAGATACACCCTCAAGGCGTTACACCTAATCGACTAAAACATTTACGTCAGCTTGGCTTTAACCGCTTAAGTATGGGGGTTCAAGATTTTGACGAACACGTACAGAAGGCCGTCAATCGATTTAACAGCGTAGAAGAGGTTACTGAGCTGGTAAATTCTGCACGTTCACTCGGGTTTACATCAACAAGCGTTGACCTAATCTATGGGTTGCCACTGCAATCTACGGTCAGCTTTGGTGAAACACTTGAAAGAGTCATCGATATTAGGCCAGACCGCATATCTGTTTTTAATTACGCCCACATGCCAGAACTGTTTAAAACGCAAAAACAAATTGATGCTCGACAACTGCCAGAGCCACAAGAAAAACTCCAAATTTTGTATAACAGCATCGAACGGTTGCTATTGGCCGGTTACGTATATGTCGGGATGGACCACTTCGCCCTACCTTCAGATGAGTTAGCAAAAGCGCAATCGAACAAAAAACTCCACCGAAACTTTCAAGGCTACGCCACGCACGGTGACTGTGAGCTTTTTTCGTTTGGTGTATCGTCTATCGCATCATTTGGCTCTATGTTTATTCAAAATGTAAAAGGCGTAGAAGAATACTACGCCGCAATTGAAAACCAAGAGCTCCCCACTCAAAAAGGCATTGCGCTTTCGTCAGACGACCACGTTCGTCAGCACGTGATTTCAGAGCTTATTTGTCATTTTGAAGTAGATTTTGCTTCCGTAAGTGCGCTGTACGGTATCAGATTTAAAGAATATTTCGCGCCTGAACTGTCGTCACTCGCCGAATTAGAAGACGACGGCCTGCTCTCGATAACAGCAGAAAGCTTACGCGTCCATAGCGTTGGGCGCATACTTATTCGACGAATATGCATGGCATTTGATGCTTATCTCAACCGTTCGCAACTAAAACAGGTTAGAGCCCCAAAATACTCTCGCATCATATAGCCACAAGAAATTCTTGTGTTGCCCAATGCAAGTACAAAACGGCAACATCTCGCTGTACCGCAATCTGTAATCATTTTGATGCCAATCAACCCTCTTTTTCCCGCCTCAGATACTGTAGATATGTCGTTATAGTTGAAACGCATGGGATGATGGCGTCCGTTAAGCACGCCAAAAAACAGAATCCTGCCCCAATAATGACGCTAAAAATCTAACTGAATGGCCTAAGAAAACGATGTGAGGAGTACGAATATTATGGTGTTCAAGCAAGTATTAGATTTTACCGCCGCCTGCGAAAATATCACTACGCGCAACGCCAGCAAAAAAAAATGCAGAAATTGCAAAGGAGAGCGCAACACACTATTGCTTTGCACGGAATGTACTAAGACAACTGGTCACAGCAAATCAAGCCATATCGCGTTACAGACAACCTTGTAGATACACTGCTGAAGAAAAAAATAGTTATAGGGCGGTATGAACAAAGGCATTGGAAAGGTCTTACAAGGCTCTATCGAAAAACACATGCACCACGGTAATTACTGTAACGAATAAGCCCACAACTTTTAACTGAGGTTAGAATTGTGGGGCTATAGAACCCCTTAGACCAATGGGCGTGTTAATGTTGAGTAAGCCGCCGCTATTGAATGAGAAAGGCACTCGCCCCGAGCTGGAACTCTTATTAAGCCCCTTGCCCCTATGGCCTCATCCATTCGAACCAGAGCAACGTTTGAAAGCGATCCGCATCTCCAAAAACAGCCTAAAAAAATAGCGGCACCTAATCGCCAACATTGTTCTTAATCTGGCCGCCTTACGCTTTTCTTCTAACAATTGGCGATACAAAGAAAACTGTTAGGCCGGCTATTATGCCGGGCAAGCCCTCATACACCAGAGCCTGCAACCCAGCGTACCGCCACAATAGCGCGACGGAAAACCCTAGAACAACAGCAATAATACTGGTGGTTTGCGAGGGCTTTTTACCTAAGCACAGCATTATTAATAACGGTGCAAAGGCGCTAGCCAATCCCGACCAGGCCATTATTACCATGTTAAAAACGCTTTGATTATTTGAAAGTGCGAGCAACAATGCAAGGCCAGTTATAAAGACGGTGGTGAGCTTAAGAACCCATGTGCGTTCAATTTTATGTGGCAGAATATCGTGGGTGATGGCCGCTGAGCAACTTAGTACGAGTGAGTCGGCGGTTGACATTGCGGCTGCAAATATACCGGCAAGTATCAAACCAACGAGAATAGGAGGCAATAGCTGCTGTGCCATTATGGGTAATGCCAGTTCCGCATCAAACAACCCGACATCCGATAAATAAATACGGGCCAGCATACCAACACCAGTGGCCATGGCGTAAAACGTAATAAACCAAAAGTAATACCAGAGTTTTGCTTGACGCATGTTTCCGGCATTATTAAGGGTCATAAAGCGCACCATAATATGGGGCTGCCCTATTACAGAGAAGCCGGCGAATAACCAGCTAACAATAAATAAGCCTCCACCCACCCAACCAGAAAATGCTAAGCCTTTTGGGAACCAGTCCATGAAACCATCAACACTTTGCATTTGTTCTATAGCGTTCGACGTACCGCCAAGATTTGCAACGGCGACAATTAGAAGTGTTGCCATGGCCACTATCATGACAATGGATTGTGCGGCATCAGTCCAAATGGATGCACGTATGCCGCCAGCAAAACAGTAGAGGCTAACGAGAACGGCGCCCGCCACAGAACCAGACCATAATGGCCAATCTAATAAAACGTGCAGCGCCTTACCACCGGCTACCATTTGAGCCGCTGCATAGGTGAGCAAAAAGAGAAGAGAGATTACACCGATTACACGCTGGAGTGCTGGAGCTTCTTGGCCGTGCCACTGGCTAAGAACGCCAGCATAGCTAATTTCACCGCTTTTTTCGGTGGCTTGCCGTAAACGTTTATGTACGTAAAGTGACGCTAAAAAATCGCCTGCTATCCAGCCTATCATAAGCCAGATGGAAGCAAGACCCGTTGCGTAGGTGTACCCAATGACACCAATAAACATATAACCGCTATTGTTGGTGGCCACTGCCGACAAACCTACGAGCCAAGGGCGTATATTACCGCTGGCAAGATAGTAATCTTCTTTTGTTCCGCGGCTATACCATGCGGAGGCCAAACCTATACCTGTAAAACAGAGTAAAAACCCAATAAACGAATACGTCATTCTTTTATTACCAATTTATTATTATAAGTACCGCCAGGTTACGTAGCCATCTCGCCCGCAAAAAGCAGGCCCAATTACGTTAATTACTTACTATTATAGAGTGCCATTACTCGGCGATTGTCTCGGCTTCTAATTCGTAGGCGCCTTCGGCATTATGAACCTCTTTGCCGTTAAGCGGCGGATTAAAGACACAGGCCATGGTCATTTCTTCAAAGGCTCGAAGCGTGTGTTTGTCATGCTTATCGAGTGCGTAAACGGTGCCGGGTGAAATGGCGTATTTCTTACCGTCAGCCGTAGTCTCTATTTCACCTTCACCTGCAATGCAATAAACCGACTCTAGGTGGTTTTGATAGTGCATGTCAAAATCGGCGCCTTTGTAAATGGTGGTAATGTGAAATGAGAACCCCATATTATCTTCTTTGAGAAGAAGGCGCGTACTTTCCCAGCTGCCCTCGGGCGATACTATTTTTCGATTAGACTGACTGGCTTTTAATAGGTTACGTACGATCATTGTATTGTCTCGCTCTACTTTTTGTTCTGTTCGTCTTACCGATACTTAACTGGCTCTAAAATATACAACCTCTTCAGGAATATCTTCTTTTGCGCAGACTTCGCGGATCGATTCTTCAACAATATCAATGCCTTTTTTAAGATTTTCATCTGAAATAATTAAGGCACATAAAAATTTAACCACGTGATCGTCGGCACCACTAGTTTCGATGATTAACCCTTTCTTAAAGGCTCGACGAGTAATTTCGCCGGCTATCTCACCGTTGACACAGTTAATACCTTGAAACATGCCACGCCCTCGCGCCGAAAAGTTTCCTTCACCGTATTGATTTACAATTTTTTCTAGACGAGCTGAAATGTATTGGCCTTTGCGTTTGGTTTCGTCGGCGAAACGATTATCTTTCCAATAATGCTCGATAGCCGACCTTGCGGTAATAAAGGCTAGGTTATTACCACGGAAGGTACCGTTATGCTCACCGGGCTTCCATTGGTCGAGTTCCGGCTTCATTAGTACTACTGCAAGAGGCAACCCATAGCCACTTAGGGATTTAGACAGGGTGATAATATCCGGCTCTATACCAGCCTCTTCAAAGCTGAAAAAGCTACCCGTACGGCCGCAGCCAGCTTGAATATCATCCACTATTAATAAAATTTTGTGCTTTCGACATACCGCCTGCAAGTTCTTGAGCCATTCAATGCTCGCAACGTTAATCCCGCCCTCGCCTTGCACTGTTTCAACAATTACCGCTGCGGGAGAGTTAATACCACTACTGGAATCGGAAAGCACTTTATCTAGGTATTCTGTGGTATCGATATCATCCCCTAGATATCCATCGTAAGGCATGCGATGGGTGCCGGTTAAGCTCACACCAGCGGCATCTCTGTGGTGCGAGTTTCCCGTTGCGGCCAAAGAACCCAGGCTGACACCGTGAAAGCCATTGGTAAACGTGACAATGTTTTGTTGCCCCGTCACATTGCGTGCAATTTTCATAGCCGCTTCAACAGCATTAGTACCCGTAGGCCCCGTAAATTGCATGATATATTCCATGCTGCGAGGCTTAAGTATATTGTCGTTGAACGCCTGTAAAAATTCGCCCTTGGCCTTGGTATGCATATCAAGGCCATGTGTAATACCATCGTCTTCGATGTACTGAAGAAGCGGTGCTTTAAAGAGCTCGTTGTTGTGCCCGTAATTTAAGGTTCCTGCGCCTGCAAGGAAATCCAAATATTCTTGCCCATCCGAATCCCACATAAGCTCGCCTTTGGTGCGATTAAATACGCGCGGGAATGAGCGAGCATAGCTTTGTACTTCTGATTCGATTTCATCGAAAATTTTCATGATATACCTCTTGTTTGGGCACAATTAAAGGGGCCGATACGAACCAGCGATTCGGATTCGTGCTGACCCTTAAAATGTATTTGTTTATCTAACCACGGTGAGGGCTGAATAAGAGTCTCTAGTTGTTTTGCAAGGCGCTCAAATAATCGCCACGACGGCTGGTTGTCTTCTGTGATGGTGGTTTCTAGGTACCTAACAGTGCTGCAGCAGGGACGATTTAGTATGTGTGACAGCATCTGGGACGCCAAGCCAAGCCCGCGAGTACGATCATCTACCGCAACTTGCCAGATAAAGAGCGTGTCTGGTCGTTCTGCAATAATGTAGCCCGAAACAAAACCCATAAGTTCGCCGTCTAATTCGGCAGCAACTGATGTATTGGCGAAATGCCCGCACTGCAGGACGTTGCAGTAACTGGAATTAGTATCGAGCGGTGGGCAGCGTTGAACGAGCTGGTAAACGGGCATACCGTCTTCTAGTACCGGCATTCTTAGTTGGATATTTTGAGAGTAAAGCAAATCGCTCACCTAAAATAAGATTATTAATTAGTTCTCTAAGGATATCTAAGCGGCGTATAGCTACATAATGGGCATATAAAACGATTATGAGCAATGAAAAGCTAAAATAATGCTTTGAAGGCGAAGCATCGTACACTAAATATTGTTTTTTCTCTAGCAACATTGCTACGTGCAGTGCTGGCTGGGCCTCACGAAACGGCTACAACACTCAGACAGCGCTATTTCTTTAGCTTTCAAAACAATCTAGGCTATACTCGCCGCTCTTTCATACCCGACAAAAAGGAACATTTTGAATAGTATTCAAGAGGTGTTGGTAGCACTAAGGCGCGTAATTAGAGCCACCGACCTACACTCCAAACACTTAGCCAAAACTACAGGGCTTACTGCGCCGCAGATTTTGCTGCTACAAACCATCCGAGATAAGGGTGAAGTGACCATTGGCGAGCTAGCCAATGAAATAAGCCTTAGCCAGGCCACAGTAACCAGCATTCTAGATCGACTCGAAAAACGTGAACTCGTTTTTCGAGAGCGCTCCAAAGAAGATAGACGAAAAGTGCATGCCTATCTAACGGATCAGGCAACGGAAATACTGAAAGAGGCGCCCATACCACTGCAGGAGCATTTTGCTCGCCAATTTGGCGACCTTCAGGGCTGGGAGCAAACCATGATAATTTCGTCACTGCAGCGTGTTGCCCAAATGATGGATGCGCAACATATTGACGCTGCCCCCGTACTGGATATTGGTGTATTAGATCGACAAAGCACAGTCATGGACAAATCTGAAACCTACCCCATAAAGAACGAAGATTAATCGATGTAGTGTCGCACACGGGGTGTGGCACGCTTTCGCGAATGAGGTTTCGCGAAAGCAACTCCTCTAGAGCGCCCCACCTCCCACGTCCGTAACTCAACGTTCCTTTTGACCATCAACTTACAGGCGGCCTAAGAATACAATTTTCAATAGCCCGTTTTTTGTTTCTTTCGAACCCCTTCTTCTGCCGTATTTTTTAGCCCTACATTACCCCTTTACTCCATTAAATTTTTTGATTCTGCCCATTCATCCGCTAATTTCGCGTTTTGCAAAAAATCGAAACAACTGATACAGCTCCTTTTAATTAGCCCGGCATATACGCTTACTTTATTTGGGGTTTTAAGTAGTCTTTTTGGCTATTAATCATAAAAAAAATGTCCTTTATTGTAGTAATAAATAACGCCTTGATTTAATTGGTTTTACGCGCCTTTAAAAACCTTCTAATTAATCGCTAATACGAAATAAGAAATATGAAAAAGACCTTTTCGCGTTATTAAAAAATAATTCACACTCTTTTCTGCCTGCCAACCCTATTAGGCTAAGCATGGCTTTTGCAGTAAAATTTAATAGCAGATATCTACAGTGGTACTCAGCGCGACGGAATTACTATCTTAAAGGAGTTATTTAATGAGCCCGACTTTTATCGAGTTCACATAGTCACTTATGAAGAGAGTTTTAGATGGTAAGAAAGTTAGCAGCCTATTGTTTGTGTATAGCTTTTAGCTGCGCACAGTCGATTTCTGTACATGCAGCCACAACGCTTGCCTTCTCTGGCGCACCCTCTGTAACCGCTGGAAGCGGTTCCGACACAGGCTCAATCGGCACAACTAGTCTTTGGTCAAATATTGGTTCTGTAAACGGAACCAATATCGATATGGCGATAGAGCTTCTTACAAATTCTAGCGGCGACACAAATTCGGTCACCTGGTCGACCGATGAAAACCGTGCAAAAATATCTCTCGTAGGGAAAAGTGCTCAATCAATTGATGTGGTTTACCGATTTTTTGAGTCGGGCACAAGCACACCTATTACTGTCTCACCCGATATTTTGTTTAATGCATTAGACGGCGGTTTAACCAATGAGATTATTGAAACACTCCAGTCACAAGTAGCCAGTTACACCGTCGATAATCCTACCGCCATTTCCGTTTCTTCACTCGTTAATAGCGCGGGTGCCGCTGACGATGAATTCGAATTCTCATCAACGTCGGGCACCAATCTTGTTTCAAATGCAGGGTTTGAAAGTGGCAATACAGGCTTTACGTCTAGCTACACTTATTTAGGCACTAACGACAGTGGCAACACTATCGGCTCAGGTGATTGGGGAGAGGGGAAATATGCGCTATTTGACGGCACTAGTGGAAACAGCAGCAATACTTATTTTAATGAAACCCTAGCGAATAACGGTACCGTGTTTGCTCTAATCGATATGGGCAACAATATTGTCGATCCGTTCTGGGAGTTTACCTTAACGTTAACACCTGGAAAAATTTATAACTTCACCGCTTTTTTAGCCAACATTAACGATGATAACGCCAACATAAAACCTAATGTAGATTTTGTCTTGGATGATGGCGTTAACCCTGTGGTTGTGCTCGCAGAATCAGGTGATCTAGAATCAAGCGGTGCAACCACAACACCGTGGGAAGAGTTTACCAGTACATTTACCGCCACAACGGCGTCCAATACCTTAAGCCTTATTAGCAACACTGCTGGCCTAATCGGTAATGATTTGGCCATGGACGATGTCAGTATTTACGAAGTACTCGCCGACACCGATACCGGTTTGCAAATTGCACTTCAGCCGAGTTCCGAATTTTATTTCACGTTTTCGAAGGATAATGGCACAGGAGAATTTGCTTTCGATAGCGCTGTTAGTGGTTTTTTTGGCGCCCCTCAAAAAACAAAAGTGGACGTAACGCCACCGACAGATCCAACTGTAGTCACGCCTACCACCACCTCCGACACCACGCCTACTCTTTCTGGAACGGCTGAGGCCAATTCAACTGTTAGTGTCATTGTGGGCGGCGCCACCTTTGATGTTGTGGCCACATCCGGTGGTGCCTGGTCATTAGATTCAGGCAGTGAAGCCCCGGTTGCCGGTTCATTCTCCCCCGTCACTGACGGCAACTCTAATAGCGTCCAAGTGCTAAGTACAGATGCCGCCGGTAACGTCTCTAATACGGTAGCGGGATCACTCGTTATTTATACTGCGACGGGCAATAACTCAACAATTAGCGCTTCGCCAACCGCTATAGCGGCTACGGGCGCTTCCACATCAATAATAACGGTTCAAGCCAAAGATGGTGCCGACGCAAACATTAGCGTTGGCGGCAGCACCATTATATTAAACACTGATAAAGGGAGCCTTGGCAGTATTAGCGACAACGGTGATGGCACCTATACGGCAACGCTCACCTCCAACACAACAGTTGCTACGGCCACTATTAGCGGATCAATTGATGGTAATACAATGTTATCGACAACCGTCAACTTTGTTGAACTGTCTATCGCTATCACTACCGTCGCCGGCGATGATGTTATCAATATCGTGGAAGACGATAGCGACGTTTCAATTCCAGGCACCACCAACGGCGTCGAAACCGCACAGACCGTTACCGTAACCACTTATGACCCACTCAATGCAGGTAATTGGGGTGCCCCTTTAATCTGGGGAGGAACGGCCACTGCCACTAAAACCATCACAAGCGGCGAGTTTCAGTATGACGTGACATGGGGTAACACAACTGATGTGGTTACGACCGAATCGCCTATTGAATCCATTGACATGACCGGCGCTACCTACGCTGTTGATGTGAAGGTTCCCTCCCCTTACGTCGTTGATGGCAACTTGTCGGTTCAGCCCTACGTACGCGATAGCAGTGACCGCTATGCCGCTATTGTATGGCAGCAAGCAAGCGGCCTAGTTGCTAACAGTTGGACAACCCTAACACTCACGAATATATCGACGGGCAACCTCAATTATGTACAACCTGGATTCGATCTAACAAGCGTGGTAGGTATTGGCTTGCAGTTAAATGCAAACGGTAAATCTGCCAATATAGAAGGCGATATCGCGTTTGACAATATTTCTATCACTAGCCTCGCATCCGGCACACCAATCGCTATTAACTTTACGGCCTCCGACACCTACACGGCGTCCGTCAGTGGCGATGGCACATGGACAGCAACACTTCCTGCTATAGATGCACAAGCACTCCCCACCGTAACCATATTAACAGCCGATGTTGCCACGTTGGCAGGTGACGTTGCACCGCAAACAACTCGTACCGTAAGCCATAGCCTTACCACCCCAAGCATAAGCCTGAACACCGTGGCTGGCGACAACACTATTGATGCTACCGAAGATAATACTGATATTAATTTTACAGGTACAACGACAAACGTTGAAGATGGCCAGACGGTTACATTAGAGCTGAACGGCTCAACCTATACCGGCAGCGTAGCGTCTAACGCGTGGTCAATTACTGTTCCAGCACTTGCACTACAAGCCTTGAATCTAAGCGAAACAGCCACCGCAGACGTTGAAAATGTTGCGGGTAATAATGCAATACAAGCAAGCCAAACTATAACCGCAACCAACGATGCACCTGTCGTTACATTACCCACTTCTCCCACGGTCACCGAAGATGATACAAATGTTGCTATCGCAAACGACATTAATATTTTCGATATAGAAAGTGATAATCAAA
>Ga0065722_100231_pt1 | contig 11475 bp, 8 predicted proteins | sample BansetMetagenome_FD_59109 | JGI IMG/M metagenome (GOLD analysis project Ga0065722, IMG submission 59109) | Bankia setacea gill microbial communities from Puget Sound, Washington, USA - Caecum Enriched | ecosystem: Host-associated > Mollusca > Digestive system > Ceca | place: United States...
CCCGATATTTTTCGTCATTTATTCGAGCCCAGAGAAATGCCCGAGCGCAATATGCACTCCATGGGGTCGGGTTTTTTCATTTCTGCGGACGGCTACCTGCTGACCAATAACCACGTCATAGAAGATGCTGATGAGATAGTGGTACGTTTGGTCGATCGGCGAGAATTTAAAGCAATGATCATCGGCTCTGACCCGCGATCTGATCTCGCGTTGTTAAAAGTCGATGAAGACGACCTGCCGTTTCTAGAGTTGGAGTCGAGCGAAGCGCTAAAAGTTGGCGAGTGGGTGGTGGCAATTGGGTCACCGTTTGGGCTCGACTTTTCTGCCAGTGCCGGTATTGTCAGTGCGATTGGGCGCAGTATTCCCACGGAAAAGAATGAAAACTATGTGCCCTTTATCCAGACCGATGTGGCGATTAACCCGGGTAATTCAGGCGGGCCGCTGTTTAATCTAGAAGGCAAAGTAGTCGGTGTAAACTCCCAAATATACACCCGTTCGGGCGGTTCAATTGGGCTCTCTTTTGCTATTCCGTCTGCGGTGGCTATTAACGTGGTNTCGCAGCTTAAGGAGAAAGGTCGGGTTGATCGAGGCTGGTTAGGGGTTGTTATTCAGGAAGTCGATAAAAACCTTGCCGATTCATTTGGCCTGAAAAAGCCGCAGGGCGCACTGGTTGCGCAAATGGAGCGGGGCGGGCCTGCCGATAAGTCGGGGATTCAGGTGGGTGATATTATCCTTAAGTTTGGCAAGAGCACCATCGTAACCTCCGGTGATCTTCCTCATGTCGTGGGCTCAACGCCGCCAGATACTAAAGTACCGGTAGTGGTTATGCGTGAGGGTAAGAAAAAAACATTACGGGTTGTTGTTGGCCGGTTGCCCGGTGGCGCTGACACGCCGCCGGCACTGAGTTCATCGCAGGATTCTGGTCTAGATCGCTTAGGTTTAGCGGTCGAAACTGTGGACGCAGCACTAAAAGACAAGTGGCGCTTACCTGGTGGGGTACGAGTAACCCGTGTTGATCCACAGGGCGCTGCTGCTGATGCTGGTGTTGCGCCTGGGGATGTTATTGCGCAGCTGGGTTTTGAGCAGATAAACACATTCGAGGATTACACTCGGATTACTGCAAAGTTACCCTCCGATAGTCTGCTGCCTATTCGTTTTTTCCGCGACGGTAGGCCAACCTTCCGCACCATTCGCTTACAGTAAGCTGTTTATCATGCCCTCCGCCCGCCGGTTCCAAGCCGCGGGCGGCTTCATGGCCTCTCCCCCTTAAATACTGTAGACTTGCGCCAAATTTTTCCGGCCTTAATCCATGCAGATGGATGGACTCATGTAAGGCTTGGGAATGGGTTTCAACGCAATATTATTGAGTAGCCAGCACTAGTGACAGATCTAAGTCGTATTCGAAATTTCTCCATCATCGCCCACATTGACCACGGGAAGTCCACTCTAGCGGACCGGTTCATCCAGCACTGCGGCGGTTTAGCCGCTCGTGAGATGGAAGCACAGGTGTTGGATTCCATGGATATCGAGCGTGAGCGAGGCATCACCATCAAAGCTCAAAGTGTGACCCTTGATTACAAATCGAAAGATGGTGAAACCTACCAGCTCAACTTCATTGATACGCCTGGGCATGTCGATTTCTCCTATGAGGTTTCCCGGTCTTTGGCGGCATGTGAGGGTGCGCTTCTGGTTGTCGATGCCGCTCAAGGCGTGGAGGCGCAGTCGGTAGCCAATTGTTACACCGCGATCGAGCAAGGGCTGGAGGTGATTCCAGTGCTGAATAAAATGGATTTACCCCAAGTTGAACCCGATCGGGTAGCCCAAGAAATTGAAGATATTATTGGTATAGATGCCACCGAGGCCGTTCGTTGTAGCGCCAAATCGGGGTTGGGTATAGAAGAGGTGCTGGAAGTCCTAGTGCAGGGCATTCCTGCACCTGTAGGTGATAAAGATGCGCCACTTCAGGCGCTTATTATAGATTCCTGGTTCGATAACTACCTTGGTGTTGTGTCATTGGTGCGGGTAAACCAGGGTACTTTAAAAGCTAAAGAAAAGATTGTGGCCAAGTCTATCCGTAAAGCCCACGTGGTGGATGTTGTCGGTGTCTTTACCCCAAAACGTAAAGACACAGGGGTACTGCACGCGGGCGAGGTTGGGTTTATTGTCGCGGGTATTAAAGATATCCACGGTGCACCGGTGGGCGATACCCTTACCCATTCCCACACTTCAGATGTGGACTCTCTGCCGGGCTTTAAAAAAGTTAAACCTCAGGTTTATGCGGGTTTGTTCCCCGTCAGTTCGGATGACTATGAAGCATTTCGTGATGCATTGGCAAAGTTAACACTGAATGATGCTTCGCTATTTTACGAACCAGAAAGTTCAGATGCGCTTGGTTTTGGGTTTCGCTGCGGCTTTCTCGGCATGCTCCATATGGAGATTATTCAGGAGCGACTTGAGCGAGAATATGATCTTGATCTCATTACCACAGCGCCGACGGTAATCTATGAAGTGATTACTTCCGACGGTACAACCGTCCATGTTGATAATCCTTCTAAATTGCCGGATATAGGCTTTATTGAAGAAATGCGCGAGCCCATTTGTGAGGCCAATATTCTTGTGCCTTCCGAGTACCTTGGGTCAGTTATCACTTTGTGTGTAGATAAGCGTGGCGTACAGAAAAACCTACAGTATGTGGGTGGACAGGTTGCCTTAACCTACGATTTGCCGATGAACGAAGTGGTTATGGACTTTTTCGACCGGTTGAAATCTGTTAGCCGGGGTTTCGCCTCTCTCGATTACAATTTTGTACGTTTTCAAGAGGCCAAGCTCGTACGTTTGGATGTGTTGATCAATTCGGAAAAGGTCGATGCTCTCGCTATAATTGTGCATAAAGACAATGCTCCGTACAAAGGGCGTGCGCTAGCCGATAAAATGAAAGAACTCATTCCCCGGCAAATGTTTGATGTGGCCATACAGGCGGCTATTGGGGGGCAAATCGTTGCTCGTACAACGGTGAAGGCGCTGAGGAAAAATGTGACAGCCAAATGTTATGGTGGTGATATTTCCCGCAAGAAAAAACTACTAGAAAAACAAAAAGCCGGCAAGAAACGCATGAAGCAAGTGGGGCGGGTGGAGATCCCTCAGGAAGCCTTCCTTGCCGTTTTGAAAATGGATAACTAAACAGGACTACTATGGATATCAATTTACCGCTGATACTGCTACTTCTGGTTGGGGGTACTGGCGCAGTTTGGGTTTACGATTTTATATTTTTGCGTAAACCGAGGTTGCAGGCGATAACAAGTGTAAACACACAGTTTCCCGATTTGGCTGATGCCGAAAAACCTAATAACGAACAGTACATGAAAGCCTACGAAGCGGTTGCTGCCGAGCCTGCTTTTGTTGAGTACTCCAAATCTTTCTTTCCTGTTTTGTTCCTGGTGTTTTTCCTGCGGTCTTTCATTATTGAGCCTTTTCAGATCCCGTCGGAATCCATGGTGCCGACTCTGGAAGTGGGCGATTTTATAGCCGTTAACAAATTTGCCTACGGTGTTCGTCTACCGGTGTTTCGCAATAAAATTATTCCCATAGGGGATCCTAAACGCGGTGATGTTATGGTGTTTTTCCCCCCCCATGAGGACCGTTATTTTATCAAGCGCGTAATTGGTCTGCCTGGCGATAAGATTCGCTACGAAAATAAAGTGCTATATGTTAATGGTGAACAGGTTGAGCAAAGCAACAGTAAGCGTGAACCCGTTACAGAAAGGAATCGCTGTGTAGCCTTTGGCGGCCACTATCAGTTGGCGGAGGAGCGCTTGGGCGACGAATCGCATGTGATGCGAAAATGCAGTGTCGCCGGCCGTGCGGGACCGGAAGGTACGTGGGTGCTGAGTGACGGCGAATATTTTATGATGGGCGATAATCGCGATAACAGCTCAGATAGCCGTGTCTGGGGCCCTGTTCCCGAAGAGCGTATAGTGGGCAAAGCATTCGCGGTATGGATGCACTGGGGAGGAACACTGCCAAGTTTTTCACGGGCTGGATCCATTAAGTAGTTTCACCAATTGTTGAGTGGAGTGAAGATATGAAATCGATTAAATCACAAGCTGGACTAGGCTCGATTACGTGGTTGGTTATCCTCATGGTTGCAGGGTTTTTCTTGCTCTGTTTTTTTCGCTTGGGGCCACATTATCTTGATAATATCTCGATTGACGCTGCCTTGAAATCTCTCGCGGAGCAGGAGGAAAACCTTGGCAGNATGGACAAACGTGACATNTATCGAAAGCTAGATAATTTCATGATGGTTAATAATGTCCGGGGTCCAGAAGCCGAAAGTTTCAAGGTGATTCGAAAAAAGGATCGAGTATTGGTCAACAATGAATATGAGAAACGTATACATATGTTCCTCAATATAGATGTTTTACTGACATTTAAAAGTCAGCTGGATACATCCAATCCGGAGCTCTGTTGTGAGTATCTTATCGAACCTGAATAAAGCGCAGCTCAGCGCGGCATTGGGCTACGAGTTTAACGATCAATCTTTGTTGGTCAGAGCGTTGTCCCATCGTAGTGTTGGGAAAGAAAATAACGAGCGCATGGAATTTTTAGGTGATTCACTGCTGAATTTTTTCATTGCTGAAAGCCTATTTAATCGTTTTCCCCGTGCTCGAGAAGGTGACCTCACCCGTCTCAGGGCAACTTTAGTAAAGGGCGAAACACTTGCTGAAATTGCACGCGATTTTAAGTTAGGGGAGTTCCTTTTTCTCGGCGAGGGTGAAATGAAAAGCGGCGGGTTTCGACGGGCTTCGATTCTTGCCGATACCGTAGAAGCTCTTCTTGGGGCCATTTATCTTGAGTCTGGCATGGAGGTCTGTCGGGATATTGTGTTGTCGTGGTATGCGACCCGACTTGAACAGGTTTCGCCAGAGCAAACCGAAAAAGACGCAAAAACGCGCTTGCAGGAATATCTCCAAGAACGAAAAAAACCGCTGCCGCAGTACCGAGTATTACGTTGTCTTGGGGACTCTCATTCTCCAGAGTTTGAGATATGTTGTGAGGTTGGTCGTGGTGTAGATTCTACCAAAGCCATTGCTAGCAGTAAGCGCCAAGCTGAAAAGCTAGCGGCACAAAAAATGTTGCAGATTTTAGGTGTAAGCTAAGAGCAATACTATTAGTTGCTCTTGGGCTCAGCACGGCGTTAATGCTTTCCTCTAGCCAATACCACTACATGCCCATAAGTTTTTCCGTATGCATGAATCACGGGCAAAGCCAGAGGCTAAAATCAATGAAGAGAGGTACCGTCCAATGCCATTTAATACGTTCAAGAGTTTATGATGCCCAGTAAATCTGTATCCGGCTATATAGCCATTGTCGGCCGACCCAATGTAGGTAAATCGACACTGTTAAATCATCTGCTGGAACAAAAAATCAGCATTACTTCCCGCAAGCCGCAAACTACACGCAATAACGTGCTTGGCATTAAAACTGTTGGGCACGTACAGATGTTGTTTGTGGATACTCCTGGTATTCACAAAGGCCAAGAAAAGGCCATCAATAAATTCATGAATAAAACCGCTTCCTCTGCATTGAAGGATGTGGATGTTGTGATTTTTGTGGTGGATAAAAAACAGTGGACGGAAGAGGACGACTGGGTAGAGCAGCAGGTAAATAATGTTGACTGCCCCATAATTGTTGCTATCAATAAGGTTGATCAAATAGAAAATAAATCCGACCTATTGCCTCACCTACAAAAGTTAGCCGAGCGCATGCCTAAGGCCGAGTTGGTGCCAATTTCTGCATTGAAAATGCAAAATCTCGATCAGTTGGAGCGGCTGGTTGTCGAGCGCCTGCCAGAGGGCGAACACTATTTTCCGGAAGACCAGATTACCGATAAAAACTCACGCTTTCTGGCNTCTGAGATAGTCCGTGAGAAGATTACCCGCCAGCTAGGGGATGAGGTGCCATATCAGTCTGCGGTCGAAATTGAAGAGTTCGTGGAAGAGGGTAATCTTATTACCATTAGCGCCGCGATTTTGGTGGAGAGATCGGGTCAGAAAAGAATGTTGATTGGCGATAAAGGCGACCGTATCAAGCAAATTGGTCAGCAGGCAAGGCTTGATATGGAAAAGCTCTTCGATTCAAAAGTAATGCTTAATCTGTGGGTAAAAGTGAGACGTGGCTGGTCAGACGATGAGCGCGCCCTACGTAGCCTTGGTTTTGATGATTAAGGTAGAGCACCACCCTGCCTATATTCTGCACCACCGCGACTACACCGATAGTCGAATTCTTATTGAACTCTTTACACGCGAACACGGCCGTTTTACAGCGGCGCTGCGTATGCCTAAGCGAAAGTCTCCCGGCGTTGTTCGTCCACAGGCTTTTACGCCTTTTGTGATCAATTTTTCGGGTAAATCTGGACTTAAAAACCTTACCCACTACGAACAAGTGAGCCCGCAACTGTTAGCGAAAGGCGTAAAGTTGTTTTGCGGGCTTTACGTCAATGAATTGTTGCAGCGTTTGCTTGCGACGGATGACGCTAATATCAATTTGTTTGACGCTTACGGACTTTGTTTGAGTCGCTTGGCGCTAGCGGAATCTGGTGAGGAAGATATTGCGTTAAGGCAGTTTGAATTTTATTTGATAGAAGAATTGGGTTACGCGGTGAACTTTACAGAAGATGTAGTAGGCAAGCCCATTGTTGACGGATCCAAAATTCATTACCGCTATGACCATGGTTTTAGGCCCGTTGTGGTCGAGGCCACTGCGCCTGCTGCTCAGAGTGACGTTTTTACCGCGAGCGAGATTGTGCTCATCGGTAATCAAAGCTGGTCCTCGCCGCCAACGCGTGCGGCCGCCAAAAGGTTAGCTAGAATCGCGCTTGCTAATCTCTTGGGGGGTAAACCATTACAGAGTCGCGAGTTGTTTAGGTAGTTTTCACTCTGTAATAGAGTAGTCCTAACCATTCGTGTAAGGCTTGGGTGCTGTCACTGAGTGCGCGAGCACTTGGAATGAGCTGGTGAAACCGAAACGGTTGTTGAGAGACAAAATAGGTCCGGTGCTGGGNACAACCTCAAACCCGGCTGCTTCGAATAATAATTGTGCTCTCGGCATGTGATATGCGCTTGATACGAGTAAAATTTTGTCGATATTTATTGCCGCTAACATGTCATAACTGAATTTAGCGTTTTCGTCGGTTGTTCTGCTGCTACTTTCCAGCCATTCGGGTGTTACTTTAAATCCGTCCTGTAAATCGAACGCTGCCGTATGGGCGAGACTTGTGGTGGTTTCGCCTGCCGTGTAGCCACCTGTCACTAATAAAGGTAAGTGACGTACGGCGCTGCAGGAAAGCGGCGTATCTCAGTCGCATTAAAGCTTCACCGGAGGAAATTGGGTGCCCAAATTCCGGAGTATCGTTATTTTGGGCGCCGGTCAATACGACAATGGCCTGGGCGTCAATACTAGGCAGTGTTTCGGGTGAGAGGGCCTGTGTGTTTTCTAAGCGCGCGTGCAGAGCGTTGCTGGCGAGAGGCGTCGCAAGAGCAAATAAGCTGGTAAGGCTGGTAGCGATCAACGCTTTNCCCGTGGCTGGATGCCGCCGTAACAGCCAGAGCCCGGCGCCTGCCAATATAATTTGGCAAAGTGGCGGTAGCAATATACTCTTCAGGAGAAGTCTGATAATCATCAGTCTTCATCAGAAAAAAGTGCTTCGACTTCGACAGAGGCCTGCCATTCCAGCTGCTGATTAATAACGCTAAGTAAATGTGCAACTTTCTCTTCAAGTAAGGGAGTAACTTCGTCCTTTTCCAGTGCGCTTTGCATTTTGGCATCCAGCTCTGCGCTGTACTTTTTTAGCCGTGGAACGCCGCAATAGCAGCAACCACCGTGCAGTTTATGGATGGTTTCCTGTAATTCCTTGTGGTTNCCTTCGCTAAGGTANGTTTCAATGTTGGTACGNGTTACCGGTAGTGAATCTAGGAGCATNTTGAGCATNTCTCGGGCGAGATCAGGCTTATTTTTGGCCAGCTCCAGTGANNGCTGAATGTTAATAAGTTTTTCTGATTCATCNGGTTCGTTGTCGATTAACTCGGCGTCCGGGCTCGGTGTTGAAGCTCTGNTGATAGGGGNTTCCGTTCGTTTGTAGGGGTTGCGCGATACCCAGCGGTCAATAATGTGCCGAAGTTCATTTTCACTCACCGGTTTGGTGAGGTAGTCGTCCATACCGGCTAGAAGAAGTTTTGATTTCTGCTCGTTGGCGGCGTGAGCAGTGAGAGCAACCACTGGCGTACGGTGGTCTGGGTTTTCACGCTTACGCAGTTCCTTGGTTGCTTCGATACCGTCCATCCCCGGCATTTGGATATCCATTAGTATTAAGTCAAAACTGGTGGAGTCGCAGAGCTTTACGGCGTCGGCTCCGTTATCGACGGATGTTACATCAACGTCAATGTCTTTTAGTAGTTCACTGACCAGTCGCAGATTTGCCGGATTATCGTCTACGGCCAGAATGCGTGTTTGTTTGTGGGGCTCTGTTACTACCCCCTGTGGAGGTGCTATTTCCTGCTCAGTGTCCGGAATGATAATGCCTAGTTGTTCGCATACCGTTTGATGTAGGCGGTTACATAATATCGGGCGCTGTAATATAACCGAGTGAGTACCGGTAATGGCAGGTTCTATAAGGCGCTGAATGGAGGGTGATGCCAAAACAATAACCGGAATGGAGTAGTCTAAGTTGAGCACGTCAATAATCTTACGCAGCTTGAGCTTGTCGAAGGTTTTATCGTTTACCTGCGCGTCGACGATGGCTAAATGTATTTGCCCGGAACGGCAGGCATAGGCGGTTTTTTCATCAATATCTTCGAACCTGGATATTTCGTTTATTTCGGCTCCCCAGCCGCGCATGTAATGAGTGATTTCCGTACGGCTCATGGAGGAGCAGTCGTAAACCATAGCGCGTACGTTGCGCAGTGTTCCGGTTAAGTAGCCTGAGGTATTAGCGGCATTTGGGTTGCGGCCCAAGGTGGAGGAAAACCAGAAGGTCGCGCCTTTTCCGGGTTCGCTGTCTACACCGATTTGGCCGTGCATGCGATCAACAAGCCCTTTGGCAATGGCAAGTCCTAATCCTGTGCCGCCGTGAGCACGGCTTTCGCTCGAATCCAATTGCGTAAAAGCGTCGAATAATTTGTCTTGTTGGGCCTGATTCAAGCCGATGCCGCTATCGGTGATACGAAATTGTAGAGAGATTTGGTTGTCTGCGCGGTCTTCCTTGCCGACGCTGATGAGTATGTGGCCGGTATTGGTAAATTTAATGGCATTGGAAAGCANGTTGGTCAAGACCTGTTTTAAACGCAGCGGGTCGCCCAGTAGGTGCTCGGGAATGTCGTGATCGATAATGGTGAGTAAGCGCAATTTTTTTTCGTGTGCNGAGGGCGCTTGTAAACGCAGAGACTCTTCAATTACCTGCCGTAATCGAACGGGTTTATATTCAAGTGTAAGCTTGCCAATTTCGAGGCGCGAAAAATCTAGAATGTCGTTAATGATGGTTAGCAGCCCTTTTGCCGACTCATCAATTGTCTCTAGGTACTCTGCCTGCTGTGAATTCATTACGGTTTTTTTCAGTAACTCGGAAAAGCCGATAATGCCATTTAGCGGGGTGCGGATTTCGTGGCTAGTGTTGGCTAGAAACTCCGATTTAACTCGGCTACTTTCTAGCGCGGTTTTACGGGCGATATCAAGTTCAATGTTTTGAATTTCGACTGTTTCTAGGGTTTCTCGAAGCTCGGACGTTGATTGGTCAATATTTTTTTGCAAATCTTCCTGTGAGGTTTTTTGCAGCGTGGCTAATTCGTTAATGTCTTCGACCAAGTCGCCGTAAATATCTTCTTGCTCAACGACAATGTTTTTCCCGTAGCGACCGTTAATGTATTCGCGAATACCCGAGTGTATATTTTCTAGGGGGAGAATAATTTTATATTTAAATTGGTTCAATAGTATTCCGGCTAGCACCATACAAATGGCTAAGCCTAGAACTAACGCTAGCAAAAACTGATAGCGAGCCAAGGAGTGCCCGAGGTTGTCTGTGACCACCAGGAAAAAACTGGCATTGGCAATGGGGGCCGTTAGTGCATCAAGGCTCGCTTCGGGAGGGGGGATGATTAAATAACATTTGCGCTCTATACAGCGGTTTTGGCGGCCGATTTCGTTGGATACATGCTGCTCTAGGTAGTCTATCTGGTAAGGCTTTAGGGGGATGCCTCGTTCCCACACGGGTTCTAATTCATTGTTCAATAGCGCGAAGGACAAACTGCCTTCCATACTTAGAATTGTATCGCTAAATGCTTCCAGCGAGGTGGCGTGATGTTGCTGTGTGGCGAAGTTTATTAGCAGCGTATCGAGGAAGTTGTCGTGTTGTTCTTTGCGTTCCTGTAAAAACTGGCTCTGCAACAAGTAGAAGAGAATCGCAAGCCCGAGTAGTGCAAAGGAGCAGGGTATTAGGATTAACTGAACCAGTTTTGTATTGATTGCTCGATTTCTAGACATCTAATGGCCTTGGAGGAAAAGGGTGCGCGAATCTGTGACGCGAATTTACGGGTAACGAACCTGTGGGTAAGGTGTCTGCATTGTTATCGGTTTCACTTTCAAATTCCCGGATAGCATAGGCAAAAAGACGATATTTAGGAAGTAGAACTGCTAGAATTGCGCTCCCTGCGAGCTAAGCCATTTGTGAAGCAATGTAAGTCGCTTCAGACTGAGTACCAATCCTTGCTAGCGCGCGATCGTTCGGCGCTAATGGTAAACGAATAGCTACAGTAGAATAAAGTGCAAAAGCAAACAACAAACCTGGGTGAGACACAACAAGGATGAAGGAATTTCCTACCATTGAATCCTGCATTGGTCAGACGCCGCTGGTGCGGCTTCAGCGATTGGCCGGAACCGAGCGCAATACAGTTCTGGTTAAACTCGAGGGCAATAACCCGGCGGGTTCAGTGAAAGATCGTCCGGCTTTGTCGATGATCAACCATGCTGAGTCCCGGGGACGGATACAGCCCGGTGATACGTTAATCGAGGCGACAAGCGGTAACACGGGTATAGCCTTGGCCATGGCTGCAGCCGTGAAGGGTTATAGTATGATTTTGATCATGCCCGAAAATGCTACTGACGAACGCAAGGCCTCAATGGCGGCCTATGGTGCCGAATTAATCTTGGTGTCCAAGGACAAAGGCATGGAGGGCGCTCGTGATCTTGCGCAGAAAATGGAGAGTGAAGGCCGGGGTATAGTGCTCGACCAATTTGGTAACAGCGACAACCCGTTGGCTCATTACGGCGGAACCGGGCCGGAGATTTGGTCTCAAACGGCTGGTATGGTTACCCACTTTGTCAGCTCTATGGGAACCACTGGCACCATTATGGGGGTCTCGCGTTACCTTAAAGAGCAGAACGCAAACGTTCAGATTGTTGGCCTGCAGCCGGAAGAAGGCGCCGCTA
>Ga0065722_104485_pt1 | contig 11442 bp, 13 predicted proteins | sample BansetMetagenome_FD_59109 | JGI IMG/M metagenome (GOLD analysis project Ga0065722, IMG submission 59109) | Bankia setacea gill microbial communities from Puget Sound, Washington, USA - Caecum Enriched | ecosystem: Host-associated > Mollusca > Digestive system > Ceca | place: United States...
TCCAAAACAAAAAAAGCGCAGACTAAGCTGCGCTTTTTTTGTTTTCTCTAAGCTTATGCTGGCAATAAAGATTTGACCGCATCTCGCTCTTCTTGAAGTTCAGCTTCAGTTGCTTTCATTCTTGCTTGTGAAAACTCATCAATTTCTAAGCCCTGAACAATGCTCCAATCGCCATCTTGGCAAACGCAGGGAAAAGAATAAATCAAGCCCTCTTCAACGCCGTAACTACCGTCGCTATATACTCCCATACTCACCCAATCGTTACTGGTAGTACCTAGGGCCCAATCACGCATATGAAAAATAGCTGCATTGGCAGCAGAAGCTGCACTAGACGCTCCACGCGCTTTAATAATGGCGGCGCCACGTTGCTGGACAGTGGGAATGTAATCTTCTGCGTACCAGCTTCGCTCAACCTGATTAACCGCCACATCACCCTTAACAAGCGTGTGAAATAAATCTGGGTACTGTGTCGAGGAGTGATTCCCCCAAATGGTCATTTTGGTGATATCGTTAATGGATACATCCAGTTTTTGACCTAGCTGTGTTAGCGCACGATTGTGATCCAAACGCATCATCGCCGTGAACTGGCGAGGGTTGATATCAGGCGCATTGCGTTGCGCGATTAAGGCATTGGTGTTTGCGGGGTTCCCCACAACCAGCACTTTAATCTCTCTGGATGCGTGATCATTAATAGCTTTTCCTTGTACAGAAAAGATAGCCGCGTTGGCTTCAAGAAGATCTTTACGCTCCATACCCGGACCGCGAGGACGGGCACCAACCAGAAGAGCAAAATCGGCATCTTTAAATGCTACATTTGGGTCATCCGTGCAAACCATACCTTGGAGTAATGGGAATGCACAATCGTCCAACTCCATAGCCACACCCTTTAGGGCTTCCATAGCAGGTGTAATCTCTAACATCTGTAAGATGACGGGTTGATCTTTACCCAGCATTTCGCCGGCGGCGACTCTGAACAGAAGTGAATAACTGATTTGGCCTGCGGCGCCTGTTACGGCAACTCGAACGGGTGCTTTCACAATATATCTCCGTTAGTTTTGATGATTAATGACAAGCCGTGATTATAATGACCTGCCTATAAAAGTCATTGATTTACTTAATACAAGCGTTACTTGGGATAGCGCGCCTGCAGCTTCTTATACAAAGCAGCACCAAAATCTGGCTGCTTAGGATCCAGCTCAGCCAAAGCCTCAACTAGATGCTCATTGTCCTCTTTGCCCTGCCATTCCTTTAGGTAACTTCCATCTTTATAGCCAAAATCCTGTCTAAATATGTTTAGTACATTTTTACCCACATAGCGATGAAATAGTTGTTCAAAGCTTAATCCCACCCCAGAAAGCAAGCGGCAGAATGCCTGCATAGAAAAGCTTTTGCTTTCAAGAGTCAGTGCAGTAAAGGCCTCTAGATCGAGCCGAAAGTCACTTTCGAGCTCTTCATTGCTATACTCACCGGCGAGCTGCTCTGCAATACGGGCATAGCCGCTCTGATTTGGCTCATCCGATAACAGGCGTATACTTAGACCAAAATGCCAAATATCGATTAACTCCAATATCACTTGATTAACATCCGGTTGCTGTTTTTTCCACCACTTCCAACCATAGTGGTCCATGAGTTCAGCGCACTCGACCCATATAGCTCGGTACCATTCAAAGTCCTGCTCACGCCACTCAGAATTAACTTTACTATTCATCGCCTCTTGTAGTTCGAGCATTGAGATTAGTTGTTGTTGCATACGGATTCCTGGTAAAGAGACTTTGCGGGGAAAAGTCGAGCGAAATTGTCAGTGGTAATACTGGCCAACTCTTCAAACGGTATCCCCCTCAGGTCTGCGATAAACCGAGCGACGTCTACGACATGCTTCGGTTCATTAGGCTTACCACGATGCGGCACCGGAGCCAAATAGGGGGAGTCGGTTTCCACCAACAATCGATCTAGAGGTATACTCTTGACAACTTCGCGCAAGTCTTTGGCACTATTGAAGGTCACAATGCCGGAAATGGAAATATAAAAATTCAACGCTAACGCCTGTTCGGCCATAGCCAAGCTTTCGGTAAAACAGTGCATCACACCCCCGCTCTCAGCACTCGCGTATTTTTTCATCAGCTCGATAGTGTGTTCCCTAGCATCACGGGTGTGAACAATGACAGGTAAACTAAGCTCAGCGCCAGCAATGAGGTGATTCGCAAAGCTCGCTCGCTGATGAACAGCCATGTCTGCGCTATAAAAGTAATCGAGCCCAGATTCACCCAAAGCGACAACTTTGTCAGCACTCGCCCATTGCTTAAGCGTTTCCACGCTAACGACGTTTTCGCTAACATCAGAAGGGTGAACACCAACGGAGGCGTAGATTCCTGGATACTTCTGAGCAATGGCAATAACGGCGTCTTTATTCTCTTCGCTAATACAGACGCAAAGCATTTCTTGCACACCTTTCGCTTTTGCTGCGCCCACAGCGCCGTCTAGCCCATCCTCGTAAGGTCCGAGCTTTAAGCGATCTAAATGACAATGGGAATCTACAAGCATTGGAAAGAGCTGCCTATTTTGTATACGTTATAATGACGATTTATGGGGAGACACCGAAACGCTGCTCAAAAGCAGCGGGAGTATGAATGGGTATAGCACTAAATGCCACTGAGATTTGACTTACATTGTGTGCGTAGGTCTATCTGAATCAAGAGACCCCGCTAAATAGGTTTCAATTTTTTTTGAAGCGACGTCATCTTCACCGCTAAATTGAACGCCAATACCGGCAGCCCGATTGCCCTGTGCACCTCTGGGGGTAATCCAAACCACCTTTCCGGCGACCGGGATCTTTTCAGGCTCGTCCATCAAGCTTAACAACATGAAAACTTCGTCTCCTAAACTATAGGACTTATTCGTGGGTATAAATAAACCACCATTCAACACAAACGGCATGTAGGCTGCGTAAAGTACCGCTTTATCACGAATTGTCAGAGAGAGTATGCCGTTACGGGCAGCACCACCTAAACCTTTCATACCATCAAAACTCGCTTTTGTTTAAAACTGGAACACGCCCATACAAGAGCACTTGCGATACTAAGTTGCTCGTACCCAACATTGGTACACCTGCACGAATTCATAGACATAGCATAGTTGAGTCTGAAGCTTTCGTCACCCAAAGCCATACGCCTTCCTTGCCCCCTAAAATCAGAACAAGGTCGTCTAGGGCCGGCCAGATTATACTCCATAGCGAACTAATACCAGCATCTATGCTCTCGTTAACTGTTTTTGCGAAGCCCTCAACAAAGCCTTCCAATCAAAGAGCAACTCTTCAACAGCTAGAACACCATTAATATTCGAACCGCTCTGCAATTGTGACTTGCGTATACACAGCGCATCTCTATATCGAAAAAGGTGGGCCACAGATATCGAGCTACTCGACAGCTTAAACTCCTCCCACACACCGTTTTCAGTTACCCGCAAGGAGCTCTCACCTAGCGCTCGCTCCCGGATTAAACGCTCCACCCACGACAACAGAGTCGTGATGAGCTCAGCGGCATCCTTAGACGACCAGCTGGCGGCCAAGGCACTCGCTGTGATGGCCCCATTGTTCATCGATACCAGAGATTCACATAAGGCCGTTCTTTGCGTAACATAGTCACTCTGCCACCAGTCAAGCGCCGTTAAAGGGGCACCTCCAGCTTCTTCCAGTATCGCTTGAGGGTTTTCCACTCCCATGCCCTGAAGCCAACTCAAGGCCTCGCTCTGCGTTGGTAGCGCTAGGCTTACCTTTGAGCAACGACTTCTAATGGTTGGCATCAATCGACTAATTTGAGCGCTAACCAACAGTAAAACAGTGTCTCCAGCCGGCTCTTCCAAACATTTTAACAAGCTATTGGCCGCATTGGGATTCATCGCTTCTGCGGGCTGAATCAATACAACTTTTCGCCCCCCCTGCTGTGAGGTTTTGGCAACAAACTCCGTAACCGCGCGTATTTGATCAACCTTAATGGCCTTAGAATTATCCATAGGTTCCACCCTGCATAAATCAGGGTGACTACCTGCTGCAATCAATTTGCACGCTTTACAACTACCGCATGCAAGTCCTTCTATAGGCGCTTTGCAAAGCAAGTAATGCCCCATAGCTGTAGCCAGCTTCTCCACCCCTACGCCCTCCGGCGCGCTGAGCAACAGTGCATGGGGTAGTGAGTCCGCAACCACTTGACGAACAAAACTTTGCCAAATAGCCTCCTGCCAAGCATACGGTGGCATATGAGTAGCGGTCATAGGAAGCACCTATAGCGGTTTAAAAACACGTATGAACAGCCTCCCCAAAATGCGTAATATTGATGTGCATTATCAGTAGTCAATGTAAACTCTCCCATCGGTCACACCAACAGCAATGCTGCCGGTTTGCGACTTATTGTACACATCGCGCGGTAAGCTATGAGCCATAGACATCGCCTATTCAACACATTTAAAAGCCTTTGATTTTATGGAAATTGTTTACAACGACCACGAACTTGTCGTCATTAACAAACCCGCCGGATTACTCACCGTACCAGGTTTGTCTAACCCAGAAAACGCATTAGATACCCTAAAGCAGACCTTTCCCCACGCCCTCGTTGTGCATCGCCTCGATATGGCAACTTCTGGCCTCGTTGTGTTTGCTAAAACACCCTCAGCACAACGATACATGGGTAAGTTATTTGAGCACCGAAATATCACTAAACACTACACGGCGGTTGTGCAAGGACAAGTACCTTCCACCTGCGGAGAGATTTCATCTCCCCTTCTATGCGACTGGCACAACCGCCCCCGTCAAAAAGTCGACTGGTTGAACGGCAAACTTTCAATCACTTTTTTCGAGTTAACTAAACGAGATGCGGTCAATGATTGCACGCGGCTCACCTTAACGCCATACACGGGTCGCTCACATCAACTGCGTGTGCATATGCAGCAACTAGGCCACCCCATTATTGGTGACTATTTTTATGGCTGTGAACTCAGTAAAGCACGCAGCCCACGCCTGCTACTCCACGCAAGTAGTCTGCAATTCGTTCCACCGGGTGGCTGTGAAGCCATCCAAATAGTCAGTCCTGCGGATTTTTAGGCAATACTTAATATTGTCAACGCTTCGCCCAAACCATGTTTTCGCGTTTTTTGCAGGCGGTCTAGGCAATCACTGACTTCCAGCGTGGAAGCACACTCTCTAAACCCGAAGCGATGGCATCTTGCACCGCTGCAAGGCTCTGGGCTGCATCAACCACTACAAAACGATCAGGCTGTAAGGCTACCCGCTGAAGGTATGCCGCCCTAACCTCGTCAAAAAAGACAAGCTGTTCTGATTCAAACCTATCCAGCTCTGCACGCTGGCTAGCTCGCTTCAAACCTATTCGTGGGTCAATGTCTAGCAGTACAGTGAGATCCGGGTGCCGACCTTTCTGCACCATCGTCTCCAGCGCCGCAATTATTGATACGGGCAAGCCTCTACCAGCCCCCTGATAAGCATAGGTCGCATCGGTGAATCGGTCACTTAAAACCCATTTTCCTGCTGCTAGCGCCGGGAGAATAACGGTATTAAGATGCTGCGCCCGTGCCGCAAAAACGACCAGCAGCTCTGCTGTAGCGTCAAAGCACTCTACCCGCTTTGCCAACAACAGCTCGCGCAGCTCTTCAGCTAAGGGCGTACCGCCAGGCTCTCTGGTAATAACAACCTCGATGCCTCTTGCCTCCAGCAACGTCTTTATAAACGCAATATTAGTGGACTTCCCTACCCCTTCAGTACCTTCTACGGTAATAAATCTGCCACTATTCATGTCTCTCGCCTTCAGTATTGACAGGTGCTTGTTGCGGCTCAAGTGGTATCGCAGAGGGCGTTGAACGGTAATCTTGGCGACGATTTTTTTGAAAGCGTCGCACCGCATCCTCGTGCTCCTCAAGTGAACTTGAAAAATAGTGGGAGCCATCGCCTTTGGCCACAAAGTACAAGCTGCTGCCACTGGCAGGATGCAAGGCCGCTCGAATGGCGTCCTTGCCAGGCATTGCTATTGGCGTTGGCGGCAAACCATGGCGGGTGTATGTGTTATAGGGAGTGGGGCTTTTTAGGTCTTTTCGACGTAGGTTTCCACTATAGTTTTCACCCATACCGTAAATAACCGTTGGATCCGTTTGCAAGCGCATCTTTTTTTCAAGCCGGCGAACAAAAACACCGGCAATTTGCTTGCGCTCAAAAGCAACTCCCGTTTCTTTTTCAATAATCGAGGCCATTATCAGCGCTTCATAGGCCGTACTATAAGGTAACCCTTCTTCTCTATTTACCCACTCCTGATGCAGCACCTCATTCATCCTAACATGGGCTCTCAACAATATATCGATGTCACTATCCCCTTTTACAAAGTGATAGGTATCGGGGAAAAAATATCCCTCAGGATGATCTAAGGAAAGGCCTAAGGCTTGTACAATTTGCTCGTAGTTCAAGCCAACTAATTTGCTCTCAAGCTTTTGATGGTTATGCAAGGTCTGCAAGAATTCTTTAAGCGTACGCCCTTCCACAAGGGTAATTTGATACTGAATAGATTCGCCCGTTTGGAAGCGCGCCAACAACGAAATCGGTGACTCTTTCTGAGCCAAGCGATACTCACCAGCCTTAATCTTAGAAAGATTGACGAGCCGTCCATAAAGCACCCAAAACTTTGGCCACCTCATCAAACCTTTTTCTTGCAAATCTGCCGCTACAGAATGTAACGACGAGCCTCGCTCAATGACATACACTTTATCCTCTAGCACAACCGGCTGAGGGCTTTGTAACCAGTTCCAAAGGTAATAGCCACTAGCACCCATCATTAACAGCAACCATGCTGTAACAGCCAGAACAACTCGTACGAGGCTTACATTCATACCACAAACATCCAATTCAAACGGGATATAATTTATTGAGGCTTTCAGATACGGCCATAGCCATAACATCCGTCCTTTTTGGTGTTTTTCCAATGCCCTTTACGGGCACGACGCCTCGCACAGCATTTGTTAAAAAAATTTCTTCTGCCTCAACCAAGTCTGTGAAACAAATAGATTGTTCCCGCACTTGCAACCCCAGTGTCGCAGCACACTGCTCCATCACAACTCTTCGCATAATCCCGGCAACACCAACCTTTTCTAACATTGGCGTACACAACTGGCCATCACGTACAAAAAAAATATTGTGGTGCATCGTCTCAATAACGTGATCGTCAATATCACACAATAACGCTTCTTCATCGTTTGCAAAAACCTGCTTGCTTACCGCTACAATATAGTCCAAACGGTTAAGGTGTTTAACCCCCACCAAACTGCAATTATGCGCTAAACGTCCGCTCGCCATAACTACAGTCACAGACTGCTGACACCAATTAAACATGCCTTGCAGTGGGCTAAAGTGCATGAAGATATTCGCTGTGGCATTCTCTGAGGGGTATGATGCTCGACCACCGAAGCCACGGCTAACAATGATTTTCAAAACACCATTTACCAAACCGGTTTCAGACCAGCGATCCAATAAACTCTGTAAATACCTGTGTAGTTGCGGCATTGAAACCGCTATACCTAAAACGGAACATGCCTGCTCCAAGCGTTTTAAATGAAAGGTTAGCAAAGGCAATGACGAATTCGCGACACGAAGTGTTTCGAATACGCCATCGCCGTAGTGAAATGCTCTATCCGTTTGCAGAATATTCGCAGCATTCCCTTCGCAGACATCACCGTTGTATACGGTTATGGCTGAAACTTCTCGTAAACTCATCGTCGCAGAATTAAGACTAGACTTTTCGAAAGATCAAAGTTCCGTTTGTACCGCCAAAACCAAACGAATTACTTACTGCAATATCAATATGACAAGGCTGAGCTATATGCGGCACAAAATTTAAATCGCAGCCATCATCAGGGTCGTCTAAATTCACTGTTGGCGGCGCAACTTGATCACGAATAGCCAACACACTGAATATCGCTTCAACGGCACCAGCGGCACCTAGCAAATGACCAATCATTGACTTTGTGGAGCTCACTGCGAGAGTTTGTGCATTGTGGCCAAAGACACCCTTCACAGCAGAACATTCTGCGGCGTCACCCGCCGGAGTGGAGGTTCCATGGGCATTAATATAATTTACCTCGCCGGGGTTTAACCGAGCATCATTTAGGGCATTGCGCATCGACAGCTCCGCGCCAGCCCCTGAGGGCGAAGTGATATGGTAAGCATCACCACTGGTACCAAAACCACACAGCTCAGCATAAATTTTTGCACCGCGTTTTTTGGCGTGCTCATATTCTTCCAGCACTAAGATGCCAGCACCATCTCCCAGCACAAAACCATCGCGAGCTCGGTCCCATGGACGACTGGCTGCAGAAGGGTCATCGTTTCGCTTGGATAACGCCCTTGCCGCGCCAAAACCGCCAATCCCTACCGCTGTCGTCGCCATTTCCGAACCACCTGCCAACATCACATCCGCCTGGCCGTACATAATTTCGCGTGCAGCCAAACCAATACTATGGGTACCGGTAGTACACGCAGTGGTTACGGCTAGGTTTATTCCTTTCAGCCCATATCGAATAGATAAATTACCCGCAATCATATTAATGATAGCGCCGGGAACAAAAAACGGCGACACTCTGCGAGGCCCCTTCTCTTTGATAATAAGGGACGTTTTTTCAATGGACTCCAAACCACCAATACCAGAGCCAATAACACAACCAATACGCGCAGCATTTTCATCCGTTACTTCTATGCCCGAGTCCTCCATCGCTTGGATACCCGCAACCATTCCATACTGTATAAATAAGTCTTGCTTTCTTGCGTCCTTGGCATCTAAATAAGGTGAAATATCCAGATTTTTAACTGAAGCACTTATCTGAGTTGAAAAGCCTGAAACATCAAAAGATGTTATTGGTGTAATGCCACTTTTACCGGCCAATATTGACTGCCAGCTATCTTCAACATTGTGACCAACTGAACTGACCATACCAAGCCCGGTAATTACAACTCTGTTTCGACTCACAAATATCCTCCAATCAGTACCCTACGGTCTAAATAACAAAAAACGTTCGCCCATCGATTAAAAACAACATGGGCTACAAAAACAACAAAAGCCGCACTATGAGACATAGATACGGCTTTTGAAAGTGGTTCAATGTATCAGCTGGCGACTATGCCAGATTCTCATTGATATAATTGATCGCCAACTGAACAGTGGTGATTTTTTCAGCTTCTTCGTCGGGGATTTCAGTTTCGAATTCCTCTTCTAAAGCCATAACCAACTCCACGGTGTCGAGAGAGTCAGCTCCCAAATCTTCAACGAAGGACGCTTCGTTTTTTACTTCTTCTTCTTTAACACCCAGTTGCTCTGCGACAATCTTCTTTACGCGTTCTTCTATGCTGCTGCTCATAATCGTCATTAACTCCTAAAGATAAACCTTTCAGTGAAGCAGTTATTAAAAAATTTTTTAAACCGTAACTAAACGCTACACAACGTCAAAAATCGCTGTTCCGGCTTACACGTGCGCGCATTTTAACGCGATTTTCTCCACGTTGTAATGCATCATTACAAATTTATTAGGGAATATGAATTTTATCCTTATAAATCAGTCTCTTAGCACATATACATCCCGCCATTTACATGCAATGTCTCGCCCGTAATGTAGCTAGAATCATCGCTACAGAGAAACTTCACCACATTTGCGATCTCTTCTGGCTGCCCAAGTCTCGCCATTGGAATAGCGCCTAACATCTTCGTTTTCTGCTCTTCTGGCAGGCCTTTAGTCATATCGGTATCAATAAACCCTGGGGCAACTGAATTCACGGTAACATTTCGCGACCCAACCTCTTTTGCCAAAGAACGGGCAAACCCCATAACACCCGCTTTAGTAGCAGAGTAATTTGTTTGCCCAGCATTACCCATTTGCCCCACAATCGAGCTAATGTTGACAATACGTCCCCACCGAGCTTTCATCATACCTCTTAGGCAGGCCTTACTGAGGCGAAATATAGCACTCAAGTTGGTATTGATCACATCAAACCACTCGTCATCGCTCATACGCATCAACAAATTATCTTTTGTGATACCGGCATTATTGACAAGAATTTGCGGCGCACCATAACGGGCATTAATCGCTTTTAACAGCGCCGCGACGGAATCGGCATCGGTTACGTTTAACGCCATGCCCACACCGGTAATTCCTTTTTCTGCAAATCGTGCAGTAATCGCATCAGCGCCCGCATCTGAGGTTGCAGTTCCAACCACCGTTGCACCCGCTGCCCCAAGGGTATCTGCAATTGAAGCGCCAATACCACGGCTAGCACCTGTCACTAGCGCTACCTTTCCATCAAAGGCCATAATGTTTCCTCTGTTATTGAAATTCTGCCAGACTGGATTCCAGCGCGGCAATGGTGTCTATATTAAATGTTGTTAAGCTTCGCTCAATCCGCTTACTCAGGCCACTCAAAACTTTACCGGGGCCACATTCCAATGTGGCACTTACGCCCTCTGCCGCTAAAGCCTGAACACACTCGACCCAACGCACCGCTGAATGAATCTGCTCAACCATTAACTTTTTAATTTTTTCCGGATCACTCTCAACTGCCGCCGTGACATTATGCACTACAGGTATTGTCGGACAACGAAACTCAGTTGCATCAATTTCAGACCACAACCGCTCGGCTGCAGGCTTCATAAGTGCTGTATGGAAAGGCGCACTAACAGGCAAAGGCAAGGCGCGCTTGGCACCAGCTTCTTTACACAGCAACATTGCTTGCTCAACTGCCGCTTTGTGGCCGGCAATAACCAGCTGGCCAGGGGAGTTGTAATTGACCGGCGACACAAAAGCCTCTTGTGAACTCCCTTGCTCACAGGCTTTCTCTACCCATTCATCACTTAAACCAATAATGGCTGCCATTGCCCCTACATCAGCCGGCACGGCCTCCTGCATATACTGACCTCGGGACCTCACCAACTTCACCGCAGCAGAAAAATCAATAACATCCGCACACACCAATGCAGACCACTCTCCCAAGCTATGCCCCGCCAGCAAGGCAGGGTTTGCACCGCCGGCATGCTGCCAAACTCGCCACAAAGCAACACTAGCCGTTAGTAGTGCCGGCTGCGTAATTTCTGTCATATTCAATTTTTGTTGCGGGCCCTGCTGCACTAAACTCCACAAATCGTAACCTAGGGCGTCGGATGCTTCTGTGAATGTTGAGGCAACCATACTATTATGCTCGGCCACCTCAGCTAACATTCCTACCTTTTGAGACCCCTGCCCCGGAAAAACAAATGCCAAATGCTTTACATCATTCATGTTATTAAACACTCAATATTAAATTTGTTGAAACACTATCAGTTGTTGGCGCGAGCCACTAGGCAGGCGTGAATTCGCTCAGGAATATTGGCGAGCACCTGATCGAGAGCGGTCTCAAGAGCCTGTTCAAACCCCACT
>Ga0065722_100005_pt1 | contig 11406 bp, 9 predicted proteins | sample BansetMetagenome_FD_59109 | JGI IMG/M metagenome (GOLD analysis project Ga0065722, IMG submission 59109) | Bankia setacea gill microbial communities from Puget Sound, Washington, USA - Caecum Enriched | ecosystem: Host-associated > Mollusca > Digestive system > Ceca | place: United States...
GCACCGGCCGTATTACTTTGAGCCCGGCAACCAAGCTTTAAACTCACCGCTACAATGTAAAAAGGCCATTAAATACAACATACCATCGTAGTAGCGGTAATGGCCGGTTGGCGGCTGACGCGCCCAAAGCGCGCGGGTAAAATCGTGTTTGCGCGGATGGTCGGCGGCAAGGCCGGCGGTGGCATTCATTGCAACAAGGGCCGTTGTTTGACCGCCTCCCAGTTTTTCTCCCTCCAGCGTGTATAGGCTTTCATAGGTTGTCATGCCTTCAGCCGCAAAAAATGCCTGCAGGCGATTACTAAGCCCAACCTGCCGTGTATCCTTCCCCCACCACGCCCAGTCCATCGACCAGTTCATCGCCGTCCGCCAAGCATCGTAGCGAAAATCTACAGAGTCTTTACGCCAGGGTGCCGCCCAAGGTGAGCCATCGAAATTCCCATAGTCGGGCGTTAATGATGTTTTCGGGTGGGCAGTTTGAACAAAATAATCGCGACTGACCTGCGCCGCTTTGCGCCAAAAGTCACGATCNTGCTCTGGCCCCACCCTCGCCCAAACGTCATAGAAAGCGGGCAAATGGTAGGAGGCGTCAGTGTAGCTAGCGTTTACGGCGTCTGGAGTAAAACGCACCATTTTATGGCTTTTATCGAAAAGATTACCCGCGGTCATCTCACCCCGGTTAGTGGTGCCTGTTACTATTTCCCGGTGTAAGGCATCACTTAGTATGCGATCAGCCCAACGGGAATATTGATATATTCCCTCACCATTACCCCAGCGCTCGGCGGCAAAGTACAGTGCCGTTATAAAATATTCCTCTCCATCTGGCGCCGGCATATCGTCAATATTTTCACCGGTACTTTTTACCGACCAAGCAAAATACCCGTTGGCCGGATGGGCGGTATTGTGATGATACATATGCGTGAGCGACCAATTCCATATTGCGTCGAACTCCGCCTTTTTATCCATCTGCACGGCAATCATCATGCCGTAGGACATACCCTCCGAGCGCACATCATTACTGTTTATATCGAAGATGTAAGCCAATGGGCCGCTGCTATTGTGGCCCGCCGGAAAGTAAACTGCCTGATTTTCTGGCTCGCCATAAAATAATTGCTGAAAGTTCTGCTCTAGGCGTTTGGCTACCTGATCAGCCGAATAACCAGCCTCCACAAACAAATTTTGGTAAGCGCCGGTATCCACGCTATTGGTGTTGGCAGGGCTCGCTTTCGGCGATGAATGGTCAGCACTGCAAGAAAAAAGAACAAAGAACAGGGGAAGAAGTAAAAATAAGCGCATAGTGGTCTTTATTTNAACAGAAAAGTTTAACAATAATAGATGTCGTAGGTTGGCCCAAGAGCACAACGGCTGGGCACCCACCCCTTTATTATAAAATTCTACTGGGAAACGGGGGTTGGCAGGGTCAACTAAAGAGCGCCCTTAAAGCTCAGAGTCATCGTCTCCAAATACGAGGTCACCGCCCGCGTCCTTGGCCCTATGTAAGCACAGTCCGGCCGAATACAGCATATCGTCGATGCTTTCACCCAACAAGCTGGTAACGCCGGCACTAAAACTGATGCTGGTTTCATCTTGACCGACAATCTGTCTATCGGCGGCTATAAGCTCACGGACTCGATCAACAAACTCCACCGCCTTGTCATTGGGTAAACCCGGCAGCAACGCAAAAAATTCGGCGCCGCCCGCCCGAGCCAGCAGGAAGCGATCAAACGTTTTTCTTAAGCCGTCAGCCACCCGTTGCATAACAAAATTGCCAATTTCATGGCCATATTTGTCGTTAATCTGCTTAAAGCGATCAAGGTCAATAACCACCACCGATAAAGGGCCACCCTTTTGTACTGCCCTATCGCGAAAATTAGCGCCCTGTTCGAAGAAGTATTTTCGGTTGTAACAACCCGTAAGTTCGTCGCGATTTGCCGTATCTCGCACCTGCTCGATTAACTCCACAAACTCTACGTTGTGGGAAATACGGCAGAAAAACTCTTCGTGGTTAAAGGGTTTACGTAAAAAATCATTAGCGCCGTTTTTAATGAAGCGTGCAGAGAGCGCACTTTCGCTATCCGAAGACAAACCAATAATAATCAGGTCAGTTTTTTCATATTTTGCACGTATTGTTTTTACCAGCTCACAACCATCCATGCGCGGCATGTTGTAATCGGTAATCAATACTTTGATATCGGGGTGGGCAAGTAGTGCTTTAATGGCGTCTACGCCATCAGAGGCCTCAACAACCTGATAGAGATGAAGGCGCAGTAAATTGACAATAAAATTTCGCTGCGTACTGGAGTCATCAACGATTAACACCTTAATCGTCTGATTTTTAATGAGCCGGTGGAGTACACCCAAAGCATACTGGTAAGAAAACCGGCCCTCTTTGGTCACGTAATCGACTATGCCCTTGGCAAGCAGCACTTCGCGACGCTCCGCATCGAAACTACCGGTAAGTACCACGGTAGGCAGTTTTAACGCCAAAGTGTAATCAACAACTTCACCGTTGGGGGCATCGGGAAGGGTAAGATCGACCAGCGCAGCAAAGAAAGCGTATTCACCGCTTTCCACCAAGGCTTTTGCCTCATACAGGCTACTGGCATAAACAGGGTGTATAAGGCTGCTACGCGCCAAAACGTGGCGCAACACCTTCATCACAATTGCACTGTCTTCAACTACAAGAATGCTTTTCATAGAAGCTCTTTTCGCAGTGTTTCCATGAAGAGCATAGCGGTAAACAGATCAGCGCGCCATAATTGAACAGAATTGTCAGGCCCTAGCTAAGCAGGTGCTCCGGGGGTTGCTCACAGACAAGCTTACGCCCCAGTAACTCTTCAATAGCGGGCAAGCGAAAGGCATCGTTTTCACAGGCAAAGCTGATGGACTTGCCGCTATTGCCTGCACGCCCGGTGCGCCCAATGCGGTGAACATAATCTTCAGGCTCTTCCGGTAACATGTAATTCACCACGTGGCTAACACCGTCGATATGAATACCTCGGCCGGCCACGTCGGTTGCGATTAGCGCTTGCAGCCTACCGGCTTTGAAATCTTCTAGGGTTTTCAAGCGTTTCCCCTGGGGTATCTCACCTGATAACAAGCCAACCCTAAATCCCTTGTTGCGCAGTTTTTCGTGTAACCGGCGACACTCATCGCGACGGTTAGCAAATACCATCAGGTTTTTTACATCCGGCTGATGGATGAGATTAACTAACAACGGCAGCTTTTCGTCACTGGAGACAAGATAGACAAGCTGCTCCACGGTGTCGGTTGCTACTGATTCTGGCTCGATTTCTACGGTTACCGGCTCGTGCATCCACTGCTCAGACAAGCGTAAAACATCGTTCGAGAAGGTGGCCGAAAACAGCATGGTTTGCCGATGCGTCTTTTGCGGCGTCATACGCACAATGCGTTTAACCTGAGGAATGAAGCCCATATCCAGCATGCGATCGGCCTCGTCAATAACCAACACTTCGGCTTGATCAAGATACACCTCCCGCCGCTCACACATGTCCAACAAGCGCCCCGGTGTCGCCACTAGAATGTCGACATGCTGAGAATGCAAGGCATTGAGCTGTTTATTAAAGTCCATGCCGCCCACCAAGGTATGGACTTTAAGATCGGTATATTTACCAATGGCTTTGGCGTCTTTGGCAATTTGCATGACGAGTTCACGAGTGGGCGCGATTATCAGTGCCCGCGCCTCCCCAGCGAAACGCTCCTCTGGTGGTGGCTGACGCAACAGNTCTTCGAATGCAGCAACAAGAAAGGCTGCGGTTTTGCCGGTTCCGGTTTGCGCTTTACCCAGCACATCGTGCCCGCTCAAACTATAAGGTAAAGATTTTGCCTGAATCGGCGAGCAGTAACTAAAGCCCATATCTTTCAGCGCTTTGGCCACCGGCTCGGTGAGTTCCAGCGCTTCGAAAGGTAGTTTTTCTTCGGTATTATCTATGGTATTACTCCCGGTGATGTCGCGCTCTTCCTGTATAGCAGAAGACTGTGGGTCAAGGGTTTGAGGGTTGCTATTCGGTGCGTCTGTCATTGGGCAGGAATTATCCAGTTTTTCGAAGGGAGGTAGGCTTTGTACACAGTCGAGCCAGCATCTGCAAGTTATTTGGTTTATGCCGTTGGACTGCCCACTTGCGACTGTTATTATGCGCCACAGATTTAAGTGCCGATAAAAGGCCCCTATCAGTCAAATAATTACAACTCAGGTAAGAGAACCCCTCCATGCATGATCGTAAAATTTCTGTCATCGGCTTGGGCTACGTAGGCCTCCCCGTTGCCGTTGCTTTCGGCAAACAACAACAAACCATTGGTTTTGATATTAACGTCGAGCGCATAGCGGAGTTAAAAAACGGCGAAGACCGTACGCTGGAAGTGGAGCCAGAAGATCTGGGCAACGCCGATATTTACTTTACCGCCACCCCCAGCGACCTAGCCAAAGCCGACTTTCATATCATTGCGGTGCCCACACCCATTAACGACTCTCGCCAGCCCGACCTGAGCCCACTGATCGGCGCCTCCAAAACCGTTGGCCCACACCTGAAAAAAGGCGACATCGTCGTCTACGAGTCCACGGTGTACCCCGGTGCCACCGAGGAAGATTGCGTGCCCATTCTTGAAGGCCTCTCAGGCTTAACCTGCGGCCAAGACTTCTTTGTTGGCTACTCGCCCGAACGCATTAACCCCGGCGATAAAGAACATACCTTTACCAATATCACCAAAATCGTGTCTGGGCAGACACCTGAGGTTCTGGATATTGTCGCGGCAGTCTATTCCAGTGTCGTCACCGCCGGTGTATTCAAAGCGTCGTCCATTAAGGTGGCCGAGGCCGCAAAGGTGATAGAGAACACCCAGCGCGACCTTAATATTGCACTAATGAATGAATTGGCGCTGATTTTTAACCGCCTAGATATCGACACTCTAGACGTACTCGAAGCCGCCGGTACCAAGTGGAACTTCCTCCCCTTTCGCCCCGGCCTCGTCGGCGGCCACTGTATTGGTGTTGACCCCTACTACCTCACCCATAAAGCCGAAAAAATGGGTTACCACCCCGATGTGATACTCGCCGGCCGTATGATTAACGATGGCATGGGCGAATTTATTGCCTCACAGGCCATTAAGCACCTAATTAAAGCCGGTAAAGTAGTCAAGGGCGCACGCGTTGCCATTATGGGGCTGACATTCAAAGAAGATTGCCCCGACCTGCGCAACTCCAAAGTTATTGATGTGATTAAAGCCTTTCAGGACTACGGCGTTGAGCTGCTGGTACACGACCCTATGGCCGACGGTACAGAAGCGCATCACGAATACGGTGTAACCCTGGTAAACGATGACGCCATAACNAATATTGATGCTTTGCTGTTTACCGTTGCCCACAGCCAGTATAAAAGCCTTTCACTCGACACCATACGCTCCTACCTGAATGAGGATGCTGGTGTATTCGATGTGAAATGCATGCTGGACCGAGAAGCATTCGCCGATGCGGGTATTCCTTTGTGGCGGCTTTAATAGCGCCCCGTTTACACGGCAACANACAAAACTCATCACTCAAACAAGCGTCTGAAAAAAACCTATGAAAATTTTAGTTACCGGTGCTGCTGGCTTTATTGGTCAGGCACTCAGCGAGGCCTTTTTAAAACGCGGCGATCATGTTGTTGGCATAGACAACATGAACGACTACTACGCCGTTACACTGAAAGAATCGCGCCTTGAACGGCTAAAGAAGTACGACCAATTTGAATTTCACAAACTGGACCTAGCGGATCGCGCAGGCATGGAAGCGCTGTTTCAAAACAATCAGTTCGATCGCGTTGTTAACCTCGCCGCTCAAGCCGGTGTGCGCTATTCCATCGAAAACCCGCACGCTTATATCGATTCAAACATCGTGGGCTTTCTGAATATTCTTGAAGGCTGTCGCCACAGTAAAGTACCGCATTTAGTGTACGCTTCGTCGAGCTCTGTATTCGGTGCCAATAAAGAGCAACCTTTTTCTGAAACCCATAATGTGGACCACCCCGTTTCACTTTATGCCGCCAGTAAAAAATCTAACGAATTAATGGCGCATGCCTACAGCAGCCTCTACAAGCTACCCACCACTGGCCTGCGATTCTTTACGGTGTACGGCCCCTGGGGTCGCCCAGATATGGCGCCCATACTGTTTACCAAGGGCATTGTTGAAGGCCAACCGATTAACATCTTCAATAATGGTGATATGGAGCGCGACTTCACTTATATCGACGATATTGTTGAGGGTGTAATACGTGTTACCGATAAAATTCCAGCCGCCAGTGAGCAATGGGATGGCCACCAGCCAGACCCATCCTCCAGCTACTGCCCATACAAGGTATACAACATTGGCAACAACACGCCCGTGCGGTTAATGGACTTTGTGCAGGCCATCGAAAACGCATTGGGCAAAACGGCCGAGAAAAACATGATGCCCATGCAGCCTGGCGATGTACCCTCGACATGCGCTGATGTCAGCTCACTTGAGCGCGATGTTGGCTTCAAACCTGCTACCAGCATTGAAGACGGCATCAATAAATTTGTCGCTTGGTATCGCGATTACTACAAGGTATAAACCTTCCGCGGGGCAATNTCGCCCCGCACTTTGCCCCCTTTTGTCAACCGACCAGAGCCAAATTGTCAGGATTGCACATTAAGTGCATTTATGGGGTACATTTTAGGTATCGGTTTACCCTATACTCCAAAGATTACTCAAAACGATAATAATATTTCGGAGGCAACATGCGCCACTCACCTCGCCGAAACAAAGGTTTCACTCGTCAACCACTAGCCGTTGCTCTCGGCCTCATTGCAACGTCCATCGCCTTCTCTACTTCTGCGCAGGATTCACCGCGCCTTGAGGAGCTGATCGTAACCTCGCAGAAACGCACTGAAAGCTTGCAAGAAGTGCCCCTATCGGTCGCCACCATCAGTGGCGAGAAACTGGAGTCTGCCGGCATTGAAAACCTAGGCGATCTCACGGTGCACCTGCCCAACCTTCATTTTACTGAAACTGGTTTCAGTACTCAGGTGCGAGTGCGCGGTATCGGCTCCGATAACAGCCAGGGCTTTGAACAGTCGGTCGGCATGTATATCGACGGCATATACTACGGCCGCGCGCAGCTGTTCCGTGCTCCGCTTATGGATATGCAGCGGGCCGAATTACTTCGAGGCCCNCAAAGTACGCTCTTTGGAAAAAACAGCATCGCCGGCGCGCTTAACCTNACTACGGCAGCGCCTACCGACGAACTGGAAGGTAAAGTGTCCATTTCTCAGGAAACCGAGTTCAATACCACCGAAATTAACGGTGTGATTTCTGGGCCGCTGACAGAAAACCTGCAAGCCCGACTGGCCGTGCGCCAGCTAACCGACGACGGCTATTCCTACAACTCATATCTAAACGTTGATCACCCTCAACGCGAGGAAACAGGCGCCCGCCTCAGCTTAACCTGGCAGGCAACCGACAACCTCGATTTATACCTGAAAGCCGAGCAAAGTAAATTCGATACCATTGGTCGCGCAATAGAAATCACCCACGATGTTGCGCTCGACGAGGGTGCCCCAACCTACAACCAGTACTTGAACATTCTCAACCAACCCGGCTTCGAAGCCGAGCTAAACAATGTGCGCCAAACCGACCAAGAAGAGTTCAGCCAAAACGAAATCAACAATTTAACGTTTAAGGCCGATTACGCGCTGGGCGACAACACCCTCACCGCCATTACCGGCTGGCTTGAATTCAATTATGACGAGCTGTGTGACTGTGATTTTGTCGCCGCTGAAATTCTTAATCTCGATTTAGCCGAAGATTACCAACAATTCAGCCAAGAATTTCGCCTCGCCTCACCACAGGGCGAGACCTTCGAATGGCTGGCGGGCGCCTTTTATCAAAGCTACGAGCAGACCTTCAGCGATCAAATTAATATTTCTGAAACCAACCTGCTGACAAACTTNTACCCGGTGATGGCCGGTACAGGCCTGCGCCGAGACTTCGACCAAACATCCAGCTCCTGGGCCGCATTCGGCCGCGTGACCTGGAATGCCTCCGACGCTTGGCACATAACGCTGGGAGCGCGCTATACCGAAGAAACCAAAGACGCNAGCAAGATTTTGGACCTGCTCACGCTCGAAACCGGCCAGCCGCTGGTTGACCCACTGGTGGGTATTACCTATATGGGCGCCTTCCTCGCAGAGAACCAGCAGGGAACCATTTTCCCCGACAGCGGCGACCCCATACTGCACAGCGGCTATAACGTAGAAGGCAGCCGCAGTGAATCCGCCTTTACACCATTACTAAACGTAGAATTCGATATTAATGGCGACATGATGGCCTACGCGGCTTTCACCACCGGATTCAAAGCGGGCGGTTTCGACCCGCGCTCAAATAATGTCGGCTCGTTTGATTACCGTGCGGTAGATTATGTCCGCGGAACAGATGATTTCCCGCCACCTGCGGAGACCGAAAGCAACCCATTGCTACATTATGAATTTGAAGAAGAAACAGCCACCGCCATGGAAATAGGCATGAAAAACACCCTATGGGATGGCCGGGCAGAATTAAATTTCNCTNTTTACCGCACTCTCTATGACGACCTGCAAATAAGTCAGTTCGATGGTGGTGTAGGGTTTAATGTGGGTAACGCCAAAGAGACCGTGGTACAGGGGCTGGAAGTTGATGGTCGCGTACTTCTGCTGGACGAATTAACCGTTCATTACGGCATGTCGTATCTAGACTTTGAATATAAAGACTTTAAAAACGGCAACTGTTACGCAGGGCAGACGCCAGACGCCACAGGCGTAGGTGGTGGTGCCAATACCTGTGATTACACCGGTAAGCGCGGTGTTTATACGCCAAAGCTAACGCTAAACCTGTCACTGGACTACTACCGGCCGCTCACCAACCAACTGAACTGGGTGTCGATTCTAGATTGGCAGTATGTTGACGGCCAACAGGTTCATGTAAACCTAGACCCAATGGGNGAAATTGAAGGCTACAACATGCTCGGCCTACGCTTGGGGATAGATGCCGCTAACTGGAGTGTCGCGGTACTGGGCAAAAATCTGCTGGATGAAACCATTGTCAGCTATAGCGGTAATGCGCCGCTATCCGACTCTCAGTTTAACACCAACACGCATTACAGTTTTGTTAGGCGACCAAGGACNATTGCGCTGGAAGCCGCTTACCGTTTTTAATTAAAGCGCACCGGTAATAAGCACTTAAAGGAAAAAGCCCAGACTGAATTCAGTCTGGGCTTTTTATTATTGGCCAGCCATTATTTTTTAATTAGGCGCCCACATAATCGTTCATTTAAAACAGCTATGTAAACCCTCCACAACAAACACATTCTAAATCTTTAGCAAAATTCAAATATCGCCACTCGCCTTTCACCCCGTCAAAAATCCCTAACCGCCCTCGGGCAAAAGCACTCACTCCGGCAATAATCTTTAACGCCTCTAATGCTTGATGTGTACCCACAATACCCACCACCGGCCCTAGAATGCCACTTTGAGAACAACTTAACGGCTCTTCTCCGGTTACGGCATATAAACACTGATAACAGGGTGTTGTATCATCACGAAAATCAAACACCACCAACTGCCCTTCCATTCGAATAGCCGCACCACTTACCAGCGGTTTTTTTCTTTCAAAACAAATGCGATTAACCCGCTGACGGGTTTCGAGATTATCCGAGCAATCCAACACAACGTCGGCCTGCGCAACCTGCTCAGCCATAGTCTCGACATCTAAACGCTGTGTAAAAGTAGAAATTTTTATGGCGGTGTTTATTGACTGCAACGTTTGCTTTGCAGACTCTACCTTTAATTCCCCCACATGCTTTTCCGTGTAAACGATTTGTCGCTGCAGGTTTGTTTCATCAACACAGTCATCATCGACCAGCACCAACTCGCCTACCCCAGCCGCCGCCAGATACATNGCAGCAGGCGAGCCAAGGCCACCCATACCNATNAGTAGCACCCGTGCAGCCAGCATTTTTTCCTGCCCCTGCACATCAATTTGTGGCAATAAAATTTGGCGACTATAGCGCAGCAGTTGCTCGTCGTTCATTGTGGCTTCCAACCCAAGGTTACGCGGTCATTACCGCCTATATCTTTTCGTGTTTCAATCTTTGCGTAGCCATTTTGTTCAAACAGACGCTGCACCGCTTGCGCCTGCCGCCAACCATGCTCCAACAAAAGCACACCGCCTAGGGAAAGGTGTTTTTGTGCCGACTCAATAATGAAGCGAATATCCGCCAGCCCCGCTTCACCGGCAATCAACGCACTGACCGGCTCAAAACGAACATCACCCTGTGCTAGGTGCGGGTCATGCTCGTCAATATAGGGTGGGTTACTCACAATAACGTCGAACCGCTGTTTATTCAGCGCTGCAAACCAGTCACTCTCCAAAATAGTGACATGATTAAACTGCAGGCGCTGCAGGTTTCGTTGCGCAAGCGCGACAGCCTGTGGTGATTTATCCACAGCCACNACGTTGGCGTTCGGAAATTCACTCGCTAAGGCCAAAGCGATAGCACCNGTACCGGTACCCAAATCAAGAATATTATCAGGTGAAGTTGTTAGCTCTATGGCCGTTTCTACTAGCGCTTCGGTATCGGGCCGGGGAATAAGCGTTGAGGAATCCACATACAGAGGGAGCGACCAGAATTCTCGCTCGCCAAGAATATGCGCAATGGGCTCGCCCTGCACTCTTCGCTTCAATAATGATAAAAATGTTGAGTGGGCATCCTCGGCAACAAGTTTTTCCGGCCAGGTAAAAAGCCAGGTTCGATTTTTTTCGAGAACATGCCCCAACAGTAATTCGACATCTAAACGAGCACTGTCACTGATCGACTCCAATTCGCTCGCGCGCCTAAGACAATCAGCAACGGTTATTCGCATAGGTCTTTTATAATCAGTTACTCAAAGCCGCCAACTGGTCGGCCTGATGCTCGTTAACCAATGGCTGTACTACATCGCCCAAACCACCTTCCATAATTTCATCGAGCTTATAAAGGGTAAGATTAATGCGGTGATCCGTTACGCGCCCCTGAGGGTAATTATAGGTGCGAATACGCTCCGAACGATCACCACTACCCACTAAACTTTTGCGCTCACTGGCTTGCTCCGCCGCCGCCTGCTCCTGTCTGAGCATTGTTTAAACGTGCGGCTAATAACGACGATGGCCTTGGCTTTGTTCTTGTGCTGGGATCTTTCGTCTTGGCATTCAACCACAACACCGGTAGGAATATGCGTAATACGAATAGCTGAATCAGTTTTGTTAACGTGTTGCCCGCCCGCGCCGGATGCGCGAAAGGTATCGATACGTAAATCGCCTTTGTTGATATCCACTTCGTCCGCTTCGTCGGCCTCAGGCATAATCGCAACCGTACAAGCTGA
>Ga0065722_100670_pt1 | contig 11395 bp, 12 predicted proteins | sample BansetMetagenome_FD_59109 | JGI IMG/M metagenome (GOLD analysis project Ga0065722, IMG submission 59109) | Bankia setacea gill microbial communities from Puget Sound, Washington, USA - Caecum Enriched | ecosystem: Host-associated > Mollusca > Digestive system > Ceca | place: United States...
GGAAATACAAGCGGCCTACGAACTTATTCGTAAGCAAAGAAAAAGTAGTTGAGATTTNGGTTGGCAAAAGTTGTCTAAGCAATTGACGATATATCCATTCACCCTCAATTTTTTTAATGGAGTGTTTTGACTAGCTCATGGCGAACAATCAGGGCCAGAAAGCAATTTTAATTACCGGCTGTTCCAGCGGAATAGGTCTTTGTGCGGCACTGACGTTGCACCAACGTGGTTATAGGGTGATAGCGACGGTACGCCGTGATGAGGATCGGTCGCCTCTAGTCGATGCCGGTATTGAGCATGTCTTACTATTGGAGATGCGTTCCAGTTCTGATATTGAGCGGGTTGTGAGCGAGGTTGTCGCCATTACCAACGGTAAGTTGTTCGCGTTGTTTAACAATGCGGCCTATGGCTTGCCAGGTGCGGTGGAAGATTTAACTCGCGATGCGTTGCGACATCAGTTCGAGTCTAATCTGTTTGGTACCCATGAACTTACCGTAAAGNTGTTGCCTTATTTTCTAAAACTCGACGACGCTCGTATTATTCAAAATAGCTCAGTGTTGGGTTTTACCGCGATGCCAATGCGTGGTGCCTACAATGCCAGTAAATTTGCGCTTGAGGGTTTAACCGATACGTTGCGTATTGAACTTACCGATACTAATGTAAAAGTCGTGTTAATCGAACCCGGCCCAATAACCTCAAATTTCCGTAAAAATGCGTTGGCGGCGATGCAAGAGCATATCGATTTTTCAAAAAGTCGTCATGAAGAACTCTATAGCTATGCTCTAGAACGCTTAAATAAAGTTGGTCCTGCGTCTAAATTTACGCTTCCCGCATCGGCAGTGGTTGATAAGCTGATTCACGCGTTGGAGTCTAAACGGCCAAAAGCACGTTACTTTGTTACCTTTCCCACCTATCTAATGGCGCTACTGAATATTGTCTTGCCGGTTCGTTGGATGGACCGTTTTCTTCTTCGCGTATCTCGTTAATTTAGGTGTTTAGATTTGCGACTTACCGTAAAAACTTTACGCTGCACGCTAAACCATGTCCATCTGGATTATCGTTAAACGAGAGTTCGGCCTTATGCAGTGTGACAATTCTCATCACAATAGAAAGCCCTAAGCCTGTTCCATATTGTTGTCGATCAGAAACGCGGTAAAAGCGATCGGTCGCGTTNGCTTTTTGTTCATCGGTCATGCCCGGACCTTGGTCGATTACGGTCAGGGTTAAATACTTATCTGATATTTCAATCGCAATTTTAATGGCCGTGTTGTGAGCGCTGTATTTGTAGGCGTTTTCTATGAGGTTGCGTACGAGGTTGCGCAATAAGTTGTGGTTGCCGCGAATAGAAAGCACCGCTTCGTTCCACTCTTCTTCGCTAGCTTCGTCGCGGCTAGTTGTGGTTGAGGTTGGTGTTTGCAATTCGAAATCGTAATCTGAAAGGGCTGCTGCGGGTAGTTCGGCAATTGTTTCACGCGTGAGACTGGCAAGGTTTACTGAATCGGCAAGATCGTACAGTCGGTGCGCGTCTAGGCGGTTTAAGAGTAGTAGCTGCTCTACGGTGTGAACCATTTTGTCGATACTTAAAATAATTTTGTTTACTGCATTTGCGGTTTCGCCGGAAACTTGCTGGCCAAGCTGAAGGTTTTGCGCGTGTACTCGCAGCGCTGCGAGTGGAGTGCGTAGTTCGTGCGCGGCGTCGGCATTAAAACTGCGTTCGCGATTCAAAGCTTCATTCACTTGTCGTAAAAGATTGTTAACTGCGTGGCGAATAGGTTCCAGTTCTGCGGGAAGTTGGGTGTCTAGGCTGGCTAGATTAGTGTCATCGCGCTCCTGTAAGGCGGCGGTAAAGCGTTTGATTGGTAGGGTGCCAAGATGTACACAGATAGTGACAACAGCGATAACGATTAACGTGATAAATAATAGTGGGATGAGAAGGTCTAAAATTATCAGGCCTATGAGCTCGTCGCGAACTTCAGCACGTTGCGCGGTGTAAATCCACGAGCTGCTTGCCGATGAGTAGAGNGAAAAAATATGCCATACAGCATCGCCGTATTGTATTTTGCTGAATCCCGGCGTTTGGGCTGAGAGCGGATAGAGAGGTGCATTACGCGACATCATCCATAGATTGCCTTCCTTGTCCCAAACTTGAAACGCGAGCTTTTTCTCGTAGTGGTGGCCGCTGTTTGAATAGCGGTCTTCATTGATGTTGGCGACATCGGCAATAGAGGCGATATCTTCTGGTGAAGAGATTCCGCGGGCAATGATGCTGTCAATAATGCGCGCAAGCTGTGCCTGTTCGGCATTGAATAGCTCGGTAAGCTCTTCTTTTGTATCCACAACTATGTAGTAGCCGGCAGCAAAGTTAGCGGCGATTAAGCAGATTACGATACTCAGCGTTATCCGTAGTTTTATTGAGCGCATAAAGAGTTAGCCGAGACTGTTTGAAACTAGCATATAGCCAACGCCGCGAATGGTTTTGATGGCGTTGTTGCCGAGCTTTTTTCGAATGTTGTGGATGTGAACCTCTAAAGCATTGCTTTCGACCTCGTCGCTCCAACCGTAAGATTGCGACTCTAATTTTTCACGCGAAAATATTTTGTCGGGATTTTCGAAGAATGCGCGAATAATGGGGTATTCGCGTCGAGTTAAATCAAAGTTTTTGTCAGCACAGTTTAGTTTGCGCGCGCTGCAGTCAAGGGTGGTTTTACCTATTACAATCTGTTCCGAACTATTGCCACTTTTACGCCGCACCAGTGCTTTAATTCTGGCGTCGAGTTCGCGCACGTCAAAGGGTTTTACCATGTAATCGTCGGCACCGGTATTAAGCCCGTCGAGCTTATCTTCAATTTGATCGCGTGCGGTTAGCACTAGAACCGGCACGGTATTTTGGCTGCTTCGTATTTTCTTCAATAGCTCGATACCATCAATATCGGGTAAGCCTAGATCAAGAATCACGAGATCAAACGATTCGCTGTTTTGTGATGTTAGTACTGCGAGCGCGGGCTTGCCTTGTGTAAGCCAGTCTACGGTATAGCTAAAATACTTTAAGCTGCTGCAAATACCTTCGCCGAGCAGTTGGTCATCTTCAATTAATAGAATTCGCATGAGAACACCAGTAGGGAACATTTTGCGCTTTGAGGAATTCCTCTGCGCGGTTGCCGTGGAGCAGTGCAATTGTTGCTAAGCTACCGGCCTGAATACATTGGCTAGCGGCAACGGTGACTGAGCGCGGCGCATCGATTATCGGCCAACCTGTTTTTGGGTTGAGTACATGGCTATAGCGTACGCCTTTATACAGAAGAAAACGGCGCGCGTCGCCGCTCGTGGCCAGTGCTCCGGCGGCAATTTTTATTAGCTGTTCGGCTTCATTTTCACTGTCGGGTTTTTCGATGCCGATCATCCAAGGAGAGAGGTCGTGCTTCGGGCGAGATATTTCTATATCGCCGCCAAAGTTTACCACTACTGAAGTTTCAGGCGCGCTTTCACGACATTTTTGCGCGACTAGGCTTACCGCAAATTCTTTGCCTATGCCGCCAAAGTCGATCTCCATACCCAATGGCAGCTTGATAAAACTCTCGCCGAACTCTACTTTTTGCCAGCCAATATACGGCAATAGCGTATCGATATCGGTTTGGCTTGGGATCTTGTCGCTGCCGTCAAATCGCCAAGCGCGTCGCAATATGCCGGAGCTAATATCGAACATTCCATCGGAAAGTTGAAAACACTGATCGGCGTAGCAGAGTAATTGGAAACACTCGTTGTCGATGGTGACGGGGTGACCTTGGCTGGTATTGTATACGGTGGCAAAGATTGTCGTCGCGATAGCGGCTGTAGGTATTCTCGATTCGGCGAACTTCGTTGGTGGCAAGGGTCGCTAGTTGCTGCACGAGTGAGGGATCTTTAGTGTCGATTAACAGCTCGCAGGGGCTGGCCATAGCATTGAATTTAATGCTTGTGCCTTGTCCCTGCGAATGAAGCGTAAAAGTCCCAGTCATCATTTCTTATGGATTAAAGTGTATTGCGACTTAAAAACTATACCCTAGCTGCAAGAAGGCGGCTTTTACTTCTGGGTATAACTCTAAGCCATTTAGCGCCGGTAGATCGGAGCTTGGGCCGCTAGAACTTTGTTGATAGTACTCGAAACGGAGGCTGAATTCATGGCCATTTTCGAGCTCACGTCCGTACTTTAATCCCATTGTGTAAGCGCTCATTTCGCCAATCCTATAGTCGGCACTCATGTAATCTGGCAGCGCGGTACTTGAGAGTTGATAGCGTTGATAAAAGTCTGCCGCAGTTTGCTGGTAGTAACGCAGGTGCGGTTGAAGATAGCTTTTGCCGCCGAGCGAGAAACGATCGCGTAATTCAAGGGTATGGCTATCGATTCCCCAGTCATCTTGACTGTATCGGTATGATAGGTCGAGAATATTTTTGTCCAGATGCACTTTTGATTGGGCAAAGAAAAACGCTTTGCTACGCGAATCCGGACGGTTTTCATAAGTTTGCGCCACTGCGTTGCCTTGATCGTCAACTTGGGTAACAACCTTAAATGGATCGGTCATGTAGCCGCTAACATCGGAAATACCCACATTAAATTGGGTAATCCATCGGCGATTTATAATCTGTGTAAGTCCTAGCACAAGGTCGGTGGTGTTTTTGGTGTCTTCGCCAGCTGTCTGGCGGGTTGCATCGAANGCGTCCCAATAATCTTGATCTGTAGCGAATTGTCCGCTATCGATTACCATATCCGATAGCGCGACTGGNCGGCCGCCATGAGGGCTTATCTGGTCGAACGCTTGCGAGAAGCCAACAGATAGCGTGGTGTTTTTGCGGTTAAAATCTTTTGCTAGTGAGCCATTGATGGCAATTGATTGGTAATCGAATTCCTTCGATAAATGTAAGCCACCACTTGCGCGCAAGTCAGTCATAAGCGGTTGCGTCCACTGTCCGTTAATCTGGACTCGTGTGTCTTTAAAGGTATCATCCAGCGGTGTTTCAGCTGCGGCGGTTTCAAATTGCCCCTTGCCGGAAGGACGGCTCATGGTTTGTGCTTCTGGTTGCGGTAGCGCGCCGTTNGCGGATGCGCCGCTTAAACTGTCTACCACCAATTTGCCGCTGAAGATGTGACCCTCGCCGAAATCTTTTGTGGCTTGAACAACACCTTCCATCGCGGATACACGATCGGTTTCGTTGTAGATCAGCACGGCGGTATCAATATCCCAGTCTTTCAGCATTTCTTCAGCCTGTACACCGCCGCCCACGAGAGTGCAGGCAGCGGCGGAAAGCAAGTGGCTGATTTTTTTGTGTTTACCTAGTTGCATCCACAACCTCCACCCGCAAACGCGCGGCCGCCGCTAGTACCTTCTTTGCTGAAGTAGACGTGATCGTCGAGGGTTAAATCTACTCCCTCGGCATCTAGATTCATTTCTGATTTTGCCAGGAGGTCACGCTCCCATGGGGAGACACCAAGATGGCTGCATCCCGCGAGTAAAGGTATTAGTAGAGCGGCTGTTAAGGACGCTGTGCGCAGGTAAATCATAGTTTCACCTTCGGTGTATTTGGGTTTAGCAGTTGAATAATTTCCTGCTCGTAGGCGGGAATTTTTTGACTAAAAAAGCCGGTATGAGCAATGCGAATTTTTCCACTTCTATCAATTAAAAAGCTGGAGGGCATGCCGAGAATGTCGTATTGCTTAGCGATATTGCCTTCCGGATCGAAGACCACGGCAAAATCGGCGGGTACATCCTTTAAAAATTGCTGTGCGAGTTCGGGTTCCTTGTCCACGTTTACGGTTATGACTACAAAGCCATCTTTTCCGTAGCGTGAAACCATACTGTTCATCCAAGGGAAAGACTTGCGGCATGGGGTGCACCAAGACGCCCAGAAGTCTAGGTAAACAACTTTGCCCTTGAGGTCTGATAGGTTGCCGTTGAATTCTGTTGAGGTTATTGCAAAATCCTGCGCTTTAGCTAAAGGACTTAGGCTGAGCACGAGAGCGAGGAGTAGGTGTTTGAATTGCATCTTTTCATCCAAGATAAGGTAGAGTGGATGCTAGATTAGTCGGCGAATCTTAAGGGAACCTTAATGACGTTGTTGAGGAGTCGTTGACGGGTGTTTGTCGCGTGAGTGATACCGGCGGCATTAAGCATGATAGTTGGTTTATAACTGATGGTTATTGCGGTTGTAGATTTACTGGGGAGTTCGCCAGAGTGGCGACAAAGAGTGCGCTCACTATCATAGCTATTAGAAATTGCTATTAGAAGTATTGCTGACGGTAAGGGAGGGGGGATACTGTTGGTCAACAGCTGTGTTGCAATGCTGCCGATAAACGAGCGGAACTAAATCAAACTAAAAACGGCGATCGAATTTTCTTTAACAGGCATTAAAGAAAAACGAAATCACCTATTCTTAAAAAAGACTAGGTTAAATTTTAGAATGTAAAGCGCGCCCCGTATTGGAGCAGGGCGCGGAAAGCTATGGTTTAAATAGCTTCTACATTTTCGGCTTGCGGGCCTTTTTGACCAGTGCCTTCTGTGAAGGTAACTGCTTGACCTTCTTTCAGAGTTTTGAAACCGTTGCCCTGAATATTGCTGAAATGAACAAATAGGTCTGCTCCACCTTCACGGCTGATAAACCCATAACCCTTACTTTCGTTGAACCACTTAACGGTTCCATTTAATTTGTCTGACATTGTCTTGCTTTAACCTTTCGAAAATACAACGTAATGTTGAAACTTTTGTTTAATGAGTAACTAAGACTGCGCTAGAGGTAAGCGTGAATAACAGCAACCGCGTAGCGTTTTCTTAAATCCCACGGCCGATTCTAGGCCCGTTCTATGACGAACACAATACAGAAATATGGCAAATCGCTAAAAATTTGACCAAATTTAAAGCGATTTTTAGTAGAGCGGACAAGAATTTTATTTTGCGTGACAAAAAAGGGGAAAGCTCGCCCTATGATTGTCTAGTTAACCGAATAAGGAAGTTTGGGTAGGAAGGGTTTCATTTCTGCTAATGCATCGTTAAAAACTTTATTTACGTTTGGCTTTATGCCCACTTCCATACGTCGCGATAACATCGTAACCGGAAATAAACAGTGTTTAGTTTTGGCGACACAAATAGACTGCGTTGGGCCGAGTTCGTCTTCGTAGACCATCCATACTAATTCTTTATTTTCTTTCGCTAACACATCGCCAAGCACTACGCCTAGTGCTTGTAGTTGGCTGGTATCGCTAGCTTCAATCAGGTTTTCATCAACTATGCGCTGTAATAGTGCCAAGTCTGATCGGTTGCCATATATTTGGGAGCCGAAGTGCGCGCGGGTAAGTGCGTCGACACTATTACGCTGTTTCATTAAATAGTTTTTGTTTAACCAATTTAGCTCGCGCACCGTTGGCCCAGATTCGTGTTGTGCAAGCGTCTTGCCCAATATATCGTCCTCGGCAATCGCCAGTGTGGTGATTGTGGAAAGCAGGGTGAAGGACGTAATCGCGAGTAGTGTTAAAACGCGGAATTTCATAACTATACCTTGGTCAATCAAAAAGCGGTTGTCTATGTTAGGGCAGAAGCAGTTGAATTGTATAGTTCAGCGGGTGCGTTGTTTTTGGGAATAGGATATCTTGCCGGCCTGAAGATCAAACACTTACCGTGGCTAAACGAGTGGCTAGCAAGACAAATAACAGGCTTTTGAGGTGATGCTCGGCTGTAGTCAGGAGCTGNAGTCAGGAGCTGGCGCGTGAATATACGGTAAAGTACACAAGAGCCCACACAAGAGGATAAAAACATGGAAAAACTAAAGAGTTACGCACTAGTGTTAGTCGCGGGGATTGCGCTAGTTGCAGGCGTTCAATATTACCGCGCATATGCCGAGCTAGCACAAGTTCAAGCGGATTTAGAGCGGATGCAAGCTCATGCTCAAACACTAGAGCAGCAGGTAGTTGCTCTAGAGCAGGAGAAGCTGGCNCTTNAAGAGCAAACNGTCGACGGTATCATTGACCATTCCCAAAAGACACTACGCAATACCTGGGGGGCTTTAATTGAGCAATTTCAGGGCGAGATGGAAAAGTTGGGCGAGAAGTTCGAGCAGGAGTTAGAGCAAGGCTTTGATGACGATCTTGATTCTAATCAGAAGCCGGGCGGTGAATCTGGCAAAGAGACCGACAACGAGCCCATTTAATCTCGTCTAAACAACGCCTAATACCATTCAATGAATTACCTAGCGAGCCTCTCTATGCCTGAGTTACAAATTCCAATCGTCGCCGAAACAGCACAGTTTTGGGTGATCGACAAGCCTGTGGGCGTCGCTGTACACGATCAGCAGGGCGAGGCTGGCGAGCGTGAGCCAGGGTTGCTTTCTCGCTTAAGAGAACAGTTAGCGGAGCCTGAGCTGTATCTTTGTCATAGGTTGGATAGGATAACCTCTGGTCTTATGCTTATTGCACGAGGTTCTAGCGCCAATAAGCGTTTGTCCGAGGCGTTTCGCCAGCGTCAGATCCAAAAATATTATTTGGCTATTGCCGCTCAGAAGCCTTTGCGCAAACAAGGATTGGTGCGCGGTGATATGGGGGCAGGCGCGCAATGGTAGTTGGAAGTTGTTGCGCAGTGTTGAAAACCCAGCGGTTACGCAGTTTTTTAGTTTTGGGCTAACCCCGGGGCTTAGGCTTTACCTACTAAAACCCCATACAGGTAAGACGCACCAACTGCGAGTTGCACTTAAATCCCTGGGTGTACCTCTACTGGGCGATACGCGCTATGGCGCCGATAAATCTGATCGCGCCTACCTCCACGCTTGGCAGCTTGCTTTCGAACTGGACGGGAAGAGCTACCAGTTTTCGCTGTGACCCAGATCTTGGCGAACATTTTAAATCCGGTGCTTGCAGTCAATTACTAGAGCAATTAGCGGTTCCTGAAACGCAGCCTTGGCCGCAGGTTTAATGGGTTTTTCAAGCCTATGCCAGGCTGTGTTAAGGTCAGTTCCCCGCACGTTTCTCATTGTTGCGTGTGTTGTAGTCACGGCTTGTTTCGTTGGAATTATCTCGTTCAAATTTGTAAACACTAACGCACTCGAGTCTTCGGTTCCTCAAGAGAATTCACTATCAAGCGCTCATTTTTCTTTGTTGACAGACGATTGCCAAACGCGAGATTTGGCAATACCACGAGACCTCGTTGTTAAGTGTTATTGGTTAAGTCATGAAGGTTTTTTACTGCCGGTGATGACTTTTGAGTTTGAGGCTGCGGTGACCGATTCTGCGTTAGTGCTGGTTACGGGCGGGCCGGGTGAGGGCGGTTTATTTTCATCGGCGAGCGTGCAATCGTGGTTGGATTGGTATCAAGCTTCGGGATTGAATCAGGCTTTGGTGCTTTACGGTAGTCGCGGTACCAAAGGTAGCTTGCCGTCGTGGCGTTGTGATGAATACGAGTTAGCGTCACTGCGGATGATCGGATTAAATTTAAGCTATGCCGAGGAGTTGCGCCAAAGTTTACCCATTTTAAATAAATGTCTAGCGTCCTTCGATCGTATGCTTGCCGCAGCACCGTTTAATACGACTTCAAATCACGTATTCGCCATACCTATAGATGTAGATGCAACTACTACTGCCATTAATAATTCGCAATACGAGAATTTACCAAGTACTAATCCCGAAACGGATACGGTTGAGACAAACAAGGGACTCGGCGTTTTTGCTACTGCCCAGCAGTCGGGAGATTTGTTGGCACTAATGGCGGCGCTGCGCTTTCGAGATTATCATCTTTGGGGTGTATCATACGGTAGTCGAGTGGTGTTGCAGGCGGCTGCCGAATTTGAGTCGAAGTTAAAGCTAAATTCTACAACAGATACCCAGCTGGCCGTTAAGCTTCAGCCAGATACACCGCCGTTTAACATTACATCGTTAATATTGGATTCCATCTATCCGTTTGAGTTTGGCAAACAGAGTGAGTGGGGGGCGATATTGCAGCACTCTATGGAACTCCACGANACGCTTTATACTAAAGACGATGAGCGACGCTTTACGAGCTTTGCAGAACTTTATCGTTATGCTGAAGCTGCAATCGATGAACTCGAACGGCTAGGTAAACGCAGCGGTGGGGCTGCTTCTAGTGAATTAAATTCCAATGAATTTAAGTCGAATGAATTTAAGTCTAATGAATTTAAGTCTAATGAATTAAAGTTTCGAGAATTAAATTCGAGTTTGGATTTTCGCATCGAAAATTGGAATTTACAGGCTCAAGATGACAGCTGGNTTCTGAATGCCCAGCGTGCGCCGCTACACAAACTGTCGCCGCCGCTAGCGCGTCATTTATCGGGTTTTAAAAAATACTGCGAGCGTTGAAGATCCGCGCATTCCGCTTAGGTTGAATCGTAATCGTTTATTAGCTTTACTTACTTTTTCTCTTTACGACCCGGACACCGCAAAGATTTTTTCAGTCAGGGTTTAGAGCAGCTTGTTGAAATGACGGCAAGGTTAAGTTCCGGTTTTGAAATAACAGCCTCGGCATTAACAAGTCCAATATCTAAGAGTGGTGCAAGCGATACTGACGTTAGTCACAAAATACCCTTGGCAACGTTGGCGCAGGAATGGAAAGGGGACGCTGTTCATTTTGCCAGCTGGCGAAACCAGCAGCTGGACCGGCTGGTATTGGTGCTGGAGATTTTTATCGCGTCGAGCTTTGACCCCTACTTTAATTCTTTAGTTTTTTTTGCGACGGAGTGTATCGATAACGGCGTCGAGCCGAGTGAAATATTCGAGACGGCAATCGCGCCTTACCCCGAGTGGCGTAATGAATTACGACTGGCAAGGCAATATGATGTATGCGCTTTGCCTGTCTTTAGTAATAAGTATCAGCCCTTGAATGCCGCTTATGCCAATCTTCCTACGCTATTACTCGCCGGTGANCTCGATCCTGTTACGCCTTTGAGTTGGGCGCAATCTCTGGCGTTGCAGTTACCTCAATCATTGCTGATAGAAGCCAAGGGTGTCGGCCATAGTGTGATTATGTCGGAGGGCTGCAAGCAAGACCTGTTGTCCAATTGGATTGCGGCGCAAACAACTTTAGCAGCAGGCTTGATTGTAGGTTCGGAGGTTAGTTTCAAAGCGCGCTCCGATCTAAGTCAAGTTGGTCTAGACTGTCATTAAATACTTTATCTAACCCTTTTTTTAGGAAAAATCATGACCGTAAATACTCATAAAACCTATATATATGTGGTGGCGGTTGTTTCAGCTATGCTTGCCTCCACTACAGTATTTGCTGNCGACCACGCCGACTTAGGCGTAGGGCTTACAGAAATGATGGCGCCATCTGAGCCCGCGATGGCGATACAACAAGAAACACAAAAACTAACAGAGAGATCGAAAAGTATGACCGAGAAAAAAGTATATTGGATTGATGTGCGCACAGCA
>Ga0065722_100257_pt1 | contig 11389 bp, 11 predicted proteins | sample BansetMetagenome_FD_59109 | JGI IMG/M metagenome (GOLD analysis project Ga0065722, IMG submission 59109) | Bankia setacea gill microbial communities from Puget Sound, Washington, USA - Caecum Enriched | ecosystem: Host-associated > Mollusca > Digestive system > Ceca | place: United States...
TACTTATTCTATTTTTCCGCTGGTGATTCACTTACGCAAATGGCCGACAGCTTTAGCTTCTCGCTATTTTTAATCTGCGCCGGACCACTTACCAGCGTTCCGCTGATGTTATTTGCCGCCGCGGTATCACGCTTAAACTACTCCACCATGGGGTTTATTCAGTACATTGCACCCAGCACTGTACTGTTAACCGCCGTATTTTGGTTTGGCGAAGTATTAGTTTGGCAAAAAACGCTTACCTTTGTGTTTATCTGGTCGGCACTGGCGCTCTATTCTTGGGATAGCTGGCGCAAGCTAAAACGCTACCAATTTTAAACTAGAAAAATTAGTTCGAGCTGCTACCGCGAAAACCCAATATCACTTCATTACCAGCAGCTGGGGCCTGAGGGATATTAAAACTTAACACCAGTGAGCACACCGCAAACACCACACCTACCAGAAAAACTGCGCTTTGCGAATAGATCCAAACCATACCCAATAGCGCCGGAATAACCACCGCGGCAATATGATTAATAGTGAAACTCACGCTCGCCGTACCGGCCATATCTTTTGGATCGGCGATTTTTTGGAAGTAGGTGGAAATCGCAATAGCGAACGCAAAAAACAAGTGATCGATAACATACAGACCGGCCGCAATATGCGAATTGCTAACAAACGCATAGCTGGTAAACACTAGAATGAGCGCAATGTATTCAATAATAAGCGCACGCCGCTCGCCGATAAAACCAATGAATTTACCAATGCGTGAAGCGAACATAAAATTAAACACATAGTTAATAATAAACAACGCGCTAATTTCGCCGACGCTGTAGCCAAACTTTTCGACCATCATAAAACCGGCAAACACCGTGAAAATCTGCCGCCTCGCGCCACTTAAAAAGACTAACCCGTAATAGAGCCAATAGCGTTTGCGTAAAAATAGCGTTTTATTTTGTTCAACCTGATGACCAAAATCGCGAAATCGCAACGCCAGAATCGCCACCAGAATCAAACCGCCAGCACCTGCCAACAGATACATCCACTTGTAGTCGACACCAAACATATCCATTGCGATAAAAATAAGCGCATAGGCCGATAACGATGCAATGGCCTTTATCGCCAAGGCGCGACCCATAAAGTGCGGGGTTTTACTTTTAGGTAACCACTGTAGGGTCAAAGACTTATTAATCGTCTCAAAATAGTGAAAGCCAATCGACATAACCACGGTGGTTAGATAGAGGCCTATCGCAAATGGGAAGAAGCCCGTTGCGGCAACGCCCAAAGCCATAAGCGCGATGGCCAGCAAGGCAAAATATTGCTCGCGCAGAATCAGCAATACAAATACGGCGGTAAAAGCCAAAAAACCTGGAACCTCGCGCAAGCTTTGTAAAATGCCAATTTCGACACCGGTGAACTGGGCTCGCTCAACAACAAAATTGTTTAGCAACACCTGCCATGTCGCAAACAAAAACGACATGATAAAGGTCATCGACAGTAAAAGGTTTTCCGGCTTTTGCCAAAAGCTCGAGCTATTAAGTACATTAGTATCGGTATTGGCAAGATCGGGAGATGCGGATTCAGCAACGGACGACGACTCAGACATAGTGATGATCGCTAGATGAAGGTAATTCGGGTGCTGATTCTAACAAACTCTAGGTAAAAGTCGCACCTACACCGCCCAAGTGAGTGGATAGCTCTGGGGTAAATGCCCGCCTTGATAGTCGATTGGGCCCTGCTGCTGGAGACCGTCTTGCAACAAAATTTGACGTACCATTTCAGGAATCATCTCCGCACCTATGTAGCGACCAAGGCACGCATGCTCACCATAGCCAAAATGAAACTGGTGATACCAATTACGCCCAGGTTTGAATTCATCTGGGTCGGCAAAAGCACGCTCATCAAACATTGCCGACTGCGTAGCGGCCAACACATAGCCGCCAGCGGGAACCGTAACTTCACGTTCAGTGCCGCGAGCGATTACCACCTCGGACGCAGCTTGTCGGAACAAGTAGGGTGAAATCGGCACATAGCGCAATGCCTCCCAAACATAATTGTCGAATTTGGTGGTATCGTCACTGGCAGCGGCGATTTTAGCCTCAGCTAAAATATCGGGGTGATTCAGCAGATACTCCACCGCCTGAGCAACCGCTTGCGACGTTGTTTCGATTGCGCCAATTAGCAGCCCTCCAGCGTTAATACCGACACGCTTAATATTAAACTCCACCTCTTCAGCGAAGCTGCTGCGAATCATNCGGCAGACAATATCGTCTGTGGTGNTGGTATTTTTGTCGCCCATCAAGTGGCTTATTAACTTTCGTAACCCGTACCAAACCACCAATAAAATATTTTTCGCCTGTTCCGCTTTTACGGCAATAATTTTTCGGGCCATAAGCTTTACCACATAGGCGGCCAATTTTTCTCCGGCGGCGTTATGCTGCGCAACAATCTCATCGCGCTCGGCCTGGGTGTGATCATCGAAGGGTTGGTTGTAGAAAGTATCGGCCTGGTTCCAGTAAGACCACTCGATCAATTCGGATTTGTCGACGCCATCTAAGCCGAAATAGTCTTGCACCAAAGTTGCCGGCACCATTCGACAATAATCGCCCACAAAGTCGATTCGACCATTCGCCTTGGCCAAGATATTCGCGCTAACCTGTTTGACCAAGGCGCGGACGCGCGGCAGATCGTTGCGATTAAGAAAGCCCTGCATAATCGATTTTTCACGGGTGTGAAAGGCATCGTCATCATGAGACATTAAAAAATCGGACATTTTTGGTTCATACAATTTAACGGTAAAAACCTTAGGTTGATTCAACACCTCTACGCAATCGTCTAAGCGTGTTATTAGTGTTGCCATATCCGTTTGCAAAATAGGCCGTTGCTGGCGCAATACTTTAAAAAACGCCAACGGCTCACTGGCTATCCAAGCGCGAACCAAATTGAATTTTTGGTCATCTTCTGCTGCGTCAAGTTGTGCTAGATAATCCGTCATGAGCCTCTCCGTACTTAGGTTAATTGTTGCAGAGTTTAAGCGTTCTAGGTTAAAGGATTAAGTCATTAAAGGGTTTTTAAATATTCAACCAACTGCCAACGCTGGTCGTCATTCAATGCGGGTAGTACTTCGCCATTTAACTGTGGTGAATGCCCAGACGCATATTCGTGACCACCATTGCCGTTGCCATAAATATCCGTTCTAAACGAAAAGCCGTCATAACCTTGCCACTTCAAGCCTACATATTCCGGGTCGAACTCACGCGAGCCAACAATAAATTCATCTGGTCGATAGAGGCCATCATCTGGGTCTCCTGGGCGCTTCTTGGGCAACAACAAATGATAGAGGCTTGGCACCGAACCATTATGTAAATAAGGGGCTGTAGCCCAAATTCCATTCAGCGATCGGCCCTTATATGAGAGCAAAGACTGCAATGGTTTTACGGTAGAGTCGGGATCGTAATTACCTTCTTTTATCGACGCTTTTACTTCATTATCAAAAAAGGTAATGGCAAAATCGAATACCCGCTCTGCCCAGCGTTGAATAAAAATTTTGTCTGGGTCTGGCGTAGTCACCACGTTTGTTGTGGCGATGGTAAGCAAACTCGCCGCGGGGGCTTTGCGTTCTAACAACATCTTACCTACGCCGGCATCAGCATACTTTCCTTTGACTATGCCGCTATAACCGTTCCAGTCGACACTGTTCTCGGCCATTTTCGCATCGGTTTTCATCGTTTTTAGGCTTGTCATTCTCGCCACTACGCGCCGATCGGGGCTGGTTCTATTAATGTTCTCGTGGCAGCCTTCGCAGTAGCCGCGAAATAGCACTTTACCTTTATCCGCCTTAACTTGATCGATCGCTGGCAATACCGGCTTGCCCTCCGGCCAATCGGGGAGATTTTCTAATTCGCCTGGCCATTGTGGTGAATATAGGTCGCGCAGTTGATTCTCAACACGACGAACATTTCGAATATTAACCGACGAGTCAAANTCAATATGCNGATTATCAAAGCCCTGGCCGCCTAGAATAGACGAAAGGGTTACACCTTTTTTCTGCTGCCAGTCGAGCGTACCAAACACGCCAATAACCTGACCGGCATTGCGCCCTATCGGGCCGATACCGGCATTACCGACAACACCATTCCACTGCACATAATCGTGTTGTGGAATATCCCAAAGGAACGGATAGCTCACCGGCGCATCGGCAGGATTAAAAATTTCATCGCGAAGTTTAACCAACCGCTTCAAGCTGGGCTGATCATCGCCACTTAAACTGGGCACACTGCGAATCCGCTCGATTAAATGATCGTGCTCATCACCGTTAAGTATCGGTTCAACTTCCGCGAAAACCATTGCATATTCTGCCGGCGTAAACGCACGCGACATTGCATCTAAGAGTGTTTCTGGGTTTACCAAATGTTCGAGTACACGGTTATAAATTCGGCCAAAGGCATCCAGCCGCGCATAGCCATAGGTCGTTAAGGGCCGCGTAGCTGTTCGCGGGTTGTTAATAATCGTGTAGGACTCAACACGCAACGCGAATTTTTGTAGATCGGCCAATATTTCTTCGCGATCAGAGTAGTCGCCAAACTCGGTTACAGCGTCGACAAAGCGATCTAGTTTAGCTTGGTTCTCCAAAGTATCTTCCATTGCCGCAGCTAGATCGACCATAAAGTTTTCCATGTCGGCCATTGCTGGGCCACCATCGATGCGCATGCCAACGCCCTGGTAATTTATTTGGGTAGTGTGGCAGGCCGCACAGGTATAGCCCATGTAGCGTTTACCTTTATAGGTATCTAACGCCATTCCTAAGGGTAGACCGTCGGGATTAGTCGCTGTAGGCTTTTGCGGCAGATAGCGATAACGCAAAATATTCTGATTTTGGCGAAACAGTTCGCGAGATTCTTTTTGTTCAAGTACTAGGAAAAAATCGTAGGGGATAAGGTTGGAGCCTTGGCTAACATTATAGAACCAGAGGCTATCGGCTGGCTGCCAGCCCTGATCCAAGTAGGTAATCTCATCCACTTGATCGCCGAGTGGGTCTTTACTTACAACCAGCGCGCCACGGGCCGGATCTTTATCACGAAACTCCCAGGCGCGTGAAATTGCGCCAATCGTCGCCCAAACGATTACTAATAGAATAAAAGCAAACATTACCGCTATGGTTTTTTCGATAAAATTTCGTGTTTTAAAATTACGGATAGGTTGATAAAAGAGTACTGCGAGAAGCTTATTAGCAAAAGAAATAACAGCTGTCTTAAATCCCATTGTTGCGATCCTTTTTCGAATTAACTCATCAATGAATTACACATATCCTTCCGATAAATAATGGGAGTAAATAGAAGGATTGGCTCGCAGCCCAACATCGGAGAAAAAGCGTTTGTCTACCAAGGCCGATTTCACTACAGCATAGTCACTGTGCGGCGCAAATTCCATTATTGTGACGGCTGTTGGTACTATCTCACTCGATTGTTTGGTAATTATTTACAAGGTAAAGTAGCTAACGCTTAATATCACTAGATATCTATGGAGAAAATACTATGGAGTGGATCGCAATAGGCCTCGTGGCCCTCGTTGCCATTGAACATCTATACTTCCTTTATCTCGAAATGTTTCTCTGGACTAAACCCGCAGGGCTCAAAACGTTTGGCATGAGCCTAGAAAAGGCTCGGGAGTCGAAAACACTTGCCGCTAATCAGGGATTATATAATGGTTTTCTCGCCGTTGGTCTATTTTGGGGGCTAGTTCACCCCAATAACCTTGTGGGATTCCAAATTCAAATCTATTTTTTAGTGTGTGTTTTGGTTGCCGGTGTGTATGGCGGTTATAAGGTTAATAAGTCTCTGCTTATCTTTCAGGGGCTGCCCGCGCTTATCGCCCTAGTCGCTGTGTTTTTGTTTGACCAATAGCAGCCGTGACGTTGTGAACTATATTCAATAGACAATGGCCAACCGGCAGCAATGGAAAGCTGACCTACATGGGTTCTGATTTATCGGCTCGAACGCCTTAACTTAGCCGCATTATTAAGCTACGGGCACACTCACAAGGGCGAATAAATATGACTGGTTGCAACAGCAGGAGTAACCATCGCACCTTCAGCTATCGGTTACGACCTTTATTCGCACCTGTGCTTGCACTTATATTTACACTTGCTCTCGCCGCCTGTAACGGCGGCAGTCAAAATGGTGCAGGCTCTGTTACTCCAACAATTACACCTACCGGTATTCCTACATCATCCCCAAGCGGAACACCAACATCTGAATTATCCGCACGCCTAACCAATGAAATAAACCGCTATATCGCTGAACATGAAACACCTGCCAATGCCGGCGTTAGCCTGCTGGTTGTTAAAGATGGTGAAGTGGCATACCACAACAACATCGGCTTCGCTGACAACGCCGCCAGTATTAGCGTCAACCGCCACACCGGGTTTCGGTTGGCATCCGTGAGTAAACCCTTTACCGCAATCGCCATAATGCAATTGGTTGAGCAAGGTGAAATACACCTAAACGATTCTATATTGATTTACTTGCCTGAGTTAGATGACAGTTGGCAGCCCATCACCTTAAAGATGCTGTTGATTCATACCTCTGGTATATACGATTTATTAAACGACATATGGTCTAGGTCGCGCTTAGAAGATTTAACTAATGCTGGGGCTTTGGAATATTTTATCAGCAACCCGGCATTAAAATTTACACCGGGAAGCCAAACCAGCTACAGCAATAGCGGTTATAATTTTTTAGCCTTAATCATCGAGCGGGTAACCGGCTACAGCTTTAGCGATTACATGCGACTATATCTTTTTCAGCCCGCTGGCATGGCTGACAGCTACATTACCGACAAACACCAACCAATGCGCCTAGGCGATGCCCTAAACTTCGCAACCAGTAGCAGTCAGTATGGCATCAATACCTACCTGACCGGCAACATGGCGCAGGTAAGCTCAAGCGATGACTTTATTCATTTTTTTAGAGCCCTGCGCGAAAACCTACTTATTTCTAATATTACACTCGCTAACATGACCTACCCGCGCACCGAGCTATTTGGTGGCGGCTACGGTTACGGCTTTATGCTGACCGAAACGAGCTATGGCCACGCAGGCTTATGGGATGGTTATCGAACCGAGATGACGATAGTACCGGACAAGAATTTGGAATTTGTTGTGCTTACAAGCGGCGGCAGTGCTACTCAGCATTTTACCAACGGCATAAAAGCTATTGTTAATAGGCTCTATTAATCATTGCGCTAAAAATTTGTTGCGTTTTATTGTGAGAAAACATTATTCCTTGCAACTAAAAAATTCGCAGGATTTAATTTAGATATGAACACCACCGTCAGATTACCCCTCTTATAAACACGGCAATGCACTAGCTTTATCCATTCGCGACAATCTAAGGAATTTGAATGATCACAATAGTCGATGCCCAAGCCGATATGCGCCGTGCCTACTACGATGGATTTCCAGGCGTTTTCTCTTCTGGATTGATATGGATTGCAGCTGGTCTAGCGGCGATGCTTGTCAGTTCAACGGCCGGAATGTTAACGCTCATTTTTGCCGGAACCTTAATATTCCCGCTGTCTGTTTTATTGTGTAAGGCGTTTGGTAGAACGGGGAAACACCAAGCCGACAACCCTCTTGCGTCACTTGCCATTGAGGGAACAATATGGATGCTGCTGTCTATTCCCGTCGCAGTGCTCGCAATCGTTCTACAAGATCGAGTTATTTTTCCCTGCTATGCTGCTGGTAATTGCGGGTCGGTATCTTACCTTTAATACACTATACGGCATGCGGATATTCTGGTTGCTAAGTGCGCTCTTAGTTGCATCTGCGCTAGGCTTGGTCTTCCTTAGTGCTCCGGTTATTTCGGGTGCATTTTGTGGTGGTATTATTGAAATGTGTTTTGCGCTTCTATTGTTTAGTCGTTCGAAAACGCGCAATGCCTTGGACGAAAACACAAGTAGGGTTTAAGTCCAATAGTACCGACTTAGCTAATTCTCGACTTGATTATTTTCGACTTAACCAAGGTAACCTCCTTATGCAAACAAACCCCACGAAAGTCGCTAGCTTTAGTGTTGCAGCTATGGATTACTTCCCGCAGCAAGATCAATATTTTGCTGGTGGGAACGCGTTAAACCAAGCGATTCGATTTGCCCAGCTAAACACACATAGCGCTTTCATTGGCGCACTCGGCGATGATGCTCACGGCGTTCAACTTCGCGAGCTTTTATCCCGTAATAACGTCGACTTAAGCCAGCTGGCGATATGTGGCGGACAATCCGCGTCTAATCGTTTGATAAATGACGCAGAAGGCGAAAGGTACGGCGAAGACGGCGCTTGGGATGGCGGTGTGTATGAAGGTTATTCTATTCCTGAAAGTAGTTGGCGCTATATTCGCGATTTTCACATTTGGTCTAGCCATGCCAGTTGCCCAAACTTTTTCGAAACCTTAAAACGTAAACACGAGAATTTTCTTTGCGTTGATTACCTGCACCTACCGGATATAGCTGTATTGGCGCAAACCCTAAGTAGGGTCGACATAGCTTATGTTGGTGGCGATTCGTCTATGATTGAAAGCCTGTCGCAGCTTTCCTTGGCAGTCGATAGCCTGCTCGTATTAACCCTTGGGGCAAATGGCAGCGTGGCGTTTTTTCATGGCAAAGCGTTTTACCAAGATGCCATTGCCACGAAAAAAGTTATTGATACCACCGGCTGTGGGGATGCATTTCAAGCCGCATTTAGCTTAAGTTACTTTCAACACCGCAATATTGAATTGGCACTCGAGCATGGCGCAAAGGCTGGACTTACGGCCACAACACACTTCGGCGGTGTTCCTTGGTGAAATTATCCCGCCTTTCCGCTTCTTTCCCGCTAGTTTTTTTACTGTCTAGACAAGTTATCCCTCACTTCACGCGCATCGTAGCTCTCGACATTTTCGGGGCGCACACCTTTTCCCAAACGTATTTCTAGACTGGCTATCGCTTTAGTCGCTCGATCTCCAGTGTCGGTATGCAAGCCCATGCCATAGCTACTGGCAGGGTAAGGTTCGGTAGTACAACCCAATAGGCCACAGCGCTTCGTTGCACTTTCTCGCTCGCTCATTTTGGACATGCTGGTTTGTATCGTGTTGTTAGATTGCTCTAGCTGTAAATCGCGATCTACCACAACAAACCAATCGTANCCTTTTTCCAAGGTCAGCTCAGCCGCTCGGCGCAGTGCATAATGTCTGACCGTGCTGTTGGTCTTATTGCGTGCTTTGTAATCCACACGATAGCGGTTGTCACTTATCACCGTTTCGGAATATCCATACCCATAGCCGGCAGCTTTTTGGTAACCGCTGTTACTGGCACAACCAGTTAAGGTCAGAAAAGAAAACGTCAGCAACGAAAAAGTTAGTAATGCAGGGGGCNTTATCCATATGCGTTTCATTGTTTACCTCGTTGTCTGTTTGGGTTGCCGAATCTAGATCTGTAGGTGTACAGGTCCTTATTTCTGCCAGTTGTTTTCAATCGCCTGCGCTTCTTGTTCTGCATTTAAGAACGGGCCTTTCGCCAGCNGGTCGACTAAATCGTTAATCGGGTTATTCACCGTGGCAGGCTGGTAATTGCCCGCACCAGTTGCCGCAGTGGTAAAGGCCGCGAGCTTTTGCCACTTGCCATTGTTGATACACGCCAATGCTTGAGTCGTTTCTGAATCCGTGCGCGTAGTGAACTGACGGCACAAGTCCCCCTCGGCGTCGGTAAAGGATACGCGCGGCGTTAGCTCGCCAAACCCCACTAAATTCACAGCTTTGCCGCTGGGAGTATCGTTTAACGCTTGTACCACTTGCACCCAACTATCAGCCGTAGGGCTATCAGTTTTCGGGCTATCAGTTTTCGGGCTATGAGNAAAGTGACTTATCGCAAAGCCAAGTGCAAAGGTAATACTGGCTGCTACCGCGAGATTTTTTTGTGTCGAGCTGCGCAGGCGCTGCCAAACAGAAAGCTGCACAACATTGTCAGCGGGAGCCTTCTCGCTCAACAGATCTGTGATGCTGTTAGGTAGCGGCTGTTGGTCTATCGCGCTGTAGGTGGCGCGCACCAAGGCGTCGTTCTCGGCAAGTTCCGCAAGCCGGTTTGCCAAGCGCTCGTCGCTAGCGATACGGTCACGCACTTGGTCCATCTCTCGGTCAGTGAGTTGTGCATCAAGAAAAGCGGACAAGGTTTCATCGGTAATCTTCATAGCGGCGTCCTCGCGGGGTTGAGGTTTTGGGGTTTGAGGCTTTCTGCCAATGCGATACGGGCCCGAGCGAGACGACTCATAACAGTACCCGTTGGAATTTCTAACACTTCGGCCACAGCTTTGTACGATAGGCCCTGTAAACACACCAGCGCGAGAATCGAGCGATGATCGTCGGGCAACTTGTCCATCGCTTGGTTTACCTGCTCTAGCGCGACTTTTTGCTCCATAGCGCGAGTGCCATCTACAATTTGATAGTCGGTGAGTTCCGGCGATTGCGCAGCGCTAAGGCGTACCTTGCGCGCGCGGTAATCGTCGATCCACAGGTTGCGACATACACGAAATGCCCAAGCAGCTAGTGGCACGTCGGCGGGTACAGGCTTACTGAGTAGTTTTTCTACCGTGCTCTGCAGCAGGTCGTCGGCGTCTGCCATTTGACCGGTAAGCGAGTATGCAAAGCGTCGCAGCGACGGCAGTAGCTCGGTGAGCGCTTCTTTCATCGGCTCGATTCTCCTGTTAAGTTTCGGCTGTTATCCCTTTAACGGCTCAGCTTGGGTTTTATTCCCCATCCATGGAATTTTTATGGTTGCGACACGTTTTAGCTATGTAGCTCTTGTATTGATTTACGAGCTAACCTCAAATACCCCGCATATTAGCGCGACACCATTGCGCGCAAAGGATAGCTATCATGAAACATAAACGCACGGGGCACTGGGCGTTACTCGCCAGCAGCTTAGTGTTCGCGGGCAGTGCCCAAGCTCAGCTGGTGAATAGCCCCAACCTACTCGATCCAATTACAGAAATGGCTCGCGAAATTGACGACATCGGCCGCGATCTAGGCGAGTTGAGTGGCGCAACCCAAGACGCGCTGGATATTGCCAAAGCTAAAGCGATTGCGGCAGCCAAGTTAGCAGCCACAGACCCTATCGCCAACGCCCTTGGCAACCCGCTAGCCAAACTTCCCCAAGTGTTAAACATTGTAGACAGCTTTGGGAACACACAGCTTGTCGAGGTCGAAGTGGAAGACGGCTGGCGGGCGATAGCCCAGGAATGGCTGATAACACTGAGCGACACACAACTGATTACCTTGCGGCAAACCCTAGCGCAAACCGCGGTGGAAATTCTCAGCCAGCAGAGATTTGCGGGGTTAGGTTTGCAAGTAGTCCGTATTCGGGTGCCCCAATCATTGGATAACCGCAC
>Ga0065722_101316_pt1 | contig 11321 bp, 16 predicted proteins | sample BansetMetagenome_FD_59109 | JGI IMG/M metagenome (GOLD analysis project Ga0065722, IMG submission 59109) | Bankia setacea gill microbial communities from Puget Sound, Washington, USA - Caecum Enriched | ecosystem: Host-associated > Mollusca > Digestive system > Ceca | place: United States...
CAACGGAAAGATCCGAAACCGAATATGCGTACGGAACGATTAAGAGAATAGGTGTGGGCGTTGTTATTGGNGATAGTGTNGACGAGTCGATATTGCAGAAATTGTCCTCAGCCATTGAGGCAGGTATTGGTATCGACAGGACTCGTGGTGACCGCGTTACCGTAATTGCGCAACCTGAATACGTTCAGGCTGCGTCAGAAGCACTAAAGGAGGCCCCGATTCCCGTGCAAGTAGTTGCCGGCACTTTGGCTAGAGAAGAGATACATCCGCTGGTGCTTCCGTTAGTGTGGGCAATAAGTGGCGTAGTTGTATTGGTGTGTTTATTCTGGATTTACTTTCGGTCGGGAAGAAAGCCACGTTCGCTGAAGGTTAAGGAGCGGGATGCTATTTTGGCCGAAATAAACGAATGGCTTGCTGTACCCGAGGGGAATACTCTTGAAGTCGAACGATAGCGTTAAGCGCCTTGCCCTAAAAATGGCGTGTCTTTCTAAGCAAGATCAGAATTGGTTAATTAGTCAGTTGAGTGAAAGTCAAGTTCAACGATTGAAATCACTGTTGCAAGAGGTTCAATTACGTGGTTGGGATAGATACCCAGAATTAGTTGGATCCGTCTTGAATAGTATGCAACCAAAAAAAGAGGTGTCAGAAAAACCTCGAACAATGGTTAAGTTGCCCCGTTATTGGAGTCTTCTGCTAGCTTCAGAAAAAAATGAATTTGCGGGTGAAGTTTGTGGCGGCACTAATAGGAAGTATGCGGTAGGCGTAAGTAACTATTTAATCAAGGCTACTTCGGCAATCGCTTATGAATGAAATTTTGAAGGGGAGCAAAAGTTCTGGATGTTTTCAACGGTTGAATTTCCCGGATCAAGTGCCTCCTGACGAGCCGGAAGAGAGCATTTCTCCTAAATTTTCGATTCAGCAATTGGAAGAAATATTTCAAGAGGAACTTGCTGATTTAAGAGCTGAAGCGAAAAATAAAGGCCTGAAAGACGGTTTAGACAGTGCCGAGGAAATCGTCCAAGCTGAAGTTCAGGAAAAGCTGGATAGCTTTGTCCAATCGACAAAAGAAAAAGAGAGCTTGTTGGCGAAAAAGCTGCAAGAAGCGGATGAGCAACTTGAGCAACTTAAGGTGCGGCTGGCAGTAATTGCCGATGGCGTTGTACGACAGGATCGTGAGCTAGAACAGAGTGTGGTTAATCTTAGTTTGAAGTGCGTATATGCATTGATGCACGAATCATATTCGAATGAAGAATTGGTGTCAGCTTATATAAGGAAAAAGGTTGAAGCGTTCAAAACTGAGTCTCCTTTAATATTAATTGTTTCTGGTGAACACGCCACTTTCTGGGACAAGGCTATCCAAAATTTGGAAAATATTTCAATACAGTATGACAAAAATATGAGCTCAGTTGACATGCGTTTTTTGTATGGAAGCTCAGAAGCCTGTTGCTCAATTTCCGCTGATCTAGACAAGCTTAAGAATTGTTTATTGGATGTATTTGAAGCGAGGCATCCTAATCGTGTTTGAAGCACCCTACCTTGAGGCTCTGGGTAAGCTAGAGCTATCCCAAGTAACGGGAAAACTAACAGCAATAAGCGGTATGTTACTCGAGGCAAAGGGGTGTTCTGTTCGAATGGGTGAGCTGGTGTCGGTTATTCAGCCCCTCACTACGCGCACCGTGCTCGCTGAAGTGGTGGGCTTGAAGGCTGACAGTATATTACTTATGCCTCTTCAGGCGCCGGAAGGTTTATGTTTGGACAGCCGTGTGCGCCCGGTGGGGAAGCCGATCGACGTAGGGGCAGGTAATGAATTGCTGGGTAGAGTTGTTAATGGGTTGGGTGATTTTTTAGACGGAGAAGGCAAAAGGATCGCCAAACGTCTTCGCACTGCTGCAAACAAAATTAACCCATTGGATCGAGAAGCAATTACAGAAACCTTGGCTTCTGGTGTTAAGTCCATTGACCTTTTTTGCACCATGGGAAAAGGTATGCGTATCGGTATATTTGCAGGAAGTGGCGTAGGTAAAAGTACATTACTTGGGATGCTAGCAACTAATAGTGAGGCTGATGTAATTGTGGTTTGCCTAATTGGTGAGCGAGGCAGAGAGGTAGGTGAATTTGTAAGGGATATTCAAGCGTCTAACGGATTTACACGATGTGTCGTTGTTGCTGCTACAGCTGACGAGCCCGCAATAATGCGCAGGCAGGCCGCGTTTACGGCGACCACTATTGCTGAGTACTTTCGTGATCTGGGTAAAGATGTTTTGTTGATAATGGACTCCATTACACGACTTGCGATGGCTCAACGGGAGGTTGGATTGGCTGCGGGAGAGTCGTTAGGCGCAAGAGGATATCCTGCTTCAGTTTTTGCCATATTACCTCCTCTGGTTGAGCGCGTAGGCAATCTTAGAGGGGTAGGCTCAATAAGCGCGATTTACACGGTGCTTGTCGAGGGGGATGATATGCAAGAACCTATTACTGACCACATGAGATCGCTTCTAGATGGACATGTTGTACTTTCCAGATCGTTGGCAGAAAAAGGTCATTACCCAGCGGTTGATATCTTATCAAGTTTAAGCCGATTAGCACCGGCTTTATTAAACCCTGATCAGCAGAGCACTGTTTCTGCTCTGCGGGCCCATTTGTCGGCGTTTCATGAATCTAAAGATATGATCGAGCTGGGGGCCTATGAGGCTGGTAGTAATACTGTGCTCGACAAAATTGTAGAGTTTAAGGGCGATGTTGACGAATTTTTACAACAAAAAAGACGCCAATTTATCGAGCCTGACGATGTCTGGCGAGATGCAAGCCAAGTAGTTGAAAAGCTTATTCAATGAAGCATGTTAATAAGCGGTTAAATATACTTTCTTTACTAAAGAAAAAGCAGAAGATAGAGACGTTTAGAATAGCTACCGAATTACTTCGGGCGCAAAAAGCTGAGGTGCAACACAAGCTTGAGAGTTCTGGTGTCGATGAGGAAGTTAATGCTCTAGTGCAAGCTTCAGGTTTGGCTTCAGATGCTGGATATTCGGCTATTAGGGATGCGAAACTATGGTTGATCTTGGACTGCCAAGAAAAAAAGCAAATTTTGGCGCGGCAGCTAAATGAGTGTAGTGATGTTATTGGGCAGCAGCGCAATAGTTTAAGAACCAAGGAACTATTGGGGCGATCCTATAAAAGAAAAATGGATGACTGCGCGGTAGAAATTAGGCGATTGGAACAAAAAATATTTTTATAATTTTGATATTTTCTAGTGGGCGATGTTGGGTGGTGTGCTAATTATGAATGTAGATTGGGGTGGACAGAAACCGATTTCAAATCGGCCAACAGACGTCGGGCCTGCTTTCTCGCGGGCCAAAGAACAGGTAAAAAGCGATTTTTTGGGTGATATTTCATCTTCTAGTGCTAGTGGGGAAAGTACTCTTCCGCATGATCACCGGGCCAGCTTTTATTTGTCCAAAGATACACATTCGGAAGAACTTGATTACGCGGAATTTGAGGGAATGCAAATACCGGAAAGCTCAGTTATTGGTGATATTGATGGCAGCGTGTCCGTATCAATTCACGTGGGTGATGAGGCTGTTACTGCCGCGTCAATTTCCAAANCAAACGCTAGATCAAAGGTTTACGAATTTAGTGGCGTTGCACTAGGTCGATTATCTCATATATTTGACGGAGTAACGGTATATGGGCTGGTAAAGCCTGTAATAGGTGAAGCTGATATAAGTGCAGGCGAAAAGGCGCATTTAATTGGAGGCGAAAAATCTATGCCTCAATCAGCGACTATAGATAGCCAGTACGGAATTTACATTCGTAGTCAGGGTAACTCTGGGATTATTGCTTCTGAAAAAATGGGTGGAGTACATTCCTCTGGTGCACCGAGTGTTGCGCTTTCACTGCGCGAGGTTGTAAAACAAAAAGTTACGCTGTTGGAAAGCGAAAATGGATACGTTTTACTATTTCGCGATTACACAATAGGCGAGGTTGAACTACGGGGCATAGTTAGTGAACTAGGTAGCCGGCTTCAAGCGCAAGGCTCAGCGGTAGCTGTAAAAATTATAAATGGGCGTGTATACAGTTAATTAGGGAACTATGTCATGGCAATTGATGCAATAGGCACTGCAGTAAGTACCAACTCAGGAGCAGCCTCAAATTCAATAGATCTAGAAGGGTTTTTGAAGCTGTTTATTACACAGTTAACATATCAGGACCCGTTGGAGCCTACGAAAAACGAGGAGTTTCTTGCGCAGATGGCACAGTTCTCCGGTTTAGAGCAGCAGAGGCAAACGACGGAGCGTGTAACTGGGATATTAACGATGAACTCGTCTTCTCAGTCCGTCAGTATGTTAGGAAAACGTATCGAAGTTGTAGAGGACGGACGATCTTTGTCTGGTACCGTGACCGCCGTTAGGTTTACGCAGGAGGGACCGTTGCTTACTCTTCAAGATTCCGATGGCAATTCAATTCCAAATATTCGACTTTCGCAAATTTCACTAGTGCGTCGGCAGGGGGGATAGCAATGTTGCAGTCATTATTTAATGGGTTAAGTGGAATGCTTAGCTTTTCAAAGGGTATTGAAGTTATTAGTCAGAATATATCCAATATGAATACTCCTGGCTATAAAGCAAAGAATGCACTTTATCAGGAAGTTCTGGGGAGTCAGTATGGCGCGGGGTCAGATGTTGCTGGCACAGCAATGCAGCAGCAGAATGGCGATTTTCAAGATGCGGGAAGCCCAACAACATTAGCCATTGACGGAAGCGGGTTTTTTATCCTTCGGGGAGAAAACGGAGAGAATTATTATACTCGTGCTGGCCAGTTTCAGTTAAATGAAGAGTATATGCTGGTCGATTCGGCAACGGGAAAATATGAAGTAATGGCTCTCTCTGAGGCTGGAGTGCTCGAAGCATTCAGTTTTGAGGGGAATCGAGTGAGGCCTCCAGTTGCCACTAGTGAGGTGCAGCTTGCTGGAAATATATCGAGTGATGAAGGGGAGCACCGGATTGATGACCTCTACATTTACGATATTGCTGGAGAGTCGCATAGAATATCAATTGAATTGATCAATGACGACGCTGGAAGCTGGACAGTTAACGTACTAGATGAAAATGAATCGAATATCGGCTCGGGTTCGGTTGCTTTTGATACAGATGGATCGCCATTGGAAGGCTCGAGTTCGGCCGCAATTGAAATCCCATTTGCCGGAGGGCAGACGGTAGAGTTTAATTTGGGAGAGCCGGGCAGCTTTGAAAATGCAACGCAGTTTGTTTCTGGAGCAACCAATCTAGGAGCGACAGTTACGGATGGTGGTGCTGCTTCCGGTTATATAAGTCTGAATTTTGATGATGATGGGGTTCTCAATATTGAGTACGGGAATGGCGAAGAAGAGGAGGGGGCTCGAATTGCATTAGCTAACTTTAATGATGTTACGAAATTAAGTCAGTCTGGGTCGTTCTATCAAGCAGGCCCAGATGTAAGAATGATCATTGGTAATGCAAATGAGGGAGTAAATGGCAAAGTGCTGGGTGGAAAGTTGGAGCTTTCCAATACAGAGCTAACGGAGCAGTTTGCACAACTATTGGTATCGCAGCAAGGGTACACAGCCAGCTCGCGAGTGATGAATGTCGCAAACCAATTGATCGAAACGCTATACAGCAGCACTGGAGGTCGGTAGTGCTACAGCCAGTACTTAAGCTTTCTCGGCGTGAACAAATATCACTAAGAGAAAAGCTGAAAATTGCCGTTCAACAGTGGTTGGATGTCTGGTGCTTGGAGCCAAGTGATATAGATATTTCGATTGACAGGTTCTCTGGTATGCAAGATTTCGATCATGAGCTTCGTCTTTATTGTGGCAGTGGCTCGCAGCAGAAAAAGGTTTTACTTGCGAGCGCTGGTGACTGGACAAAATTGATGTTCGCTCAGGACCTCGCTGATGTGCCAAAAGATGAAACATACGAAAAAATTGTGTTAGAAGCCCAAAATCAAATTCTAGAAAAAATCGGCGTATTGATTAAAGATGAGCTGGTAGCGGATAACCAAAATGATTGCGTAGAGCTCGTTTCTCGTGCGGCGAAGGGAGAGCAGTGGTTTGAGTGCCGCGTCAAAATGAATAATTGGGTATTGATATTGTTGCTTAATGGCTACGCGGTTAAAGCGCTTATCGGAAGAGGTGATATTAGGCCCGTTTCGAACCTGCATTCTAAAAGTGAGGCGATTCTTGAGAAAACGTGCCGTTTGGAGGTTTCACTTAATCTTGGCGAGTACAAATTGTCGTCATTTGAGGGCCTGAGCGTTGGAGACGTACTGACGTCGACCACAACTCTGAATAAGGAGCTGGAGGTACGGCTTGGTGAGCGCATTGTGGCAGTGGGGGCCCTTTGTCAGGAAAGCCAGCAGAAGGCAGTTAGGTTGATGGTAAGTGGAAATAAGGTGTAATGATATGAATACTGAAAGCGAAACAATGTTAGAAGATTCTCAGTCCGTTGTTAGTGGTGAGGCTTTATTGAATAAAGATATGAGTTTAGTGGGGCATGTTAATGTCACTGTTACTGTAAACGTTGGCTCTGCAGAAATAAGTATAGACGATTTGTTTTCAGTAAAAAAAGGGAGTGTTTTATCGTTGGCAGAAAAGATGGACGAGCCGGTGACCTTATTGGTTGATGGAAAGATTATTGCTCGAGGTGAACTCGTTGCAACTGATGAAACTTATGGTGTTCTCATTACAGAGATATAGCTTTTTTATGGAAAGTATTCAGGAGACAGCCTCTCAGCCACTTGGCGAAGATGAGGTCGCGCTTAAATTTCGTACAGACAGCGCTATATCAGACGGATTCCTGTTGAAGCTGTTGATTGTGGTGGCGATTTTATTGGCGATACTAGCAATTGCAATAAAAAAGTCCCCACGTAAGTTTCTTACGATGCTTAAACGAGAAGAGGTTGAGAGCGATATAAAAATTATTGAGAGCAGACAAATTTCAAAAGCAACGTTAATGTCATTAGTTGAAGTTGAGGGGGAACGATACCTGATCACTGAATCATCCAGCTTGAAGCACACGGTTCTGAGTCTTTCTTCGAGAAATAACGTGGTGCAGAATGATGGTGATAGAGGTATTGAGGGGAGCGAAATTGAATGATTAGTACTCTCTTGGTACAAGGACTTGCGGCTAGCTCTAGCTCTGTTTTAAACGATATGTTTTCTGATGGCCGGCTCCAATCTGAAATCGAGCATTTCGTACTGTTTGCTTTACTTGGGTTTTTGCCGTTTTTCTTGATTGCGACTACAACTTTCACGCGCAATATAATTGTACTGTCATTTCTTAGACATGCATTGGGTTTGCAGCAAAGTCCACCGAATATGGTTTTGATCACACTGGCCATGTTTCTCACCTTATTTACTATGACCCCGGTTTTGAAACAGAGCTATCAGGTGGGAATACAGCCATATTTGGATAACCATATGGAAGCTGGAGAAGCTTTGGATCAAAGTTGGCAGCCTATCAAGACCTTTTTAGTTCGACAAACTCATGAAAAAGATATGGTGTTTGTCTATCGGATGAATGGTGAGAGCGTGCCGAAAAACGTAGCGGAAGTGTCATTCGAATATTTGGTTCCGGCCTTTATGCTGAGCGAACTGAAGACGGCATTTAAAATGGGATTCATTATTTTTCTACCTTTTTTACTTGTCGATTTAGTTATGGCTGCAATCCTGATGTCGCTGGGGATGATTATGGTGCCGCCGATAACGATATCGCTTCCTATCAAGGTGTTGCTTTTTGTAGTGATCGATGGGTGGGCGTTGGTATCTGAGACGTTATTGATGAGCGTAGTTACCTAGGTTTATGACTGTTTTGCAGTCACAGATTTCAGGCGACGCTAAAGAGCCTCAGCTTTGGCAAATATTTGAGCTGGAGCGTAGCATTGATGCTCGCAACATAATATTCGAATACTACAGTCTTTGGTCTCGTAAGGTTGCGAGTAAGCTTTACTCAAAATATGCTTGTGCTGGGCTGGAATGGGCCGATTTTTCACAATTTTGTGCGTTAGGCCTACTGATGGCGATAGAGCGGTTTGATCTCAGTAAAGGTACACCGTTTAAGGCGTTTGCTTATCCGTATATGGTTGGTAGGACGTTAGATGGCCTGCAGTGTTTTTTTAATGAAAGAGTTCGTCATGGACGAGATCACCGCGGCGCGGAGCGGTTAGAATCAATCGCGATACAGGATACTGCATTCGAGTCGGTAGTAGATGCGGTTGTTGGTCTGGCTTTCGGCTTCTTCCTGGAGTCAGGGGTTGTGCAAGATGAACTGCCAAACAACTCTGTCCAGGATTCTTTTTTCCAAGCAGAAACGCTAGCGTGTATTAAAAATATTGTAAGCTCGTTAGATGACCCCGAAAGAGGTGTGCTAAAAGCACATTACTTTCAGAATATGAAATTTGCTGATATTGCTGCGATGCTTCGCGTTACACCCTCCCGGGTTAGCCAAATTCATAGCAAAGGTATTAAAGCCGTACGTTTAATATATGAGCAAATATATGATGCATAAACTGGTTACGTAAGAGGATGAAATATTATGGATTTAGGTAATTTGGAATCAGACGAACTTTTGGCACTTTCTGAATTTGATTTACAGCGAGAGCTTTATACTGAGGCTCTCGTAAAGTTAAAGCTAGCTAAAGGGCGTACAGATGTCCCGATAGAAGTTCATGCATTGCTTGGTCGATGCTACGCGTCAATGGGTCTACTTGCTAGAGCTAAAGCGTCTTTTTCTGCGCTGCTAGAAATAAAGCCTGACGCAATTCATGAACTGTTCCAGTTGGGCATGGTGGAGCGTGATATGGGGAATGTAATTAAGGCAATGCAAATTTGGGATCAGGTGTTGGAAGCTGAGTCAGCTTTTGCTCCAGCGTTATTTTACAAGGCCGTTGCATTAGTTGAAGTGGATGAGCGTCAATCTGCCATCGACGCGCTGGCTATTCTAAAAGAGAACCCGGCAGAGGCCGGAGAGTATTTGGAGCGTGCTGAAGAACTTTTATCCAGCCTTAATATCCAGTAGGGTAATGGGCAGTAATGCTTTGTGTGTAGGAATGTCAAATTGAGAAATTTATGAATAATTCGGGTGCTTATAATCCGCAACTCGATCAATTTCATCGTATGCTGGGCTTCTTAGAGAGGGACCCTGGCAATGTCAGCCTTATGGAGAATGTTGTCTCTATGGGGGTGGATATACAGGAATGGAATGCGGTTGAGGGGTTGTTATCGGAGGCTACGAAGAGAGGGATGCGCACGCCTAAGCTTCTCGCTTACCATGGAACAGTGGTACTTCGTGCCGGCGATATAGAAACAGCAAAAGCTTTTTTTAAGGATGCGCATGAAGGCGGGCTAAGTGATGATGGTATTAACTATAACCTAGCGTTTTGCCACTATTTGAGCGGTGAGTACAGTGAAGCATTGCTGTGTTTGAATAGTGAGTCCTCGGAGGACTTTGCTCGAGAATATAGTGTGTTATACGCACGCTGCCAGCATCATCTAGGTGAAATTAGTGAAGCTATTTCTAGGCTTCAACGATGTGAGGCTTGTGCTACTGATATTGAAGCTCAAGCTTTACTATCATTGTTAACTTATGACTCTGGAGAATTAGAGCTGGCGATAGCCAAGGCTAGTGCCGTGCTGGATCTTGTTGTCCCCGGCAAGCGGTCGATGGATGCGTTACTGGCCAAGGGTGGCGCGCTAACTGATTTGAGGCGGTATGATGAGGCTGCTCCGCTATTCGAAGAGTTGACTCAAGGCTTTCCCGATATTGGGCGAGGTTGGTACGGACTTGCACTTTTACAATTTAATAACTTTAAAATCGATGAGGCTCTTGAATCGATCACTATAGCATTAAAAACTATGGCCGATCACCTCGGCAGTTGGCACCTTCAGGCGTGGTGCTATATCTCCCGCTCTGAGTTAGATGGGGCGCTAGAAGCCTTTAAGACGGCCTACAAACTTGATCGTGGCTTTGGCGAAACTCATGGGGGATTAGCAGCTGTTTATGCCCTGCAGGGAGAGAGAGCACTCGCCAATAAGCATTTAAAGTTAGCGAGAAAGCTAAATGCGGCTGGTATGGCAACGATATATGCAGAGATGGTTATGTTGAACAGAAGTGGGCAGCATGAGCAAGCGAAAAAGCTGTTCGATACTGCGAAATCAGCAAAGAATGAACAGCTAGGTGTTATTCCAGAAATATTGATTAATGAACGTTTAGAGGCGCTATCTCGAGAGGGAGGCCCGATTGATGTTGGAGAGAATAATGTTGGACATTGAAGAATATTTTCATCTCGCTGTGGATGCCAGTAAAAAATCTGAGCACCATGAGGCTTTAAAATATTTACATTTGGTTCTTGAGCAGGATTCGGACCACAGTGCCGCCATTTATTTGATGGCCGCAGAGCACGCTGAGCTAGGCATGCTTGACCGTGCGGCAGCGGGAATGGCCCGTGCTTTACTGCTCGATCCGAGCTTGGAAATGGCACGNTTTCAACTGGCTATGCTGCATATGCAGCTGGGGCAACAGGCCGAGTCTATTAAAGAGCTGGAAAAATTGAAGGAGGTAGTAAAACTACCTAACTTAAAATTATATACAAGCGCCATGTTGAATGTGTTTTCAGATAACGTAAAGGTGGCCGTTGGCGAGATACGAGCAGGGCTTGAATTACCTACAGACAATCCCGCATTGAATGACTCGATGAGGCAGGTGATTCTGATGTTGGAGCAGGGCCCCAGCGATGGTATTGGCTCAGGGGCTGTACAGCCTTCAGCGGCAGCGATATCTGCACCCAAGGCTGGAGAGGATACGTCGGGGTCTGTATTCCTAGGCGAATATAAAACGAGTCAAATAAAAATTGATTCGTGATTAAAATTGGCAGTGAACAGATCACCAGCTTATTGCGCTCATTAGCACTCAGTGAGGCTTCCACGGTTTCACCTGCCGCGAATTCAGTTAAGCCAAAAGCGACTCAGCCGGTATCGAGAGCAAAACGCGACCCGGCTGTTTTAAAGGACAACATTGCAAAGCGGTTAAAGCGTCTTCGAGCCGAGGGCGAAGACCTTACTGAAAGCGCTCCTACAGTTACCGTTCAAGAAATATTGCTTTGGGAGTTTGGGGAAGAAATTTTAAACCATGCTGAATTTAAGCCGGTAGTTGATGCCATTGTAAACGTCATATCCAAGAATGATCAGACGAAGCAGCACCTGATCGAGCTTATAGCTACACTCGTTGGAGAGTAGCTTCCCTTCTTTTATTCCCCAGTTTTTCCATTAGCGAGATAGGTTCGAGCGTTCG
>Ga0065722_104486_pt1 | contig 11310 bp, 11 predicted proteins | sample BansetMetagenome_FD_59109 | JGI IMG/M metagenome (GOLD analysis project Ga0065722, IMG submission 59109) | Bankia setacea gill microbial communities from Puget Sound, Washington, USA - Caecum Enriched | ecosystem: Host-associated > Mollusca > Digestive system > Ceca | place: United States...
CTTTTCAGTTGGGCAACGAAGAATTTAATCAAAAGATTGGTATTTCGAAGCTCATTATGACTGGATACAATTTGAGAATGGGACTGGAACACAAACTGTTATCTGATGCCACATCCCTCAAAAGTGAAATAAAACGCAGAACAACGCCTGATGAATTTACAAAATATGAAGGATTTTTAGATAGCGATGAAAATCGAGATAGTATATTCCTCCATCCATTTTTCGCATTTAGGTTAGATGTGCCGGTTGATTTTTCACTTGTAGCGAAAAGCACAAAGAAAAGTGAATTCTGGAACGTGTATGTGTTTTTAGCTGATATTCTGCCGAGAGTAAAAAAAGGAAAATCACTCCCCGTTCCGTGGAAAGATATACACACTATTTTTCAACGTCGTTATGGCGATGAAGGTCAATTCAGATATTTTTTTAAAAAAATATTACAAGAAGTATTTACTGTTTACCCACAAGCAAAATCCAGAGTGGATACAAGCAACAAAGAACATTTAATCCTGAAACACACCCCAGCACCAATCTGATTTTTAAACTGAATAATGATTCAGTGTGCCGTTCCGACCGCGCTAATCCACCTTCGCTAAACGCTCAATCCCTTGGTAAACATTGAGGGATCACGGGCTACCTATCGCTCACACCTGTCGCGTTCCACTTGCCTCAACAATTCAGGGGCATTGCATCCCCTCAGAATCAAGATAAATGACGGTTTCCACCTTAACCGCTGCGCTGGGTAGACCCTCCGCAATTTATCTTGATTCTTTCATCCCCGCCTAGTCGGCCTAGTCGCCAGAGGTTCTGGCAGCGCACCAAAAGCGGTGCTTTTAAGAACCTCAAAAGCGAATTAAAGGCGGAAGAACATGAAAACAGATATTTACCAACAAGTAACAAACAACATCATCGAAGCATTAGAGCAAGTTAGTCTAGAAGATTACAACGCACCTTTTGCACGTTTGACGGCAGAGCTATCGCCCATCAATCCCATCACTGAAAAAGACTATCACGGCATAAACACCCTTATTTTATGGCTGCAACAACAAGCCCACGGTTACAAATCTAATGAATGGGGAACATTCAGACAATGGAAAGAAAAAGGCGCAAACGTCAAGAAAGACGAAAAGTCATCAATGATTATTTTCTATAAACGTGTGGAGAAAAAAGACGAAGCCAACAGCAGCGAAGACCCAGATTTTTACAATTGCTTAAAATCCTACTGTGTTTTTAATGCCGATCAAGTAGAAGGCTATGAACCTACCTTTACCCTCGAAACTGGCGACTTTGGAACAGTGGAACGCATTGCAGAGATTGAAAAGTTTATTACTCAATCTGGAGCAGTGATAAAGGAAGATCAAAACCGCGCTTCTTTTGTGCCATCACACGATGAAATCAACATGCCCCCAAAAACCCTGTTTTTTGATAATGGGCAAAGCGCAACAGAAAACTATTACGCTGTATTACTTCACGAGCTAACCCACTGGACAGGAGGCAAGAGCCGTTTAGATCGTGAACAGGTCGGACATTCTACCGATGAAAAGAAATATGCTTTTGAAGAATTGATTGCGGAGCTAGGCAGCGCGTTTTTATGTTCTCACTTTCGCATTAAACAACATGGACGTGATGACCACGCCACCTATATTAAATCTTGGTTGCAAGCATTAAAAAACGATAAAAAGTTTATATTTAAAGCCGCCTCACAAGCACAAAAAGCCGTGGATTTTCTTCATGGACTTGCCAGCGAATAACTCCTGAACAATAGCGTCACAATCAAATGGTTGTGGCGCATTTAAGCCAGTTGCACGGGCAAGGATCGCGTAAACGCAACTTTCTTCGGGCTTCCTAAAAGGTCGCCGCGCTTTGCCGTCAGAAAATGCCTGCCGCCAAAGCGCATCAATCGTCGCTCGCTTTGCTCGCGGACGATTGCCAAGTCTTATAGGCTTCCTCTATGAGCGTTGCCGGACTTTCTTCTAGGCTATCAGCCAACTTAAACAGGGTCGTTATCGTTGGTTGCTTCGTTCCAGCCTCTAATTCTTGATAGTAACGGAAAGACATATCGCAGCGCGTGGCAACATCCTGCTGCGAGCGGTTACTTTTCGTTCGATGTTTTCTGAGCGTTTCCCCAAATACCGTTTTCACGTCTGTCATAGCGTCATTTCCCCCTAAATGTTCGGTGCCTAAACAAAAAGAGAATAGTTACGTGCTATAGCACGCTACTGTTTGCGCGGACTTTCTGAGCCGCATTTCATAACTATGACTAGACCATTGGAGAAACTGCTATGCGCGTATTAATTGCTGCAACTGTGGCACTAAGTGCCTTACTCGGAGGCTGTGGAAGTGGTGGAGGCGGTTCTACTAACCCCACGCCAACGCCAGACCCTACACCTGATCCAACGCCTACCTTTACCCCCACAGCATTTACAGGCTTCATGCCTGCCTTTGAGGGGGATGTAGCCCTTGCCATCGTGAGCGGTCACGCCATTACCGCCACCCGCCAGCTCGACATCAACGGCGATGAGAAAATCTACTTCTACTTTGAGAATGAAGAAGGCGAAGACATTGCAGGGGCAAGCGACTACGACATTGATGCCTCAATTTTTCCTGCCTTGTATCTGGAAGAAGATGGCATCGTATGCCTCCAGTACGCAGGGTACTTTGAGTACACCACCAGCGTGAAAGGTGATATTACCTCCGACGCCATCACCTTCCGCCAGTGTGATACCGATGGGATTCAAGCTGCCGATATATCGGAAGACTGGCAACCTACCTATATGGAGTTTGTAAGCATTACCCAGCTTGCAGACAGCATCGCTACTGACAGTGCAGGCGACCAGAGCTTCAACCTGAAAGCCACTACTGATACAGAGGGCGATGTAAGGCTGTATATCTCGAATCCATTTAATGCCACCTTTGAAGCACTGGTAGATGTAGACAGAGGCATTATTTGTTCAAACTTCATTCAGACTGGCGAAGTAGGTGCATTCTTCACCCGTGTGACGGGTTCAGATGAGCTATCTACCGAAGGACTTGCCGCTTATCTAGGCGATGATCTTGTCAGGGATAAAATCGTCTTTCTGCCAGACTGCAACTATGACCTTGCTGATTGGCAAGAGTAAGCGGCAAGTGTCCTGTCCGTGCGCCTGCTGCGCTGCTGGACGGGAAACCCCTGTACCGCGCTATTTCTTCAAGGAGCATTGCTGCACCTATGAAGAAATAGCGCTGTTTGTTGAATTCTATGTAGTCGGCATTTGCCTCTATATCCGCGTCCTGTCTGAAAACCCACCCGTCCTAAAAATGTTGTCCGAACTAACCACTGACCACGCACATTACTTCGCCCTGAGCGACGACGACCAGCTCCACTATATGGAAATGATGGCGCGATGGGTATTTATGAATCAAAGAAAGCTAAAAACTAACCTCATATAGAACACTGTAAATCCCTGGCACGGATCAAAGAAAGGCCGTTATGGTTAAAGCAGTGTGACCAAGCCAATACACCTGTTTTTATATACAGTTTTTTTAGTTATAATCTGTCAATATCGGTTGACAAAAAAGGGACATATCTGTGACTATGCATCACAAATAACTCCCAAATTATTACTGATGGAAATCGCATGCAAAATCCGAGTGACTTTGACCTATTAACCAGACTTTCTTCCATCTACTCCCAGCAAGCCATTGCCGATAAAATAAACCACCCCAGAGAAGTGGTAAACCGCTGGATTAAAGAACGTTCCAGGCAACAGGATCAAAGTTGGCTTACCTATAATGAGCGCATTTCACTTGAAAAAATGCTTCCCTCACCCTCTACAAAAAAAGAAGAATTCACTTTTATTGACCTGTTCGCAGGTATTGGTGGTATCCGGTACGGTTTTGAGTCGGCAGGCGGTAAATGCGTCTTTACCAGTGAGTATGATAAATATGCCGTAAAAACCTACCTGGCTAATTACCACTGTGACCATGATGTACATGGCGACATTAAGGAAATTACCCAGCCAGAGGGTATGACCAAGCAGCAGGTTTACAATCACATTCAGAAATCGATCCCTGATCACGATGTACTCCTGGCAGGCTTTCCATGCCAGCCTTTTTCTATTGCAGGGGTATCGAAGAAGAATTCATTAGGCAGAGCGCATGGATTTGAAGATGAAACGCAAGGCACATTATTCTTTGACGTAGCAAGAATCATTGATGCAAAGCGCCCACTGGCGATAATGCTTGAAAACGTAAAAAACCTTAAAAGCCATGACAAGGGCAAGACGTTCAAAGTCATTATGAAGACTCTTGATGAACTTGGTTATGATGTAGTTGATCGTAATTATGATGAATCAGGTGCCGATCCAAAAATTATCAATGGCAAGAATTTTGTTCCGCAAAACAGAGAGAGGATTGTCATAGTCGCGTTCAGACGGGATTTGAACATTAAAGGCCTCACCCTCAGAGATATAAGCAATTTCTTCCCCAAGAATGAACCCAAAGTGGGCGACATTCTTGAACCTGAAAATGAAGTTGATGATAAATACATCCTTACGCCTAACCTTTGGAAATATTTAAAGGCCTATGCAGATAAACACAAGAAAGCAGGTAACGGCTTTGGCTTCGGGAAAGTAACAGCGGAAGACAGGTCTACTCGCACATTGTCTGCCAGATATTATAAAGATGGCTCGGAAGTATTGATTGATCGTGGAGCAAGACGACGACCGCGCAGACTAACTCCACACGAATGCGCGAGGCTTATGGGTTTTGACAAACCAGGAGAAAGTAAATTCATCATTCCTGTATCAGATACTCAAGCCTACAAGCAATTTGGAAACAGCGTTGTTGTACCTGTATTTGAATCAGTAGCCAAGCTGATGAAGCCTTATATTCTGAGCGCAAAAGCAGATAATAAGCCGGTTAAGGCCTCAGCCCCTCAAACCACCACAAGAAAAACAGGCAAGCGTCGTCAGGCAGCCTGATGAGCGATATTGTTTCCCCTGAAATGCGCAGTCGAATGATGTCTGGCATTAAGGGGAAGAATACCAGGCCTGAAATGGTCGTACGAAAAGGACTTTTCAGGCGAGGTTTTCGCTATCGCCTGCATTTAAAGCAACTTCCTGGAAAACCTGATCTTGTTTTACCTCGCTATCATGCCGTTATTTTTGTGCATGGATGCTTCTGGCACAGGCATAATTGCAGGCTTTTCAAGTGGCCTAAAAGCAATACAGAGTTCTGGCGTGATAAGATTACGGGGAATATACAGCGTGATGAGCGTCATTCTCGGCAATTAGCAGATGCTGGCTGGCGTATATTGATCGTATGGGAATGCGCAATAAAAGGCAAAAAAGAACAGGAGGTCGAGAAAGTGCTTGATAATATCGAACACTGGTTGTTGACTGATAACAATAATGGTGAAATTTCGGAAGGTAGCGTTAATGGTATCGGATCAGGGAACTTATGACACCCCATCAGCACAGGGAATTAGTCTGGATAATGTCACACGAATCATGCAGAATCTGGGCGTATCAGACATTTATGTAAAACAGCTTGCTCCGAATGACAACAGTAAAAACCAGCCCTATCTTGGTGGTCATTTAACGGATCTACCTTTTATCCCCACGGGTGAGATTACAGCATCCGCTACCGATTCAAAGAAAAATTCCAAAACCAGAATTAAATATCAGGCCTCCCTTGATTTGTCATGGGTTGATGCTGAAGGCACAGTCTACCCCGCCCCTCATTCCAAACTTATTTACTACCCTCAATACCCTGAAGTTCGTTTTTCAGGTTTTTTGCGTGGCTCAAAAGTTGATGCCAGTAAATGGATGGCTCCTGAAAAACAGGGGCGAAGTGAAGGCAGGTGGCTCATTCTCGGTGTAGCAAAAGATGAAAAAATATACGCCTATCTGGCAACGCCGGAAAGTACCCTTTCAATAGAGCTGGGCAAAGCAGATTATATAGAAGTCAGCCCGAAAATCTGGAAACTGGATGTACTGCATACAGCTCCGAAGGTATCTACCAGAGATGCGCTTATTAGCAAATTAATGGAAATTCACCAGATGGGCTGGATACCCAGCCAAAAGCTCACCTCGGATATGATTTTTGAACCCTATAAAGCACCTAATGGCGGTGGATATACGCTTGAGGCCATGTTGGGGGTTTCCCCTAACGGTATCGCCGAACCGGACTATCTGGGTTGGGAAGTGAAGCAATTTGGTGTTACAAAATTCCCGACGACAGGCTCAAAGCCCACAACACTGATGACCCCGGAACCTAATGGAGGTTATTACACAACGGCTGGCGCTATAGAATTTGTTAAAGCCTATGGCTATCCCGATAAGAGCGGTAAGGAAGATCGTATTAATTTTGGTGGCAAGCATCTTGTAGGGCAAGTACAGAATCTGACTAACTTGAGGATGGAGCTTGTCGGTTTTGATGCAGAAACGTCTTCTATCACGGATGCTTCCGGTGCAATTGCCTTACTGGATAACAAAGGAGAAGTAACAGCGAGCTGGAGCTTTGCCAAGATTATGGATCACTGGAAACGTAAACACTCACAAGCTGTTTATATTCCATGCATGAGGCGCACAGTAGCCGGGGTTCACCAATATCACTACGGCAAGGATGTGGAGCTGGGAACAGGGACTAATTTTGAAATGATTTTATCTGCCATGCATTTGGGAACTGTTTATTATGACCCTGGCATTAAAGTTGAACATGCTTCGACGGAAAAACCCAAAATAAAACGCCGCAGTCAATTCAGGGTAAACCACAAACACCTTGATACATTGTATAAGTCATATGATTTTGTAGACGTAGCCGTATAGCAGGGACAGCAACAGAATGGCGGATTTTTCCAGGGAAAATATAATTAAAATGCTCGATTACGTGGATTGCAATGCCATCAATCAAAGGAGCAGTAAAAGACGGGATGCCTACGTAACAGAGTTGTATTTCGAGAATGAAATCCTTCCCGGAATTTCAAAAGGCGACACAACTACTGGATGGTGTTATGTGGAACAAGGGCAAAACAGGCATTGGTTTAAAGCTTTTGACAATGACGACGAAACAGCACGCTCAACTGATAGAGAGATCGTATAACGTCTCCAGAATATAGACAGTAAATCACGATTTTTCAGCATAAGTCTTGACGAAAACCACTATTTCATTCTCCATGAAATAGTGCATAACGGCAGTTCCCTGGTACAGAGAAAAGTCGATAGTACTCAAAATATTTGTGACATCAAGGGAATGAATGATGAAGCTGAAAACCTGTCACGAAAGAGCGAACACCCGAATCCATTCACGGAGTACTGGCTGAAAAATGCAAGCGATGTGTATAGGAAGAAACTCCTTATCCAGCGCCTATTAATGAACATAGGCCTTAAGGAGGCATGGCCGCTTGATGTGGACGCCATTGAAATTACAGACTCGCAAATAATATTCCATGAATTCAAAAGAAAAACTCCCTGCCCTGGAGGCTGCTTTCTTATTGTAGGAAAGCACGTTACAAAAAGCCTATTGCTGAATATTCTTCAATCATGCAGAAATTCAAACATGGCCTACGGTGAGGCACTGTTCAGGTATGTAGATGAAAACCTTCAATACCAGCGAGATGAAACTGCACACTGCTACGGACTGGATTTAAGTCACTTAACCAATTTTGAATATTGTAATAAGAACAACATTAGCTACGTGCATACCATTTGGGACTCTTCCGACTATCCCGAAAAACCAAATATTGAACAACTATTTAATGAAAGCGGAATTCCAGCAAATGGAGTAACGCTAATATCCAAACAACTGGAGGTTAGTGACTTCATAGGATTTATCTTCACAGCAGGAAAGAATTCGGGTAGTTTCAATAAAAATTTGCGTCTGCAAGCAGTAATATCAGGAGATGAATTCGATGATACCACTTGTATTCCCATCCCGATAAGTCGTTAACGAGAGAATATAAATCAATTATGAATATTTTGGCATTTATTACGTTTCTCTAAAATACTAGATAAGGTTTCAATGTGAAAATATATAAATTAGAAATAAAGAACTTTAGAGGTGTTCGTAATGGTGAAATTGTTTTTGGCGAGCATCCTGTTCTAATTGGCGCTAATAACACCGGAAAAACAACCGTTATCGAAGCATTGACATTATTGCTCGGTAGAGACAAATTAATCAGGGACTTAACTGAACATGATTTCTTTGGCTCGACCCCTCAACCGGCTGATCGGATCAAGTTGATAGCTACAATAATAGATTTTCCTGGCAATGACTTAGACCAAAACGATCATTGGTTTAGAGATGGAAGAGCTATACCTAAATGGCTAGATTTAACTAATGGTGACATTCACTCTACCCCTGATAATGAAGAGTGGAAATTATGCTGTCAAATTGCTGCGCAAGCATATTTTGATTACACATCAATGTCTGTTGAATTTTTGCGGTATTTTCACGATCACTCTGATCCTATTGATCCATTTGTCAATGACTCCCAAACAGTAGTGCCATCACAACTAATTAGAGAATTAGGGTTCTTCTTGATCAGGACTAATAGAACTTGGGATAAAATGCTCTCATGGGGAAGTGAATTATTTAGACGTACAATAAACACTACTGCGGCGCAACCATTTGAATCGATTCTGGCTGAACGGGATAGGCTTAGAAATCCAGAATTAGCCATAGACCAAGATCCAAATATTTCGCCACTAATTAATAATGTCAATGCTGAAATTGGCAGATGCATTCCTAGTTCGCCTTCGCTCAAACTTAGATTAACCAATACTGATAGCAAATCGGTAATGGATGTTGTTTCTGCACATTTTTCTACTGAAGACGGGCTTTGCATACCTAGCGCACGTCAAGGGAGTGGACTAATTTCACTTCAGGGTCTCCTTCTCCTGCTTGAATTAGGCCGTGTTCGAACCGAATCTGGCGAAGAGTTCACCATGGCTCTTGAAGAACCTGAACTTCACCTTCCACCCTCAACACAACAACAAATTGTTCATAGATTACAATCATTATCATCACAAACATTTGTAACTACGCATTCACCAACAATTGCATCGATGGCAGATCCAACTTCAGTGATTCTATTACGTAATATTGGTGGAGAACTAAAGTCAGAACAATTATTGAAGAAACCACTTAATAGCAACTCTCCAAATTGGATGCGAAAGTTTTTTCAACAAAGTCGAGCTGAAGTAATATCTGCACTAATGCATCCCTTTGTTCTGATTCCAGAAGGAAAAACAGAGTATTACTTACTCAATATAATTATTCGACCTTTGTTGATAAATGAAGGCTGGATAACAACGATGAAAAAACCGTTTAACTTAAACGTTGGAATAGTTCCCACAGAAGATGCTAAAGTTGTTGAAACTTATGAAATACTTAAAGATATTCATCAAGGTGTATGTTGCTTAGTAGATGGTGATGTTGACGGACAACGTTATGCTAAATCTGTATTGGCTAGTAATCCTCGCCCAAATTCCATTTTATCGTGGCAGCAAGGAGCAATGATTGAAGATACTATCGGCTGGATTTTAAAAGCATCACCAGAAGTTATACTAGCTAGTTTGAACGAACTATCTGGAGAAAAATTTGATTCAATTGACGAGGTTATTATCCACTTAAAAGCTAAAAAAATGGATCTTATTTTTTATGAGCATGTAGCGGATGTAATTGCGAACAATGAGGATTGTCGAAAACATGCGAGTAATTTATTTGGCTCGATAGCCCATGCGTGCAATAATGAGGTAAATGATCATTTCCTTCAGGACGAAAGTGGAATCTGGGTTTTTAAACAATGAGTGTAAAAGCATTTATAGGTGGAGCTGGATGTGGAAAGACATATCATCTAATGGAAGCACTTGAAATCGCTCTGATTGATGAGCCATTAGAACCTCACCAAAAAATTCTAGCCCTTACGTTCATGCATGGTTCTCGACGAAGGTTAGAAGATAAACTCGTTCAGATTAATACCGTCAAACGGAGATTTGAATGCTCTACGATTGATAGTTTTGCTTGGCGAATAATTGGACGATGGAGAACCCTTGTTACAGATCTAGGAATGCAAACAGTTACTCATGATGAATATGAAAAGGTTTGTTACGCAGCTAGTTTACTATTACAACATGATTTTATTGCAAAGTGGGTAGCAAAAACTTTTCCTTGTATTCTCCTCGATGAAGCACAAGATTTGACCATAGAAAGATTGGCTATCTTTCAAGCGCTATCCCCACACGTTAAACTATTTGTGGCCGCGGATGAATTTCAATGCCTAAACGAAAATCTAAGACCTAATCCAGCATGTGAATGGATTGATACACTTAGTGATGTTACCGAACTAACAATACAAAAAAGAACGAACAACCAAGATCTGATCGGCGCAGCTAATTCAATTAGAGAAGGGAATCCCCCCATTTCCGGAAACAAATTTAAAGTTTCTCCTGGCTATAAGCCTGGACTGGCCGGAAGTTGGGTAAGTAATGATATTGGCTGGTATGGAAAAGGGAAATCTATAGCAATAATAAGTCCAGTTAGCGGGAATTACTTAAACAATGTTATCGAATGGGTAAATTCGAAAACAACCTCAAAAAAAACGGGCCATATAAAATAAATTATGAAAATTCGGAAAAAATACGTATATCCGGGTTTCTATCAAAACTTCAAATGCCCAGTAAAATCTCAATAAATGATGTCGCAAAAATAGTTTCTTTTGGTGGTGATCTTTCCATTAACGAAATCGTCAGCTTATGGGTCGAAAAACAAATTCGTTGCGTAGGATGTACTGCTGTGACCAGTGAGGAATTAGTAAGCCTCATTCGAACGTGCTTTGCTAACAAGAAGAGAAGAATGAAATCAAACGAATCAGGAATAAGGGCAATGACAATACACGGAGCAAAAAATAGAGAATTTGATAATGTAATAATTCTATGGCCTGCTTCAACACAAGGTTCAGATGAGCAAAAAAGGAGGCTGTTGTATAACGCGGTAACACGCTCAAAAGGGAAGTGTTTAGTTCTGGTTCAATCCGAAAAATCTCTAAAATCCGCTCCTTTTGTATAAACAACCGGCACTATAGGTTTTAACAGGGGTATGAATAGCAGTTAATATTTTTTACTCTTACATGTCTATATTGGGTATACCCTAACCTGATGTCAGGCAGATAATATAAATCTGTCAGAATAGAGTTGATTCATTATTTAATTGACGTTTTCCTCAAGAGGTTATAGAGATTAATCTGACACTTAATCAGATTTACAGGTTTCTATGACAGGTCAACGCATCGGATATATCAGAGTCAGCTCCGCAGACCAAAATCCTGAACGC
>Ga0065722_104487_pt1 | contig 11283 bp, 11 predicted proteins | sample BansetMetagenome_FD_59109 | JGI IMG/M metagenome (GOLD analysis project Ga0065722, IMG submission 59109) | Bankia setacea gill microbial communities from Puget Sound, Washington, USA - Caecum Enriched | ecosystem: Host-associated > Mollusca > Digestive system > Ceca | place: United States...
AATACCATAAGGCACAAGAAAGGCGTTTAATCGTGTAATGGTAGGTTAGCGCTTTCCAAAAATTGGTGTAGACGAACGTTGTCTTCATCGGTGCAAGGGTGGCATTCCAACCCAATGAAATGGGCTTTAATATGAGCAATACGCCCTTGTAAATTCGCCGAACTATTGTTGGCAAGATCGATAGTTAGCGTAATATTGTCATCAATTGCAATCTCTTCTTCATCAAGCACTGCGATAAGGGCACCTGAGTCAGAGAGGTTAATAACATAGGCTTCACAGGAGGTGTTTGAGGAAATCAATAAGCAATGGCCTCGGTACCTCACTCGCTCATGTGTGCGACGTTCAAATTCTTCTTTGCTGTGGTGCATAAAAGTGTCTGTCGTATCGAATGTTAAGATTCTGCCAGTAATTCCGTTAGTACCCGCCCTGCGGCATTGCCGTCCTCCAAATTTAATTCAATGAGACGGCGTAAATGGGCGATGCTGTCAATATCGATGCTTTCGCAGCGAAATCCGAGCACCTCGCTACTACTATGCGCCAAGGTCACACGCATCTCAATGCATGCGTCATCGGCGAGCGCAATGGTGGCGGTAATCGGTAGGGCAACGTCAATTTCGTAATGCTCTGGCGTATTCACCAGCAAACCATTTAGCGAAATATCGATGAGAGAGGCCGTGCAGGGCCGCTCAGCTTGATTCAAACGAACCTGCGTGTTGAAGTCGACCCGAGAATAGCGTCTTCGCTCGGCGGATTGAGGCATGAGTGGGCTCCAGAAAGGCGGGTTATTTCCTAATTGTAGACTTTGGATAGAAAGCTGCACAACAAGATGGCAAGCCCCTTCTGTGGCCAATAATAAAAAGTCAGGGCGTTAACCAATAGCGGGCTCAATAACGCAATGCAGGGGCCGGAAACCATGCAATATTGTGCCAATAGTGTTTTGAGTTACGTTCAATCAGTTTAGTGGTCGGTTTAAAGGGTTATAGGCACTTGCACGTTTGAAAATGTAACGGCTCACAGCGTGTAAACTAGGTTGTAACCATTGTTTTCGGCTAATGGCTATAGAGGACGAGCTGTCGCAAAAAACAACTCGTTTTTATCGCAATAATTAAACGCTCGTAAAATGGATTGTTCTATAAAATAGAGCGTTGTTGCCAACAGGTTAGAGTCAACAATAAGGTATTAACATTAGGGAGAAATGATGGACGACAATATTTATCAATCACCAGAAAGTGAATTAATAGAAAATGAAGAGCACCATTTTGCGGGTTTTTGGATTCGGGTTGGCGCATCTATCATCGACTCTATTTTTATGATTCTAATAACGTTTCCTTTTCTTTCGTTAATCTATGGGGCAGATTACTGGATGTCTGAAATGTTCGTAATGGGAATATGGGATTTTTTAATATCGTATGTTTTTCCGATGATTGCTGTGATCTTATTTTGGCTTTATAAATCGGCAACTCCGGGGAAAATGATAGTGGGTATTGAAGTTATAAGCCTTGGGTACACGCGAAAACTATCAATAGGGCAGTCAGTGGGGCGTTATTTTGCCTATTTCCCCTCTATGATAGTGCTCTTTTTGGGGTTTATTTGGGTCGCCTTTGATAAGCGTAAGCAAGGCTGGCATGACAAACTGTCAAATACCGCGGTTGTTCGAAAGCGAGTATAAAACTAGCCTTACTAGACATAAGATGCTCGCTGGATAGAAATATCTGAATATTCAATAGCTGACGCGAATTTTATTTGATAAACCCTAGAGGGCGACTATTTATTGCCGAACAGTAGGCGCTAAATCAGCGTAATATAGCGGAGGGCTACTGTTGACGCCGATTTGGGATTAGCAAGCGCTTTATTTTAGGCAAGTAAAGTAATGCGCCGCTTATTGGCTTAAATCGAAATATATGCATTCGATGAGGCCTTAGATTAGTTTGTTCCAATAACAAAGTGCTTAATGTGCTATCTCGCAAAGCTTATCTTTTTTCACCTCCCACCCCGATAAGCAGACTTTCTTGTCTGTCGATTTTGTGATTTCAATTCTGTCTAATTGTACCTACGTCATGACACCGACTCTTGATCCAGCTTGGATCTAATCTATTGGAAATCAAAAATGAAAATCGAAATAATCACGTCTAAAAACGCCGAATTAAAAGAAACAGGATTTGGTTCAGTTCTTGCGTGTAATGATGTATTGGCTTCTGTAGAGCTTTTAGGGCATACGGTTCAGGTTACCGAATGTGGTTCTATGGAAGACTTGAGTAATGTTGTCCGACGAAACCCCGATATGGTTATTCTCGGGGCCAAGTATATGCCCGTAGCTGCGGGAGACGATGTATGGTTTTCTGAGTATTTTGAACAGAATCATATTATTTTCTCAGGCTCTACCCGTGAAACGTTAAAATATGACTCCGATAAAGTCTTGGCAAAAGTACACCTTGCGAGCCTTGGTGTAAAAACCGCCAAGTTTTTCACAGCAATACCGGGTGAATATAAAGTTGAGAAAGAGTTGCCGTTTCAATTCCCTTTATTCTTAAAGCCAACAGATGCCGCTAATGGTAACGGTATTGACGACCAATCTTTTGTTGAAAACTTTCAGGAATTCGAGGCCAAAGTTCTCTCGTTGTATACTCTTTACCAGCAGCCTATATTGGCAGAGGAATATTTGGGTGGCCGAGAGTTCACCGTTGCGGTGATTAAAGGCGATAACGACAAAATGAGTGTGTCGGCCATTGAGCTAATCCCGCCAGTCTCGTCAGGAACGTTGAGAATTTTGGGCGCAGCGGTGAAGCTGAACGATAGCGAAGAGCTAAAAGAAATCTTAGTTGCTGATATTGGTTCTGTTATGGATATTGCCGCCTTGTCGTTCAACGGTTTAGGCGCGCGAGGTTTTGCGCGAATAGATGTGAAGATGGACAATGAGGGCGTATGTTATTTTATGGAGGCGAACCTTGTTCCTGGAATGAACCGTGGTACGAGTTATTTTCCTCGAGCGTGCGGCATCGCGAATAAGATGCAGTACGACGACGTTATTGGGCTTATGCTTGACGAGTCGTTTGAGCGAGTTGTAGCCCAGCAGGCGAGTGTGTTGCCTGTACACATTACAGCCGGGTCGCCCGTTGGCGTGGCGACTTTCTAGCAATTCAATTCCGTTTGCCATTATGTTTAGGGTAATTTGCTAAACATAATGCGCTGTCAATACTTTCCCTGCGCGCAAAACAACAATACGATTCCATATTAGGTCTCTATTTGGCCAAACATGTTGCTGCGTGACAGAACGATTTTCCGCATCACCCGGATTTTTTAAGACCTTGCTGTTTTTGATAATGCTGTTGACGTTATCTATGCGTTGAGTAAACATTACGCTATATATTTTTCCAGTGCTGCAATGGAGTATCCATCATCGATGACAGTGTTCGGTACCTGGAGGGTTTCTCGGGGAGTGGCCTGCTATGCGACGCATTACATAATCAAAATGAAACGGGTTATAGACGTGTATGTAATTGGACGCAGGTAGCAGATAATTTCGATTGATACCTTCTCACATTTTCTTGACCACTGAATAACGCTTAGTTACCTACCTTGCTAGAGATGCTATGAAAAATTTATCTTATAAACCCTATTTAGCCCATACACGCTACATCGATAGTGAGCACCCTTCGATAAAGGCCCAAGCAACGTTTCTCGCGAATGGAGCGTCCAATCGAGAGGTTATCGCGCAGCGTTGTTTTGAGTTTGTTCGTGATCAAATTGAGCATAGTTTAGATTACAAACGTAACCCTGTTACGTGTATCGCATCTGACGTTCTAAAATACCGAACAGGCTACTGCTATGCAAAAAGCCATCTTTTGGCCGCGCTTTTGCGAGCCAATAATATTCCCGCGGGATTATGTTATCAGCGCCTAACGATAACCGATGTACCACCTTTTTGTCTTCACGGTTTAAACGCAGTCTATTTAGAGAATGTGGGTTGGTATCGCATCGACCCAAGGGGTAATAAAAAAGGGGTATCGGCTGCTTTCTGCCCGCCCAACGAAAAATTGGCTTTTCCGATAGTTACGGCGGGCGAAATGGATTTCGCTGGCATCCTGTGCGAGCCGTTACCTATAGTGATTGACGCGCTAAGCAGCTACGCGACCTATGACGATGTTCTGCAAAATCTTCCCGATATTGAGTTGGCTTATGCCAATGAATGGACTGTCTCGGCGCTGAATCATCGCCCATAAACTCAAGTAACACCATAGTGTTTCTTTGTTACTGTGAGTGAACCCGTACCGGTTAGTAAGCCTATTATCGACTAATAGCTTTTACGCTATACCTACCTCCAATGGTAATTGCCATTCGATAGTACAATACGTTTTCCGGAAAGTAAGGTAAGTTTTGTAGGTTAACGCAAACGTGCTTATTGACCGTAAAAATCAGTGGGCTAGCAAGGTTCTCCGTAAGGTAAGCTATTTTAAGTGTTTATTTATTAAGCATACCTTTTCCAGACCATTTCAGGCCGCCTAAGGCCTCCATTTCGCCTGACGTTATGACTCTTTTGAAATCGATTTTCTGGTGTATTGTTTCGAGGGTTGGCTTATACCAAGGGAAATATTTGTACATGTTTTTTGTTACTGTATTGCCATCAATAAAGTAGGATTTTAGAGCGGAATTTTCGCTAGAGCCTAAACGGTAATTTACCGTGTAATCGCCACTGGTAAAGCCTTTTACTTTGTTTGCGATTAACCATCGGCATAGGGCTTTGTCGGGATCACAGCTTTCAGTTGAATACCCTTTCCTATGCCAAATAGGTGCAGCTTCAACAGCCACTTCTCGGCGTAAAAAATAACAGTTAGTGTCGATCATGCTTTGACCATTGCACCATGCGCCCCAAAACCCCAGGCTTTCGCAATTATCTTCACATATTGGGGTGCCGTTCCAGTCAACAATTCGCCTGAGTGCGTAGGCCCAGTCGAGGTCATGTTGAAGGCAAAGCTTGACGAGCGTTTGAATGTGCGACGGGTCAAACCAATTGTCTTCGTCTAAGTAGGCAATGTAGTCGGTATTTACAAGGTAGGGTGTAGCGCCGTAGATTCGGTGGCCAAAGTACTGATGAGAACCGGTTGAGTGGGGTAACACGATAAAGTCTACGTGCGCTACCCATTCCTCTAAAGCGTTTTGCACAGACTTTAAATGATTGTTACCGTCAACAACAATTGTATGTCGTACATTGCCGTAGGTTTGTGCCGCTACGCTTTCAACGCACTTTCGCACGTGTTGATTGCCGATAGTAGGGGTGATAACCGTAACGGATGGGCCTATGGTGTTGTCTACATGTTTTTTCACTGCAGGCTAGCTCGTAATCAGTGTGGCTTGTGAAGAGGGGCAGTCCTGTTCCGAGGGAGCATTGTGTATATCTTTTTTAAAGCTTGATACATCAAGCTCTTTTACCGACTCCATGTATCGGAGTACTTGCTCATTGCTATAATTTAAATTATTGAAATGAAAATAGTGTAACTGACTTGTAAATTCCTTTGTATCGAGCAGTGCGGACGCTTCCTCATTGGTATACCGATAAGACATTATGTCGTTGACGATCTTTGATAAGGCGTCAGGCAGTGCTTGTGCTTGGGCATACATCATATGAAAGTGGCCGCTAAAAGTGCCCCATGTATTGTTTGCGTGTACACGATAAATATACAAATTGGGGCTTACTACGGGATAAATACCATGGGATTTTACGAGTTCGTTGAGGAAAAAGGTATCTTCACCCACACCGCACGAAGGATAGGAAAGCCCATCAGAGATAAGGTCGCGACGGCAAACAATAGAACCTTCCCATAGTCTAAACATCGAAAAATACGCTTTGGACGTGGCTTCGTCGAAGAGAATCCAGTTAGTCAGCGTGCAGGCTTTTTGGCCGGAGCTTACGATTGCATTCATTTGAATAGTGAGGCGATCGTTGTGATACCAGTCGTCGTCATCCCACTGACAAAAATATTCACCCGTCGACTGCTGTATAGCAATATTTCTAAGTTCGCCAAGGTTAAAGTTTTCGTGTTCAGCAATTTCAATTCCGCGTATCCCGTACTGATCTAGCACCGTTTTAGTGGCAATATCACTTTTTTCGTAAACGACAATAAGTTCTTTGTTTCTCCACGATTGAGATAAAAAACATTGTATTGCACCACTAAGAAAAGTAGGTCTATTTTTTGTAACACATAAGCACGATATTAGTGGTTGCATTGGGAGGCTCTTGTTGTAAATCGTTTCTGTCTCATTTCATAAAAGCTTTTAATTGTCACGCAATACAGCGACCATTATCCGTTTTGGTGAACGTGTTGAGTTATCTCGGACAGGCAAGATAGGTAACGATCAATTATGGGTTTCTTGAGTAGCGGCGATAACAGCGCGTCTTGCTGTATCGTTGCAAACGCATCAAGCGCAGTGCAAGCACGGTCGTTACAGTAGATATTAAAGTGAGAATCTAATCGAATAGTGTGGTCTTTAGTGTTGAAAACGCAGAAGGCTTCGAGGTCTTCTGAGCCCTTAAAGGCCCAACGAACAAAAGATTCCATCTCCTCGATAAGTGCGCCACCTTGTTCATGTTGGTTAGACCATACAATATCTTTTAACGTGGTAAGAATGCTGTCTCGATATAATACCGGCCATAAGAGCACCCTCCGCAGAACCGCTAGCTGCTGGAAGGCGATGTAAGAACGAGATTGGCCAAGGTTGCTTTGGTTGTAGCAGTCAAGTAGCGCCATAGCCAGCGGGGAATCGGTGACATCGCTATGTTGGCAGGGCATGATACCAAGTACTTGGCTAACCGACATAACAGCCGCTACGATTGGGTCATTTTCAATGAGTTCTGAAGGGCTCGCATGCAGGCGTTCCTTCGAAATTGACAGCAGTGTGAGTGTTTCATTAATAAGTGTGCAAGCGTACGGGGTGAACTGCTCGTCGGTGTAGAACGCCGCTGCGTCGAACCCCCAAAACTCCAAACAAAAATGACCGCGGGCTTCAATATAGTGCTTGTTGTAGATTGAGCTGAATATTGATGGGTCTACCATGCGTTGAATATGCTTCCCGAATTCCCAGCAAAAATTTTCACTAATATTGAGTACGAATTCCGCCTCGGTAGAAAAGGAGGGGATGACGTTATGGCCCCCGATGGCGTAGTTGTGGTAACCGCCTACCGTGGTAGCACAGGCGAGGTCTAGCCATCGCCCGTCCATTGAATAATTTGAGTACGAAAGAGAGCCGTGCATAAGACCGAATACACGCGCATAGGCGAATTGTCTTGCCGTTATTTTTAAAAATTCGGCAAATTTGAATAAAGCATTGTCGGGGCCGCCGGCATTCGCAATAAACTCTGCATGCACCCTAGCAATTTGGTCAGCTTGGTTAGCGTCAACAGAGTGTTCGCAAAGCGGCTCAAAAAAAGTAGCGTACATGAAATGAGCGGGGCGTAGCACAGCTTCACGAACTAGAATGCACCCTGTATCGAGCACGTCTTTCCCGTCAGTAAAATCCGAGAGATGTCCTGAATGCGCATCTTTTCTTCCCGTTCCGATTACCGCATGTATAGGGACTGCCCCGTGGGGTAATAGTTGATTAAGTGCGACTGAGAATAATGTCTCCAGCAAACCATCGATCAGGTTTAATGTACCCGTACTATGAGACAGCGATGCAGCCTTGCCTGCGACAGGGGTTAGGCCTAGGCCTTTTAGTTGTACGCCGTCATAGTTGGCGCTACGCGCACTACCGGCGTGTTTGGATCCCCCAAAACCACCATAACGCTCAGCATAGACCTCTAAAGAGGGTGAGCCCTTTTTTGTGTGAGTGGTATCGGTGTAAACGCTGAGCAGGTTATATTCGTCCGCAATACTCGTAACATCAGTGCGAAAGGCGTTGTTATTCGCCCAAATACCGTAGCCACTTTCTGAGCGTACTGCCTTGAAGGGCGCAAGAATGGAGGGGTAATGTTGAGGGTTATAAATCGTATCCATCTTTCCATCCTGGAAACCCCAAAATACTATCGGCGAGGTAGAGGTTTTCCTTCCTGTGCGCTACGGATATTATTTTGATGTTCTGTGATTTAATGTTGTTTAAAATTTGTTTTTCCAGCGTTGTACTGACTTGGTTAAGTGCCTCGTCGAGGAAAATTAATTTCGGTTTTTTGTAGAGTGCTCGTGCCAGCAATACTCGTTGGGCTTGTCCGCCACTAATGTTCGAGCCAGTGCCATATAGGGGCGTATGGTAGCCCATAGGCATGCTTTCTATGGCCTCATCTATACAGGCAATTTGCGCGCATTTTTTTACAAATTCCAAATCAAAATCAACATCAAAAAAAGTGATATTTTGGACAACTGTACCCGTAATAAGCGTGTCTTCTTGAAAAACTCCAGAGATAGAGTGTCTGTAGTCGGCGTCCTCTGCAATATTGTGCCCGTTGCAGTGAACCGTGCCGCTATCAGGTGGAGTAAGCCCCGCAATACAGTGTAGAAGTGTGGACTTGCCGCAACCGCTTGGGCCTGCTACTGCGATGATCGAAAAAGAATTAGAAGAAAACGATATTTGAGAAAAAACCGAGCTTGAATCTTCATAGGAGTAAGCGAGATCTTGTATGTCAATTGAAACTAGAGAGTCATATGCTGAACTGGTCGAATGTGTGCTGACTGAGCTAACATCTAGCTTCGCATTTTCCACAGCGGCAATGCGATCAAAATGAACACTGGCCGCTTTAATAGCGAAATAATTATCAATACTTGATGACAGCGATAAGCTAAATTTGGATAAGTACGCTAGATAAGCAAAAAGCATCCCAATGGTCATTTTATCGGTAATAACCATTGTGCCGGCCATATACAGCGTGGCGATTGCAACAGATGAGAGGTAAATTAATTGTATAGCGTTGAGCTTGATACCCAGCGTTGCGAGCCGGAACTCGTTATTAAGCGTGTCTACCATTCTATTCGTGATGCAGTTTGTGGCGCGCCCTTCGGCTGAAAGGGTTTTTAAGGCTTTGTGTGCACCCACAACCTCAATAAATTTTGTTTCAAAAGCGCCAATGGCTTGCATTAATCGATTGGTCTCAATTCGGATAATCGGTAAATAATAGGCGCGAAGAACAATATAAAGAGCGGACGCTCCAAGCGCGATAGAGCACAGTAGCGGGCTGTAAAAATACATTACAACCCCTGCAATGATCATTACGATGGCGTCAACAACGAGAGTCACGTATTCTTTAGTAATCAGTGAGCGAATAGCGGTAAGCGACTGATAACGGGTGAGAGTGTCGCCAATTTCTCGCGCAGAAAAATAACTGGAATCTAATCGAATAAGCCGACCAATAAACGTATCGCCTATCGATTTAGCAATTTTAATTGTCAAGTTTACGGAAAGTGACATTCGTATAAAACGTAATAAAAGCTCCGAAAGGGCAATTAAAACCATCCCTAGAATAAGGGCCTTTAACGCGCTGATATCGTCTTTCCCAATGGCGTTGTCAATAATAAATTGGGAATACAGTGGCATGCCGAGCGATGCCGCTTGGCTTAGCCCTGTTAATAAAAGAATCAACACGATACTAAATTTAAATTTGTTGAGTTGCAGCGGGAATTTCTTTCGCGTTGCAACTTTTGCGTCTACGGTGAATTCATCGTCTTTTGAGAATTCCATCGCGACACCCGTCATTGCATCGACAGCCTCTTTAATGGGCACCTCGACAATACCTACGCCTGGATCGTAGAGTTTTAAGGCGTTTGAACGACTTTTTAATAAAACCACATAGTGGTTCATATTCCAATGTAGTATGCAGGGAGTTGTTAATTGGTTGAGGTCTGAGGTGTCCGATACTCGAACAGCTCTATAACTTAGGCCGAATGCAGTGCCAAGCTCTGCAAGCCCCATTAGGCTGAGGCCACTGCCTACCTTAGCCACTTTCTCGTCGATAAATTCCTTGTCGACGAGCTTTCCAAAGCGTTCGAGCACCATTTTCATGCAGTAGATTCCGCACTCATTGGAAGTAGCCTGCAGCTCCATAATAAAATCCGCTGAAAAATTACTGGTAGGTGAAATTAAGGCAATGTCATACAAAAAAAGGTGGCGGGGTTTTGGCCCCGCCACCTTTTAGTATGGTTTAAACGTCAACGCAGTACTCACCTAGGTCAACGGTGTTGCAGAATGTTTCATTAACACACTGTGATCCAGTAGGGGTAGTGTAGCAATAGTTAACGGTGTAGCAGTAAGTATATGATCCTATGGGGAAACACTGCTGCCCACCGTGAATTGCTTGCATTTCAGTTTCTGATAATGTGTTTAAATTTGACATTTTTGGTCCTTAAATTATTAATTATATTTTATTGTTATGCGCGTTATAAACGCGCCAATAATTATCGTACTGTTAACGCGTTAAGTCTATAGTTGTTGGTCGTTTTTCGGTGTTTTTAAAATATTTTTAGTGCTGTGCGTTATCGCTCGTCGCTTCTAATTTTCTTCCGTCACGTTCAATGTAAAGCCATGTAGTCTTATCGCTAATCTGTGGGTTGCTGTCCTTAAACTTGACGATATCATTTTTTTGTTTTTCGCAGGCTTCACACCAGTCTGTGTAAAAGGTTAAGAAGACCGTCTCGGTTTCGTTCGAGCTAATTATTTTGTTTTTCTGTGCTTCCGATTCGAACTCAGACTGCTCCATTATTTCGCTAAACGATTGAGGTCTTTTCATAAAGCCTATTCGCCAGTATTTTTCATACTCGCTTATGGTCTTTTGTATTTCTTCTTCTGAAACGTTTTTCGCTCGCATATTTTTACTGATGTGTTTTCCGAGCATCTCTACGCGAGCGTTGGTTTCCGCAAGTATATGAGCATCCGTTTTTGGTGTGTACGAAATGTTACCTTCCGTAATGGCGGCGTTCAACTGGTTGTAAAAATCCGCTAGAAGCCCTCTGCTGTAGTAAGCAAGTTCGCCGCCTTTAAGGAATATGTAGGTTTCGGGCGTGCCTCTTAGTTTCTCTTCGTTAATATGTTCGTCTAACATTTTAATTCGGTAATCGCCTGCCGCAGAGGTGGCGAAAGAAAAAGTAAAAAGTGCAGCGAATAATAATGTATTTACGGTTTTCATGAGTGTTTATCTCCATGTTTGATAGTGCAAGTTATTTCAACATTGTTAGACGCACATAAATTTTTTAAATAATCTAGCTGTTCATTACGATTGTCTGATAAATCTACGTAGTCAAATACGATAAAATGGTTACCCTCCTTCCATTCATATAAATACCGTGGCATAACCTTGAAGGTGCGAAG
>Ga0065722_104488_pt1 | contig 11247 bp, 10 predicted proteins | sample BansetMetagenome_FD_59109 | JGI IMG/M metagenome (GOLD analysis project Ga0065722, IMG submission 59109) | Bankia setacea gill microbial communities from Puget Sound, Washington, USA - Caecum Enriched | ecosystem: Host-associated > Mollusca > Digestive system > Ceca | place: United States...
TGAAATTTGAAATTCGATATTCAGACCAAGCATGTTCACATCGCAAGTTAGTGGAATCCCTAAAAGTCTATCCCGAAAAAGTGATTGTTACCTGTGATGATGACCTTATGTACTCTCAAGATTGGCTGTATAGGCTCTGGGTTGATCATAAGGCTTTTCCGGCAGACGTAATCGCGCACGAATGTCGAAAAATCATGTACGGCGAGTTAGGCGAGTTAAAGTCTTATAAAGATTGGTGTTCGGAAGAGATTGGTAGCGGTTCGTTAACAACCGTTGCCATTGGTTATGGCGGTGTTGTGTACCCTTCTGGTTGTTTGCATCCCGATGTTTTGGCTCGCGAGCTATACGATTGGTTGGCTCCTCGCGCAGATGATCTTTGGTTTAAGGCTATGAGTTTGCGCCAAGGTACGCTTACTCGCCGGTCGACCCGTCCATTGCCAAAACCGCTTCCTGTAGTGGGGTCGCAAAAAGTGTCCTTGAAAAAACATAATATTGGGCAAGACGGTAATCGAACGCAGTGGCAATCGCTTTGTAATCACTTTCAGTTAAATTCAATACTATCGGTCGAGCCGATTGAATGAAGGCGCCCCAAGTCTATTCGCAAGTTAGGAAGGTGCCGTAGATTTTTTGGCCAAAAGCGGCCTTTTGGGGTTGAGCTCTATGCAGGGGCATCGGTTCGGGCGTACTGAATTTAATGCTTTGTTGAAGAGTAGAGATAACATTTTTAGTGTTGTGAAAAATTATTTTTGGAGTGTTGTTTTTGTGTAAAGCGGCTCTTTTGTGTCTGAGTGCAATAGGCCTTGAGTGAGTCTGAAATTCTATAGGTTTTGCTGCTGGATCCCATGTTCAGTGGCTATGGTTTTATTATCGGCAACCGACTTTCGTATATCTCTATTTCGTTGCCAGTCTTCGGGGTTTTCGTAGCCACGAGGGTGGTCTAGGTGAACAACAACCGCACTGTATCGAATTTGTTTTCCGCGAATGTTTGCGTTCTCCAGCCTTTCTCCAAATTCCCTGTCCAGCCCGCCATATCGAAGCCGTTCATCGTATCCGTTAATAGTGAGCGCATCCTGCTTAAAGCAGGATGCGTTGTGGCCGTTCCACGTGGGTTTTGTTGGGGTTAATGCGTTGAAAATGGCTGCTTTTCGAGGGCTAACATTTAATTTCATAAACCCTTTTGTATGGGGCATGCCTTCAGATTTAAGCCAGCTGGCGTCGAAACAGAGCCCCAGCTTGATATCGGCTTGTGTTATTTTCTTGCTCGCACTTATGGGGAGTTTTAAATAGCCCCCAGATAAAAAACGACCTGCTTCTGCGAATTTTCGGTGGGTACTAACAAAATCCCTGCGGGGAATGCAGTCTCCATCGGTGAAAATCAAGTACTCCCCTTTTGCAGACATAATCGCCTTGTTTAGCACTTTACACTTCTGGAAGCCGTCATCGGCCTGCCATACGTGCTGTACGGTTTTATCGGTAGAGGTGGCGAATGTTTCAATTAGCTTACGGGTTTCTGCGCGCGACCCATCGTCGGCAATCACAACTTCAAAATTATGATCATCTTGGCAATCAAACCCCCAGAGAACCTTCTGGAGCCATTCCGGTGAGTTGTATGTGGTGAAGATAACACTAATTTTCACAAGAACTGCCCTAGCCTAGATGTTGTGTAATTGGCCCTTAGGCCGACTATTTTGAGGATTAATAATAGCGTATTTTTGATGCCAGATGCGTCGAATTCTGGCAAGCCCAATGAGGGGTTGTTGGTCTTAATGTCGTTTTTCGGCGATTAGCTGGCGGTAGAAGTCAATCATAGCAGTGTTCGTTTTTTCCAAATAGTGCGCGCTGAGATCTGGCCGGTGCCGTGCTGGTTTGTTTTTAAGCCAACGGGCTAACTTTAGGGCAAGGTTCTCGATGTTGTCACATTCAAATAGTTGCCCTCCATAGTCGTTTATTAGCTCCTTGCACCCGCCTGCATTGGAAGCAATAACGGGTGTCCCGGCATCCATAGCTTCAAGTATGGCGCGTGGAAGGGGGTCAAATCGAGAGGGGCAGGCGAGTATGTCGAACGTCTGGTAGAGGTCTTTAATGTCATTTCGATAGCCGGCTAGCTTGATACGATGGTCGTCTCCGGCTAATTTTCTTAACGGCTCCTCTTGATTTCCGCAACCAAAAATATGAAGTTTTGCGTCGCTGTAATTGGGTAATTGTTTAAAGGCGCTGATTAGCGTATCCCAAGCTTTGCTGGGGTGGTATCGGCCAACACCGCCAATAAATATATCGTCTCGCCCTATATTTAGAGAGTTTCTTAGCGTTAATATTTCTGCATCACTTAAGCGGCGGTGAGGAGATAGAGAGTTGTTGGCTTTATGGTATTTACCCGTGTAGTTGGACGGGATTGTTTCTACTTGCCATTGAGCGTTGCACACAAGGCCGTCCATTTGTAAGAAGCACTTACCGTTAATTTTAATGTGAAGCGTGGCAATTTTAGCGGCATGGGTTTTCAGCTTAGAGACTATACGGGTGGAGCGTCTGAGGTGGGTGTGAATCACATCGGGTTTATCTTCTTTGACGAGCTTGCTAAGTTTGAGGTGGGGAAGTATGTGGTGAGATATCGTTTTAACCGTAACTCTGCTATCCAGGTGGTCGGTTATGCTCCTGCCGTTTTTGCGGTGATCTTTACGTAACACCAGTGTTACTTGGTGGTCCTTGCACTGGGTATTGCAGGATTCCGCCGTGGATCTCTCTGAGCCGGCAAAGCCACGGGATAGAAGGGTATGATATATGTGTAAAGGATTGGTCATTTTAATAAAACACGGTTCTGAGTACGGGGTATAATACCCCTATGAAGCTTAAACAAATTTCTAGTGAACAGCAGAAGTGGATCATATGGTTATAGGGGACGCTGAAGTAGTGGTTATTTTAGGAAATTCGAATTCCCGCTTTTCGGGCGTCACCTCCACTATGCTTCAAACCATGTCGGTTCAGAAAGAATTAATCCCTCTAAAGGTGTTGGGTAAGTATCACATGCCGGACACTTCATTGTCGATGAGCTTTTTTCAAGCTGTTCGTCTTTTGCGAACGCCTTTAAGGGGAGGGAGGCCGAGAGTCTTCCACGCTCGCCGAAATGATGAAATGATTCAGGCTCTGTTGTTAAAGTATCTGTTTGGGTGCCCGTTAAAAATCATTTTCACCTCCACAGCTCAGCGCCATCATTCACGCTTTAGCCGGTGGTTGATGGCAAAAATGGATGTGATTGTATCCACTTGTAATGCGGCCGCTTTCTACCTTCGCGTTAAACCGCAAGCTATCGTACCTCATGGTATAGATCCTGATGTCTATCAGCCTCGGCATAACAAGCGGAAAATTTTAAATAGCATTGGTGTTAGCACGCCCAAGTGTATTGGTATTTTCGGGCGTGTGCGCGCACAGAAAGGTGTAGATTTGTTCGTGGAGGCTTGTCTACAGGTGCTTCCAGCACTACCGGATTATTCTGCGGTTATAGTAGGCGCCGGCGAGGTGCGCGAGCGTGAATGGGTTTCGGCTTTAGAGTCTAAGGTACAGGCGGCTGGATTGTCTGATCGTGTACTATTTTTGGGAGAACAAGAATTTGAGCAGGTACCCATTATTATGTCAGCAATGACACTCATTGCGGCGCTTAGTCGCAATGAGGGGTTTGGTTTGACGGTGTTGGAGTCGATGAGTTGTGGCGTACCCGTGATAGCAACCGAGGCTGGGGCTTGGCCAGAAATTGTACGTGAAGGGGTGGATGGCCACGTTATTCCGGTAGGGGACCTATTAGCTCTTGAGGACTGCCTTAATTGTTTGCTTCCTGATGAGGCTAAGCTTACTCAAATGGGCACGCAGGCTCGCAACCGTGTGCTTGAGCGTTATACCGTTGAGCGCGAAGCAACGCGCTTAGTTCAAATCTATCGTTCCGTTCAATAAATAGTCACTGATGTCTCTCATAAAGTTTGAAAATAAACTGCTGCACCCACGTTACCTAATGACTTGGTTGCTAATGCTATTGTGGTGGTTGCTAGTACAGCTCCTTCCCATGACGGTGCAACGATTTCTAGGGCGCCGATTGGGAGACTTGCTCTATATATTACCTATTAGCCGCAAGCGGATTGCGAAGATTAATCTCGAAAAATGCTATCCAGACTTAACCGTGAGAGAGGTTAATGCACTTGTCCGTTCCACACTTAGGGCTACTGGCATCGGCGTATTTGAAAGTGGGGCGGCCTGGTTTTGGCCTGCATGGAGGATAAAAAAAGCTTTTACCATTAGTGGGCTGGAATATCTGGATGCTGCGCAAGAATCTGGCAGTGGTGTACTCTTTATGGGAATACACTTTACTGCAATTGAGTTTGGTGCCGCCTGTGTAAACACCGTAACGTCGATAGACGGTTTTTACCGGCCCCATAAAAACGCCGTGTATGAATATGTGCAAGCATGGGGAAGGATTCGGCGAAATAATAATAGTCGTGTTATCCCGAATGGAGATGTTCGTAAAATAGTGCGTGCTCTGCGAGAAGGGCGAGCCGTAAATTACGCCCCTGATCAAGATTACGGAAGGCAACGCAGCGTATTTGTGCCGTTCTTTGGTGTTAATACGGCCACCGTAAAAGCGCCAGCGCAATTAGCCAAAGCGGGTCGCGCAGAAGTAATACCTTGGGTGACCACTCGAAAGCCTAACGGGCGCTATCACATCTCTCTTTACCCTTCAATAACCTCAAACCTTTCGGGTAACGAGCAAGAAAATGCCGTTACCATTAATCAGTTTGTTGAGGCGCGGGTGCGAGAGAACCCAGATCAATACCTTTGGGTTCATCGGCGCTTTAAGACGAGGCCAGAGGGAGAGGTAAGCTTTTATTGAATGCTCTTTTGTGTCCTGCATAAGTGCACAAGAGGGTAGAGCGCTTATGCTGTTCTTTCTTCCAAAACCCCCAGAAATTAAATTTACACACTTGTAACACTGATTAGGTTGGTACATTGCATGAGTCCGAGCTTGAGGAAAAGGTGGAGAGTGCTGGTTGCGGCGTTTCGCTGTTATCGAACGCTTGGCTATTGGCCGAATATTGAGCAACCAAAAACATTTAATGAGAAGATTCAATACCGGAAGTTCTTTCAGAGTAACCCACTGTTTTCCGTGTGTTCAGACAAAATTGCAGTTCGCGATTATGTCGCGAGTAAAATAGGCGAAGAGCACTTAATTCCGCTGTTAGACACTCTCGATTCTCCAGATAAGTTGAAATTTGATCAATATGGCGTGAATTACGCTGTTAAATGTACGCATGATTCTGGCGGCGTTTTCTTTGTAACGGATGACAATCCAAATAAACGGACAATAATCAAAAAGCTCAAGAAGCGATTGTCCGTAGATAATGGTTTGTCTCGTGATGAGCATTGGTATTCCGACATAAAGCCTAGAATTATTGTGGAGAGGCTGCTGGCTGCAGAAGATGGGGGCTTGCCAGTGGATTATAAATTCCATGTATTTTCTTCTCTGGAGGGGGCAAGAGTAGTTTTACAGATCGATTACGACCGTTTTAATGGCCACCATCGCTCGTTTTACAGTGAGAGAGGTGAGCTATTACCTTACGGTCAGAGAAGGCAAAATAAGAAGGTTGCTTTTGATCGACCTAAAAAGTTCGACCAAATGGTTTCGATCGCTAAGACGCTAGCTGAAGATTTTGACTATGCTCGGGTTGATCTCTATTACGCTGAAGATAAAGTGTATTTTGGAGAGCTTACTTTTGCACACTCCTCTGGTTTCGAAAAGTTTATTCCCTCGCATTACGATTTAGTCTGGGGGGAATATTGGAATATAAAGCGTTAGCGTTATTTTTGAGTGATTATTGTGCGTGAATTAACTTCCCCTCTTTACGCTAATATTTAGGATGTCTTCAGTCGGGTGTGTTAGTAATTCGGGTTGGAGGCGTTTCAACTTTTTAGTTTGTGTATTCAAATTAAGGGTATAGCTCAACTGGTTCATTATTTTTTTTACTCGGTTCTTATTTGATTGTTTCCTTTTTGAAAAAAAATCGATTTCGCTGACGCTATTCGTTATTGGGGTAAAAGGGTAAGGAAGAAGGTTGTGTATCCATATATTTTTTTCCCACCAGTATTGTAAATCCACATCTATCGGGCGGCTAAATCTTTGAGTGGATTCAAGAAGTCGACGGGCACCATCGAGACTTACTGCTTGCGCGCATGTAAGTGTAGGCACTTTTCGTAGCAGGTTATATTTCATGTCTCCGACGGAGGCTGAGAAAATAGCGTCTAAACGTTTCTTTCTACCTGCGAGCTTGATGTAATGCCATGGCGTTTTGATGGCGCCTAACAGGTCAATCACTTCAGTCATGTCAGCATTTTCGGGGTGAAAATCGTCCTCGAGTATCAAGGCGAAATCCAGCTGACGATCTACAATAAGCTCCCAGGCTTTTCGATGGCTTAAATAGCAACCAATTTCACCAGCGTTTAGCGTTTTATGGTATGAATGTTTCTCCGTTGTACCGAAATGTGCTATCTCTTGCTCGGTAAGGTCCCCGCCGTATACTGCTGAAATGCGTTCGAACTTAACATTAATGTCGTTAAGAGCTTTTGTGCATAACCTTAATCGATCTTCGGATTTGTCTAGATTTATTAAGAATGTGTCATATTTCATGGTAGGTAGCGGACTATTACTCGATTAAGTCTAAATAGCGTTTGGCAGCATAGATATGGTCGACCATTTGTATGCTGTCGTATTGAAGATCACTGAGTTGTACTTTGACTGCCAAGTTAACCTTTTCGGCAAGCTGTTCTGGGTTTCGTCTATCTGCAAGAAACTTTTCCAAAGAACCTGTAAGTATTTCGTTGGGGCCGTGCGGGCAATTTGTAGATACGGGAATAGTGCCGCAAATAATTGCTTCAATAAGCACGTTCGAAAAACCTTCGTAATCCGAGCTGAGAATCATCGCGCTTGCTTGGCGAATCCATGGGTAAGGGTTTTGTTGGAAACCAGGGAATATGACTCGCTCAGACACGCCTATTGATGCCGCGAGAGCACGTAGCTTTTTAATGTCTCGAGTAAGGCAAACCAGTTTGTAGTCAGCATTAATGTTCTTTAGGGCTGCAAATAAAACGTCATGCCTTTTTTGTCTTCCCGCTCGCGCAATATGCACGATATAAGGTGTCTTTTGGATATTGTTGTTCTGCTCTAATGATAGCTTTCTTATCTCTGAAAAATTGTAAGGGTTATTGATAACGGTAATGGACCGGGCTTTAATAACTTGGGTTTCCTGTAATTCTTTTTTTATCCCCTTTGAAACTGTTATCAAGTCTTTATCTTTTAGTTTATGCAAAATAGCTTTCAAATAAAAATATTTGTATGGGCCTAGTCGTTTTGTTCTGTTGAGTGTTTCGATGATGGAATTGTGGATAACATAATATATAGGGCCGAAGTTGCAGTTCGCGGCAATGCGATAGGTTTCTTCTAAGTTAGCTAAGATTAAATCAAACCTACCGTTTTGGCTTTCAATGTTTTCGACCAAGTTTTTAAGGTTTTTTGCGTGCTTAAGCCCATTTATGTAGCCTTTTAGTCTTACTTTTTTTTCGTACAGAAAGTGGATGTCGCACGTAGCAGGAACATCGTAGTCAATATGTTTGGACAGTGCGATTATACAGGCGTTGTGTCCAATTTCTGTTAGCGCTGAAGCGAGCGTTAACATTACTTTTTCGGCGCCGCCACCGTATAAGCTGTCTATAAGGATGGCGATTCGTTTTTTAGTTTGAGGAGCGGTTGCGTTCAAAAAGGTCTCCGAAAGTATTGCCGCTGGGGGCGGTAAAGCCCCTCAGTAGAAATGGGGGCTTGTTATATCTAGAACCGTTTGCTGAGCAATATCCCGAGTGACGTAATGTCTAAGAACATATCGGGCTTTTCGCCTTGAGGGTCTGTGCTTAGAAGCCTATCGCGAGCGAGGCCGCTACCGTATCGCAGTTCAATGCCAGCATCAAAAAAATTAAAAATATTCGTTTGAGTAACGTGAAAACCTAGGTAATAGCCGTTTTGAGGTAGGCCACTGTTGATCGAAGCCGCGCCAATAAAAGCGCCTACGCGCGTATGCTCCAAAATGACATATTGATAGTCTATTGCGCGAATGCCGAGGTATCGGTCGCCATTGATATTGGAATAGTCAATGCCCGCACCCAGCAGGTGCTTCTCTTTATATTGATTGCGTACGGCAAAGCTTATGGCTTCGCTGCTACCGTTTTCTGTGCCGCGATCGACGAGTTCATTTTCTGTATCTGACTGGATATTATTTTGGGTAAGTCCGATTCCAATTTGAATTTCTGTCGCTAACACCTTAAGTGGTAGGGTAACAATTAGGGCTGCAATAAGACAGTTTCTGACATTTACCATTGTGCGTACCCCGACAGTTGAGAATAGTTTTGATCAAATACATTCGTTCCTGATGTCAATTTCAGTCCGTAACGAAAGCGGTTGATAGGCCTTGAATAGTCAAGAGAGAGTTCGTAGCCAGGGCTGTAATCAATAGATGAATACTGCTCGTTTTGAACTTGTTTTAATGTGGCAATTAAACTGTGTTTTTGAGTCGCGTATATTAGACCGGTGGTATGGCTGTTGGCGCCAACAGCTGGGGTGAATGCTCGCTCGTTTGCGGCCCAGTGCCCCAAAATTAAACTGTCGTGTGTTAGTCCGTCACCGTAATTACCATTTACATACCAAGCATTTTGCCACTCAGCATATTCATGGCGGAGGCTCAGGTGCTCGGTGATCTTAGGAAAGTAGGCGCCGAGCATTATCGACGTGTTGCCTAAATGTACGCCCGATGTTTGAGATGTATCTTCACCGGCATATTCAAGGTACAGCGACATTGGTGTCGGGCCACTAAAGGTATAACTGGTATTGATGGACGATTGTTGATTGCCAAAATCAGTTTTTCCTGTCCCCGAATTTTCGTTTGATTTTACGTTAAAAAACGCTTGAGCTAGAGAGCTTATGCTTTCGTCTCGGTCGGCGCCACCGTATTGAAGCATACGGTTAAAACCAATAGCGAAACCTTCCAGCGGGGCGAAGCCTACATGCATACCCAATAGCTTTGGGTTGCCTGTTAATCGTTCAGAGCCGTCATCACTTCGTATCGAATCCGATTCAGATAATTGCCCCCAGAATATTTCATAGCTAAGGCCTAAAAATGTGTAGGCTTCTGGGTTTGAAAGGGTGATGCTTGGAAGCGAAGGCGCGTTTGTAGACGTTAGCATATTGCCAAAATGGAATGGGCTGAATGAATGCTCACGATACCCAAGGTCTAGCTGGACATTATATTGCGCCACCGATAAAAACGTTCCGTCCGCGATAGCGTTATGGCCGCGGTTTGCGTCTGAGCTATACCGGCCTCCAATATTCAGAATGAGCGAATCACTAATTTTCGCAAACCCTCTCGCTCTGAGGTGGTAGTTGGCGTTTGTACTTTCTCCACGATCATTTGCGTAGGTATGGTTGGTGTCGTTACTGGTGCTAACGCTTAGTGTCGCATGAGTAACATTGCCGTCTTGCTTATAGCGTCGTAAGTAATGCTCAATATTTTTGGCTAGCGCTGGGTGCTGGCCTTTTACTTTGTTAACTGCAGCTTCAACTTTGCTGATAGAGTAGGGGCGTTTAACTGTTGGCATATTAGCTAACACGAAAAGTTGTTCTATCTTACTTTCCGCTAGCGTGTCGAGGTTGAGCGGTAAATAGATTTCTGTTGCGTGAGAGCTCGCGCTAAAAAGACAAGCGGCGAGCAGGCCGATTGTTTTGTTTTGTGTTTTCATATTGTATTTATCGTTTTGAATTTAAAAAAGGTTAGTATTCTTGAGCAAGTTTCATAAGCGGTTTAATTTCGGAGAGTACTATATCGGGCGTTATCTCAGTCATGCACTCAAATTTTCCTTTGCAGATAGGCTTGTTGTTGCAGGGTGAGCAAAAGCGTTTTAAGTAAATAATCTTGCTTGATTCAACGCCAGCGTAAGAGTATGGGCAAGTGGCCCCGAAAAGACCGATAGTTGGAGTTCTAAAAGCATGCCCTATATGAGTTAGGCCCGTATCGACGCCAACCAAGAGTTTCGCATGCTTAATGATTTCGGCGGCTTGATTCAACGAGGTTTTACCCACTAGTGAAATAGCGCCAGTTGCACCGGCAATTTTTTTCGCGTGCTCAATGTCTCGATCTAAACCGAGTATCACCGTTTTTAAGTGATAGCGCCCGCGAATGCGAAGGGCAATTTGTTGCCAGTTCTCCTCAGGCCAGCGCTTGTGCTGGTAAACCGAGAACGGGCAAATAACCGCAAAGTTTTCGGTTTGATAAGGAAAACTTAATGTTTCTTCAAGCTCTTCTTTCGATTCTGCGGGGGGGGCAACAAACATTTGCCAAGGGCTGTCGGGCATGCCGAGTTGTGCTAATAGGTAGCGATATTCGGAACCCAATTGAGTTTCTTCGCCAATGTTGCGGGAGATAGTTTTGGTTGCCAGCCAATTGCTGCTTTGATTGGCGCCAAGCGCAATGCGAATTTTCGCGCCGCTTAGCCAGCTAATAAAGCTGCTGATCATTTCTCCCTGAAGATCCAAAGCGATGTCTTGTTCATGCGGGCGGCATTGCTTGCGAAAACGAGCAATCTCGCGGGCGAGCGTGATTAACTTACCGCGTGTTAGCAATGAGAGCCAATAGTCTTTATCCCAAATGATGAGGTTATCGATATCGGGGTGACCTGCGATGAGAGATGCGTATCGAGCTTGCACCACCCATGTAAGGATTACGTTGTCGCCAGACCGTTTTATAAGGCGAGCCATTGGGCTGGCAAGCACTACGTCGGTGACGTGGCTGAGGCGTACAACAAAAATGGATTTTTGGCGTTTAGGTCGCGACATGATAACGAGGGCCTGATATTCCCTTAGAGGAGCTCGAGAGTATTGAGTAGGTGCTTTTACACCGGTCAGTGACAGTGCAGGCATCTTAACATGGATGGGTTGTAAGGCGGCGGCCTTGAGTGTTTAGAGTAGAGTGAGGGTGATCGCAAAACGTTCGCAAGTTCGCTTTTTGCAAAAGCATGAGGTTTTTCAAAGATATTAGTTGACACCTCAGATCCTGAGTGTAAGATACGCACCCTCTCAACGGCACACGCCGACATGAGTTAGCTCTTTAAAAATACGGAAAAGAAAGAAAGTTGTAAAACATTGCAATTAAGCGATTACAACATTCACGACTG
>Ga0065722_101834_pt1 | contig 11242 bp, 7 predicted proteins | sample BansetMetagenome_FD_59109 | JGI IMG/M metagenome (GOLD analysis project Ga0065722, IMG submission 59109) | Bankia setacea gill microbial communities from Puget Sound, Washington, USA - Caecum Enriched | ecosystem: Host-associated > Mollusca > Digestive system > Ceca | place: United States...
GAAACAACATGCGTCAAGGCGTTAGTTATTCAAATCCAAAGCTATTCCGCGATTTTGAGAATACTTATGGTGATGGCGAACTTCGCCCTATTAATGCGAAGAAAAAACGCAAACTAGACGACACCCTATTCCAGTACCTAACACGTTGCTCTACAAAGACCAGCCCATTGTCCGCGCTTACCGTAGTTTATGTAGGTAGCTGGGCTAACGATAATCGCACCAGTCCTCATATAGAATTCAAGAGTTCTACCGAAAGTCGCGTTGAATATAAGTCTGGGCTTTTAAAACAAATAGTCGATCGACTCCTTGAAGACTTCACTGGCTGGAAAGATTATTTCCCNCTGTACTTGAACTCAAGTATCGAACTTGCCAATAGTAAACTTCGCTTTACGCAAGTNAANAAAGGCAATACCGCTGGTGGAAAAACCTGGGGAACAGGCGAGTCTCGAGTTGAGCTTCCGCTTAACGGTGCGTTGCAGTGCATACTCCAAACACTCTCCGATCACCCAGGAATCTATACCGACGAATTAATTGCACGAGTTTGCGAAAAGGCGCCCAAGCTAAACAACGAAACCACGTTTGCCTATATCAACAAGCTGTTTAGCATTGGTTTGGTACTACCTGACCTCGGCGCTACCGAACAGGTCGACATACTCGACTGGGCAGAACAAGTATTGGCCGCTTTTGATGGCCGCTTTGATACCGGGGTCTTAAAAATTCGCGAACTACGTGAGTACGTACAAAGTTACGCAAATCAAGACCACGCCACACGCGCAGACGTTACCGAAAAAATAGAGGCTCTATCTCAAGAGCTCGCCAGCTCTATTGGGTCAAGTATTGATCCCACTATGGAGCGCCCAGCNTTNTTTGAAAACACCTATCTAACTGATTGCGCGAGCGATATATCGGAATCGACAATTTCTGCCTTTAGTGACGACTTACACGCGATTCTTGAACTCTCACCAATATTGGACATGAACCAGAAGATTCAAGCACAATTCGCCGATTATTTTATCTGGACGCTATGGTGCTGACCATATCTGCACCAACCCGTTGGATCTGATTCGCGAGTTCGATGACATTTATGGTGTAGCCCAATTCGGCTTTGAACCCAGCTGGGATAAGATGGCCCCAGATTCAGATACCTATAAAAATTATTCCGAAATCGCCGACTCTTGGGATGCATTTATGGCGCCCTACCTTGCCAGCGATGTTGATGTCGATGTCTCAGCCGAAACACTTCGCGAATTGACCGCAAAATTGCCTCAACAAATTCGCAATCGCAACGTTTCCCATAGCTATGTAGGACAGGTTTTTAACGCAGACACTAACCCCAAGTTTGTCATCAATCAGGTTTTTGGCGGTAACTCTGGTTTGATGTCTCGTTTCTTAGAAATTTTGCCCGACGACCAACTAGAACACATTAAGGACTACCTCAATCGCTGTTCACGGGAGGGGCAGTATGCCGAAATGCCTGGGGTATTTGGGTTTAATGCCAACAAGCACCCGCGTATGGCCGATAAGGAAATCACCATTGAGCCCTTTGCTAACAACTGGCAGCAAACCGAAAAAACATCTATACGCGATCTACGCCTGCGCTATGACGAAGTTACCCACAAAGTTGTCTTTATCGATTCAGACGATAAGATTTTGGATGTCTGGTACCAGGGGTTCCTAATACCAAGCCTAATGCCACAGGTGCAACGCTTTATAGCTATCAATAATGCTAACGGTCTTAACTTTTATACCATTGGAACACTGTTCAATTGCGGCTTAATTAAAGAGGGTGAAATTACCCGTATTCCGCGCGTTTCTGTTGGCAATGTGGTTATCTCTCGAAGCATGCACCTGGTGCCGCGCGAGTTTGTTCCAGATGAAAATCTAACACCGTTTGATTTCTTTATGGCCGTCCAAAAATGGAAAGAGGAACACAACCTTCCCAACGAGGCCTTTGTACGAGCCTTTCCAATAGGTGATGGCAAAGTAGCCGGTGCGGACAGCGGTATCGACTGGAATCAAGTGTCATTTAAAGATGCCAAGCCCTTCTATGTTCGGTTCGACGACCCACGCTACGTCCGCCAATTAGCGCGCATTCTAAAGCGCAGTCAGTTCGATTTGACATTGGCAGAAGTACTTCCCCGTTTAGACGATCAGCACGTACTGGTAGACGATCGTAAGCACGTCGCCGAATTCCATATTGAATTGTCTCGGCAGGCTGCCGATCGGCAAGACCCATAATAATTCTAACTTAACTATTTTTGCGTAAAAGGGGTATTAAAATGAAAAATGTTATTCGTGTGGCCTACTTCGAGCCCGATAATAGCGCTCTAATTGCGGGGCCACTTCGTCAAATTGTCGAGCAGCTATCCAGCGATACACGTGTATCGCAAGTATTTATCGCTCCACACTGGAAGCTGGGGCCTCACGTAGACTTAGTAATCGACTGCGATGCAGAGACTTTCGATCATGATATTTACCCCGCATCAGAAAGTACTTTACTAGCTTGGCTAGAGGAAAATCCTTCAACCCAAAAGCTAGACCCAATCAGCTACCAGCGTACATCTCAGCAACTCGCTTTGGTGGAAATTGAACCGGGCCCCTATTTACCACTGCTAGAAAACAACTCAATNAGCAAAGCTAAGTTCATTCAAAATTCCACCTTAAAACTGAACGAATTTGGCGAACTAAAATCCCGCTTCCTTGCGGCGACCTTACCCCTAGTATTTCGTTTGCAGTCACTTAAGCAACACCGTAAGTCCGATTTCTTTGTCGCACTCAGTATACTTTTAGCAGGCGCCGGCACCTTTTACCGAAATCATGGGCTAGGGCGCGGTTTTAATTCGTTCCGTTCCCACGCTGAATTCTTTATGGTCCATTACGACAATGACGGCCGCATTCGTACGCACTTCGATAACGTAGCAAATAAATATAAAGCCTCGCTCGACGTATCTATAGCGGCAATTTTATCTGGCGATTTCGGGAATGTTAGCGATGACCCAGAGCTGCAGTCGTTATTTTCCGAATGGATGCCGATAGCTGCAGACTGCTATCAGCGTATCGAGAATATCGTGGCTACAAACCATGATTTTTTAGTCGGCGAAAATATTTTTCAAGACAATCTCAAAGTGATTGCAGCAGACATCCCCGATGAGCTCCACTACGGTGAGAAAAAAGGCCCAATGGCGATTGCCTTGGAGAATGACGAAGGATTAAAGCTATTGCAATCTCCGGAGTTTATGTCCTACCGAACTTTGATCAACTTTTTCTACTTTCTACTACCGGCACTTAACGTATCACCNGCGGAAAAATACTGCATTTGTAATATGACGGCCGCCACGGTTGAGGGCCTTCTCGATATCACTTGGCAAGACATTATGATTCCAGGGTATACAGAGTCACGCAAGGAGGCTACAGCATGATCAGCTCACAATGGTTAAAGCTTAAAAACTATGTGTACTTCGCAGAAACCGAAGATGGCGTGCTGTTTGAAGCTGGCGCAAAGACCTTTGCACTAAAAGGAAAAGGCTTGTATCCGCTAGTCTCTCGCGTCATTCACTTTATGGATTCCGGTAGCGATAGGGACAGCATCATCAATAATTTGCCAGATAAAATCGCGCCATTTGTTAATCGTTTATTCGAAGAGCTAACTGCACACGACATGCTAATAGATGCGACTGCAGAAAAAGCCATCTGCGAACAATTCGGAGAAAACAGCGAGACGCTTGAGTTTTTGCGGTTCCTACAAGANAACCTCGATAGTGAATATCTAACCGAATTCAACCGCTGGCGTGAGACACGGATAGTCCTTGTTGGCAACGGCCACACCCTAAAATCTACACTTAACGGTTTGGTAATGTCTGGCATTGGTCATGTCGACATCCTGTTCACAGGTATGGAAACTTCGCGCCTAAAGCTAGCGGAATTCCAACAGTTACTGGATAGTCGAGCTAAGGATGATAGCGGGTTTAGCTATACGCTTTTAAATGAGGACATGCTTAACCAGCAGCTGTCATCCGGCCGACAAGAATTCGTTCTATTTGCCGCCGATGAAGTTCAAGTACTCGATAGATTCGTNTCCGATTCAGCAAGTATTCGGCTGAACAATCATGCATTTATGGTCGCATCCTCAACCCGTAATCACGGCTTCGTCAGCCCGCTGAATGAACAGGGCTTCACCAATTATTTAGATTTTTTAAATTGGCTACCAGCCAACTTCGATTACGATCAGGACAGTTTACATTCTCCCGCTAGCCATGCGCTTATTGGCTCGGTGTGCGCATACAGTTTTATTAACCACTTTTTCAATATCTATAAATCTGAAATGCGCAATCACTGCGCAATTATTTCACCCTGGCTAGATGTTGACTATCACCCGATTCTGCCNGTAGCAACGCTGGATCGTAACGCACCACTTAATCCTATCGATTTTCGAGTTGAATTTGAGGTTCCAGATGGGCGACCAGTCAGTGATTACGAGACACTACTGATGAACTTAGCGCCGAGTTTTGACGAGATACTCGGGCCTTTTTCACCTGAGCCGTCCAAACGCTTAAAACAATTACCGCTGTACCACGACGCGATTCGCATACGTTACCCGCGTAGCGCTAACGCCGCCAATCAAGATGTACACGGCTGGGGAACAAGCGCACAAGACGCCGGTATGCGCACGCTTTCTCGGTCGCTTACTCAGTACGCTAAAACACTCTTTAANATTAACGATAGCAATATTGTTTCCTCCTATGACTATGAGTCGTGGAAACAGCTAGCGACAACCCTAGCGGTTATCAATAGCGCTGAATTCAAGCAACGCTCCGTGTCCTATTACGCGTTTCCAGACGAACTTGAAAATGAAGAGGTTCAAATGCTACTGCGCGTACTACGGCTTTACCAACCACAGCGCATTAAAGTTGAGCTCTTCCGCGAGCCAGGCATACGCGCTTGGGCAGCACGGGCTGTTGCCGACACGAACATTCTTGGACTTGGGTACGGCGTAGATGCCATTACAGCGATTTCTGAGGCACTTGGCGCCGCCTGTAGTCGCTTCCAGTTACCGGACCTGGAGCACCGTTCCGACATAGACATAATTACCAGCTTCCAAACTGCAACCTCATATCTAAGCGGCAAGGCGTTGGATGATATGGGTTCGGAACAATTAATCCCAATAAACGTTACCGAACAATTATTGGACACTGTTTTCACCACCAATTCCTACGTAGTGGGATCTGTCACTATAGCGAGGAGCGCATAAAGTGAATAATCCAGCAGACAAACCTATTTTAATCGTCGATCAGGGTACTGGGTTACAAGCCCCAACGCTTCGAGCGGTATCCCTCGCCTACCAACAACAAGCACAAGTGGTTGCAGAATTACCACTGGACACTGCAAGTGCCAAGCTGGTCATTATTATCGCCGATGTACATGCTAGCGATTTTATTCAGCGCCAACTAACACAGGTGCGCTTCGCCGGCACGCCCGCGCTTGTTATTGCCGTCGAGCCAGGTGACATTTGGTTGGCGCCAACCTTGCTCACTAATAAATCTGGCTGTTTTTTTTGCCTGAAGGAGTGGGCTAACAACAATCTACGACAGAGCAATCATTGGACAGCGCAAGACACGCTGCCTACCGACCGGCTACGCACATCGAGTAAACCTCTTTCCCAACCGGTACGCGACGCCTTTGTACAAAAGTTAACGTCCCGTTTAAACGACATCGAGCAGGGCCTCGGCCGCTGCCAAGACGCGGTACGCATTCAAACTCACGCACTTAAGATTACCCGTCACCCCGTTATTTCCTACCCAGCCTGCCCTGTTTGCGACGTTCGCCCAGACGACTCTGCAGAATTGGTGGCATTAGAATTACAGCCACGAATAAAAGATAACCCGGGAGATTTTCGTGCAGCGAACAGCACGCTTGATTTAAGCAACCTCAAAGAAACCTACGTCGATAGATGGACAGGGTTGATTAAGCACGTATTTCACAGCATTAATTCCGACCTTATGCCACTTTACGCGGCAGAGGCACCGATCTTCCACGACAACAATATCGAAGTGGGATACGGGCGCACCGAAACACGTGAAAAATCCGAACTGGTTTCCATACTCGAAGCGCTCGAACGCTATTCTGGACAAGCGGCCCGCGGTGTAAAAAACCTGGTGCGTGGTTGCTACCGCGATCTTAAAGAACACGCCGTTGACCCGCGCGATTTTGTGTTACACAACCACGACCAATTGGATATGCCCGGCTTTAATATGATGGCTTACTCTGAAGACCTCGAGTACAACTGGAAGTGGGGGTATTCGTTTCGCCTGCAAAAGCCCGTGCTAGTGCCGGAGCAACTGGTCTACTACTGGCTGAAAGCCGACCAGATAAAAAACCCTATTAACCGTTTCGTGTACGACTCATCCAATGGTTGNGCACTGGGGGGCTCGCGCGAGGAAGCAATGTTGTACGGCTTACTTGAAGTCGTCGAGCGCGATGCTTACTTTACCTCTTGGTATGCGCGTATACCACCGCGTCAGCTCGACCTAGAGAGCCTGGAAGATGAACGTATTCGAACGCTAATAGCACGCAGTAAAGCACAGGGCTTCGAGCTTCATGTATTTGATATACGCCTAGATATCGACATTCCCGTGGTGTGGGCAATGATCGTCGACCCTTCCGATAATGCCCCAGTTAAATCTTACTGCGCTGCAGGTGCCCACTTCGACCCGCAACAGGCCATCTTTGGTGCACTGGTCGAAGTTACAACTTCCATGGGCGTTTACCAGAAATCCTTGCCGCAATTTCGTGAGCGTGCACACGAGTTATTGCACGACGCAAATAAAGTACGTGAAATGAACGACCACGTGCTGCTTTATAGCCTACCGGAAAGTTATCAACGCCTTAGTTTTTTGTTTGAGGGCGACCAACACAAATACACCTTGGACGAGCTNTATTCGCAGCAAGACTTACAAATGCGCAACCCAGATCTTACCGACGACTTACGCCATTGCATCGACAAAGTTTTGAATGTTGCTACAGATATGATTGCAATCGACCTCAATTTTGACGAGCTAGAAAAATCTGGGCTGAGCTGCGTAAAGGTTCTGGCACCGGGTTTGTCGCCGGTCACCTTTGGGCATCAGTACCGCCGCGAAGCGCTCGACCGCATCAACAAAGTAAGTGCGCACCTAGACACCGGCCGTGAGTTTAAACGTGAAGACTTGAACCCATACCCACCATAACTTTCCATAGGAGCATCAATCATGCAGCCACACGACGATATGGAACGACTTGACTATAAAGAAGCGTGGGCTATGGGAACCTATCGCCGCTTTGATTCACTCGATGTGCCGGCGTTCCGCCCGCCAAAAGCGGGTGAGGTTTACACACCGATACAATCGACGCGAGCCGCTAAATTGCGGCTCCTCGACACTCACCTGCCAGACACACTGCTGTCTCTTAAAGATTACCTTCAAGGTGGCAAAGCCGCGACTAATCTTCCATTTTGCCAGCAGCTATCGCTCTACTTACGTTACCTCGCTGCACTACAAACATTTGAGCCGCAAAACGCCTATAAAGTGCACACGCCAGTGCCTTCGGTACGCTGCCTTCGCCCTTATAGAGTAATGGTGGTAGTCGCCGAAGATATTCCACGCTTATATCAATACCACGCCAACTACCACGCGCTGGAATTGATTGCCGAAGGCGAGCAATTTCAGCACCTACTAGGCAGCGCCACCCTGGCAATAGTCGGCGTTGCACACTACTGGCAATTGGCAGACAAGTACGGAGAATTTTCGCCCTTTCCTGTAAATCTGGAGATCGGTGGGCTTAAATCTCAAGCAGAGCACCTTTTAACCTTGTTAGGCTGGCAGCAATTAGCAAGCGAGATAAAGCCCGAAACGTGGAACCAATCGCTCGACTGTGTGGACAAGCTCGAAACAACCGTGTTTGCCCTACCCGCCAAACTGCCTGATGCCACGCTATCCTTGGCAACGCTGCCATCCGTTGTGCGCACCCTCCCACAGTGGCAGCGCCGCAAAGATCTAACGTCAAGATTTTCAAAACTAGAAGCACTCGTCGCATTGTTTCAAGCACCTTCGGCAAACCCCATACCAATGTTCAGCCCTGCAGCAGCAGCCTCGCCTGTAACAACTGACAGTGACGATCCCCACCACCACATAGATATACTGAAACTGTTCCGAAAACGTAATTCCGGAAATGATGCCGCAGGATTTGCCCCTAGCAGTAAATCGCTACCTGCAGACTTTTTGGATAAGTTACTAGCAACATTTCATGCGCTACGCGCTAGACGACCCGTATACCCTGGTGAAGACTCAGTTAAATTAAATTTTTTATGGTTGGATGCCAACTCTGCACCGGTTGCTTTGTACGATCAAGATGGCGTTGTGCAGCTTCAGCAAAAAACAGGACGGGAACTTGTCACTGACATGCAAGCGGCGCTACCAAATAAGGTTTTGAAATTTAATATGTCTGCTATGACGCTATCGGTGCTGATGACTGTTGATCTTGCCGAAGCACAGACAAAGCATGACGATGAAATGTTCCGCCGAGTACATATCGCTGCAGGCATGTTGGCACAAGATTTAAATATAACTGCAACCGCGTTTGGGTTGTTTTCCAGACCGGTAAGAATGTTTAAGGAAAATAAGATTGAGCACGACTTACAATTTTCCGGGCAACTTATTTACCAGGTATTAATGGGATTCAACCGGCGCACCAACTATAAAATTGGATTAATCTAATGAATGAAAACAATTGGCTAAGCCTGCATGTATTCTTGTCCGACCCAGAGAAATCCTTGCGCTTTCTCAATGAATGGTTAGCACCGCAAGTTCAGCGTTTAGTCAATTCAAATTCTTTAGATCGTTGGTTCTTTATTCGCTACTGGGACGGTGGTCCACACCTGCGGCTACGTTTTAAAATCAACAAACCATATCAATCTGATGCGCTACAAAACGCGCTGCAAGAAGTCATTGTCGACTACAGCGCCGATAAGGCAATAACCCGTGAGCAATACTATGGCGCGCACTCTTTTGATGGAGAAACACTTAACATCGAAACATTAGATTGGTACGGCGAAGGTGCAGTAGTGCCAATTAGCTACGAACCAGAGATTACCCGCTACGGTGGTGATCAGGCAATTCTAGTTAACGAACAATTATTTCAGGTTTCTAGCGATATTGTTTTGCGCATCTGCCGCGAACCTAATACCAACGTACAGCAACACTTAATGCGCGCCATGTCATTGATGGCGGCAACTTTTTTCGGCTACAGCTGTGACTCGAACTCCGGTTTTGATTTTTTTGATGGCTACGCCAGCTATTGGCGAACCTATTCTGAAGCCGCAGCAGAGGCGGAACTATCCGCGGGTAAAGAGGCAAATGCCGGTATTGTTAGAACTGTCGGGGAGTTACTTCACAGTATTAATGATCGCGATAGCAAGCAAACGTTAGAGACTATTTGGTCTGCTTCAATCCGCGATGCGATCACAGAATTTGAAAGTATTTGGAAGAATGGCGAATTAGTATCGCCGCTAACCGGTGCTCCAGTGGAAACAGAAGATGACTTCCACACAGCCGTGCAATTGATGCTGAGTTCGCAGGTACATATGATGAACAACCGTTTAGGCGTAATCCCAACTCAGGAATGCTATCTCGCTCGCTTATTAGCGAATGCGGTACAAGGAGTATAAAAATGAGTTTTTACACGTTAATTTATCAGTCAATAATCGCCAACAAATCGCGTAGCTCGTTGCTAGTCATTACAATTTCTGTTGCCTTCTTAGTATATGGCGTGCTCGGCGCACTGCGCTTCTCGATGTTCGGTGGTACTGACGAATTCGGAAAGAATCGCTTGATTATGACTCACGAGGCAGGCATGACCCAGCCGTTGCCAATCAACTATCGCGACCGAATAAAACAGATTGAGGGCGTTAGCGCCGTGACGCCAGCGACGTGGATAGGAGCCTATTATCAAGATCCTAACAAAATGCTAATGGCGTTTGCTGTGCAAGGGGAATCATGGATACAGCAGCACCCGGAAATGCAGATGAGTAATGAGCATCGCAACAATTTTCTTACCACTACGGGTGGAATGTTGGTAAGCGAAGCACTAATGCGAAAATACGGCTGGAAGGTAGGCGATAGAATACCGTTAAAAAGCATTATGTTTTTCCCCGACAATGGTGAAGACTTTTGGCCCTTTACGGTGAGTGGAACGTTTGAGAACTCTGCCGAGGCAGGTGGTCGAAATTATATTATCACTCACTACAAGTATTTAAATGAAGCACGAACGTCTCTTAGAGATACCGCTGGAACCTACGTAATTACAGCCACCCCCGGAGTATCCGTAGAGAACTTGGCGTTGCGAATAGATGAGCACTTCAGTCAATTCTATAACCGTACTAGCACCACCACCGACCGCGCCTTTCACACCGAGTTTTTTAAACAGCTGGGCGATATTTCTCTGATGATACAAAGTATTTTATTTATCGCCTTTACCAGCATTATTTTAGTTGTGTGCTCCACCCTGACACTAACTGTTCGACAGCGTACTCGCGATATCGGAATATTGAAAATGCTAGGCTTCGGCAAGACTGGGGTGCTAGCACTAATCATTAGCGAAGGATTTTTACTAATATTGCTCGGCGCCATCGCGGGACTACTTCTCGCCATGATAGCTAACCACCTAATTAGCGTGAACCTTCCAGACTTGCTACCCAATTTAAGTATTACTCCTCAAGTACTGACGGAGATGCTCGCTATTGCAATTGCGATCGGCACTATAGTTTGTAGCATACCAGCGTTATTAGCCGCAACCATGAAACCAATCGACGCATTCTCTCGCGAGGCCTAGTTATGTCACCTGCAATTTTAAGTCGACTTATTTATATAACACTCGGCAATATTTTTAAACGCCGCTGGGTTTCCGGAACCATTGTTTTAGCGTCTACATTGGTGGTCATTGTCTTAGTTGGTTTTTTGTCGATGTCCGAAGGGTTTCGGCAAGCACTAAACAATACCGGATCTGAAAATATCGCCATGCTGATGAGTGGTCAGGCACAGAACGAAATGAACAGTCAGCTTACCCGTGAGCAAATCGAATTATTACAGTCTGCTCCAGGCGTAAAAAAATTGGATGGCAACACACTTTTATCTTCCGAACTCAGCGTTATAGTCGGCGTCCGTACTCGTGCCGAAAACATTAAACGAAATATTACATTGCGAGGCATGACTAA